>VOFH01000653.1_pt1:0-150000 | contig 156000 bp, 193 predicted proteins | sample 5384091 | NCBI WGS metagenome assembly VOFH01 (sample SAMN12384727, study PRJNA508395) | human gut metagenome | isolation source: healthy gut G | host: Homo sapiens
TTATCATCACCTGACAACCATCATCCGTCCATACTTTAAGAACAGCCGGCTCTTTCGATTTGATATCCTTCCATCGAACTGCTGCCAGAGCGCTTCCATCAAATGTTGTTACTGAATCAGAAAAATAGTCCTCCTCACTAGAAGGATTAGCTGTACCAAATCCTTCCAGCACACCATTTCCTACAACACTAGCATGAAGCAGTCTTTTTTCAGCATGCTGTGAATTAATTGTGCCATTATCATCTACAAGCCATATCTTGATATATGCTATATTCCTCTCATTCTCAGTTACACGACACACTTTTAGCTTTGTTACTGATTTTGCTGTAGAAAGCTCATATTCACCCAGTTTCCTATCTTTCTGATATGCAACTGCCTTTAAAGTTCCCGGTTCATATGGCACTTCATAACATGCTGTAAAATGATTTTCTCTTCCTGCCGGTTTTCTTCCAAGCGATTTATCATTCAGAAAAAGCTCTACTTCATCACCTGATGAATAAACATCCACATTTGCCGTTGTCCCTTCAAATCCCTTCCATGTCCAGCTACTGATGTTATCCTTAAACATCCACGCAGTTTTACCAGCTGTCTGTCCTGCGTGTTCAAGTCTCTCGACCGCAATATATGGTTTATCTGTCAGACCATACACTATTTTCCTAAAATAGCTGATTGGTCTTCGATTTCCAATCAAATCAATATCCCCGATATATCCCAGTCTCTCAGGATAAATACTTGTGAAATTGGCATTTCCATCATAATGGAATATTCCTACACCAGCCTCGCCTATATAGTCGTAACCGGTCCATGTAAAGTCTCCAATTACGTGTGGATAAGTTTCAACAAGCTTCCAGAGATTTTCTATGTCAGCCGGATATGTTTCCGTACCGAGGACCGTTTTAGCAGGATGTAGTTCATGCTCCAGCGCATATCTTCCACTTAAATAGTTGAGTCCTGTTATATCGCAGCTTTGCGAACATTCTTCCAGTGCTTCTGAAACAAGCGGATGCTTTGCAAAAAACTCTCCTTTTTCACCTGACATCAGACTCATAAAACTGTTTAAGGCATTGCTTCCACCTCCGCTTCCACTTCCATGTGAATCCATTCCAAATTTTTCTGCAACATCCCTCATAATAAAGCCAAGACGCCTGCCTGCACAGTTTAATCCATTCAATGCATTCGTTGTATATCTGGTATTATCGAGCTCATGGAATTTATTGCATAGCATTCTGTTTATCCAGGCTCCCTGCTTAGTTCCTGCTTCCTGTATCTCATTTCCAACTGAATAAATAATAACCGATGGATGATTATAGTCTTTTTCAACCATATGATTAATCCACTGATTATATTCATCTTCAAAAATATCGGAGAAATCATATGTATTTTTTTCCTTGTCCCACATATCCGTCAGCTCGTCCATAACCAGCATTCCAATATGATCACACGCATCAAGCATTGCTCTGCTCATTGGGTGATGTGCACTTCTTATAGCATTAAAGCCCGCTTCCTTCAATCTCTTGCAACGGTACCATTCTGCCTCCTTAAATGTCTCAGCACCTATCACGCCATTATCATGATGTATACAGGTTCCTCGCAGCTTAACTGTCTCACCATTTATCTGTAATCCACGTACAGGATCTAGCGCCAATACACGTATTCCAAAATTAGAAACTGCTTCATCACATATTTTATCATCAAACTTTGTCGTTATATGACACTCATATAAAGCCGGCTGTTTTGGACTCCATTTCTTCGGATGTTCAATCGGTATTTGTACACGCACTGTCTGCATTTGCTCTGAGCGAAATACTACTCTTTGTGTATCCGATGCAGTTTTCTGCCCATCTTTTTTATCTCAATCAGACATTCTGCCTCTAATCCATGTCCAATAATGTTTTTCAACTGCGCACACACCTCTATAACCGCCATGTCATCATTCACTGACAATGTTGTAATACGCAGCTTATCATGTGAAATATATACATCTTTTCCGGTCCACAGATTGACATCTCTGTAAATTCCTGAGCCTGAATACCATCTGCTGTTAGGCTGTTTACTGTTATCGACATCTATTCTTATAATATTCTCATGCTCATAGCTTATCCATGGCTTTAAGTCAACCGAAAAACCCATATATCCATTACGATTCACTGCCGCTAGCGATCCATTAATCCAGACTCTTGCAATTCCATAAATTCCTTCAAATTCCAGAAATACATCCTGCTTTTTCCACTCATTTTGAGCCATAAATTTTTTTTTTTTCATATGTATACACACCTCCTGGATAAAATCCACTCTGTGCTCCTGAAGGACAGTCCTTATCTCTTTTTCACGAATCATTGCATCGTGAGGGAGTGTAACATCAACTGCATTACTGTTCCCATAAAAAGCTTTTAATCTGTCAGCCTGATCTGCTTTTTCAAATGTCCAGTCCTCATTAAAATTATGACACTGCATACTTCATTCCTCTTTCAATCTGTTAGTCTGCTTGTTCTGCTCTTTCCATGTCAATTCTCTTATTTTCCTTTTCCACCTTCATTAAACCAAGAAGAATAGTAATTACGACGCCAAGAATTACAGGGATTGTGATATACATACTGAAAATCATATTTGTAGCTGCTACGGTCTGAGTTGCAGCTTTTCCGGCATATCCTGCTGCATGCAATAGCCAGCCTACAGCCGCAGTACCAATTCCACCACCAACTTTTACTCCAAGTGATGAACAGCTAAACATCATTCCATCAATATGTACCCCTTTCGTACGATAGGTATATCCACTGATTTCAGCAATCAGGGCATTTAATGTTCCCGACATTGTTCCGGCAAATGTTCCCTTAAGGAACATAAAAAGTAACATCATCGGTAAATTCTTCTGCATCGCAAAAATAATTAGAAATATTCCTAAGATATCACTGATTACATATCCCCAGAAATTAACCTTTTGCATGCTTCCGGTCTTCTTTACAAGAATTGGAGTAAAAATAAGTGCAATTATTACAGGGAACATCTTCATCATTGAGAACAATCCAAGTAATGAACCATTTCCAAGTACATGTTTCATAAAGTAAATAGCTGAACCTGTTGTAAGATTACTCATGAAATAATAAACAATATAAATTGCTACAATTAAAATATAGTATTTGTTACTTATAAGTAACTTCAAAGACTCAACAAAACCTATTTTGTCATCCTTCGGTTTTTTTGTGTATCCTCAACTGCTGCACTACTTTCTTCCGGTAACTCCTTAACACACAGGCAGCTTATTGTGTTGACAACAAGTCCGATTACACCACATATAACAGCAACCATACGCCATCCTGATGCTCCACCGCCAAAGGCATCAACTGCACCTGTTACTGCAAATCCCATTACAATATTTGTGACAACTGCAAACATGAAACGTATTGATCCAAGCTGAACCCTTTCATTCTTGTTTCTGGTAATAAGAGCTGATAATGCTGAATATGCTATTCCGTTTGCTGTATAAAAGAAGCATTGAGTGCTGTATAAAATGCGAAGAAATACGCATATTGTGCAGTTTCACTCATTCCACCCGGAATTGAAAACAACAGCACCAGACAAAGTGATACGCCTATCTGTGCATACAGCATCCATGGTCTTGCCTTTCCAAGCTTTGACTTAGTGCGATCGATTAAATTTCCAAATATCACATCTGAAATTCCATCAAGAAATTTCGATACCAGCATTAAAGTTCCAATAATTCCTGTGTTAAGCCCCATTGTATCAGATAAATATAAAAGGACAAAGCTTGATACAAGTCCATAGCTGGTATTTGAAGCCAGGTCTCCTGCTCCATACGCTATCTTCTGATACCATTTCAGGTATTTCTTTTCTGTTTCCTGCATAATAAATGCAACCTCCTTTTTCCTGTTAACAATAATAGTTTGTATTGTATTTTTCATAAACGCTTATGTTTTGTATACTGTTACTTTAATAAATTATTGCTTACAATTCTATAACATATGTGATACTTGTCCTGCGCGGTCAGGCAGGTATCTGTCAGATATCCTTTTTCAAAATGTTCCTCATCCTGTATCCTTCAGCCAGATTTTTGTGAATATTCAATTTTTCAAAATCCATATAAGCATTCTTTAAAAGCATTTATTAATACTTAATCCTAAAATAATCCAAATACGCTTTATACTTGTCCTGCGCGGTCAGGCAGGTATCTGTCAGATACCCTTTTTCGTTGTCCCATTCCTTCAATCCACGATAATAGAACATTTTCAAATTGTCCTCAATGATGAACGGAACGATATTGTATTTTAGACACTCCTTAAACATAATCAATCTGCCCACACGACCGTTTCCATCCTGGAACGGGTGGATTCGCTCAAACTTCACATGAAAGTCCAAAATATCCTCAAAGTTCTTTTCTTCTTTGGCATTGTATTCCGTCAGCAAGGCCTTCATTTTATCGGCAACTTCTTCCGGAAGGGCTGTATCCCTGCCGCCGACTTCATTCGGAAGTTTCTTATAATCGCCAACAGCAAACCAATCTTTTCTGGAATCGCTGGTGCCGTTCTTCAAAACCAAGTGAAGTTCTTTGATGAACTTCTCCGTCAAAGCTGCTTTTGCATGATCAATAATCATGTCAATACAGCGAAAGTGATTTGCTGTTTCAATCACGTCATCCACGTTCAGCACTTCTTTTTCTACACCAATGGTATTGGTTTCAAAGATATATCTGGTTTGATCATGTGTCAGACGGCTTCCTTCCATATGGTTGGAGTTGTATGTCAAATCAATCTGTGTCTTATGGTATATTCCACCGGAATATTTACTTGCCTTTTGCTCTTTCAGAATATCCAACAGCGTAATCGGTTCTTCTTTTCTTTTGTTAATGCGCTCCGGTTTCTCTGCGTTTTCAGGAAGGTTCCATGTCTTACCTGTAAGAAATGCACCGTTCACACGCCCCTTAGCACAGTAATTTCTAACACTGCGCTCTGACATATTCCATTTTTTTGCTATTTCAGCAACTGAAAGATATCGCATCTATTATCCTCCGCCATAAATTATATTAAATAACCTTGTTAATCTATTATATAGTATACCACATTATCGGCAAAACATCAGTATATTTTAATCTAAATTATTATATTTTTGCCGTTAAAAATCTATTTCTCAAGTCAGAAAGCCGGACTGTCAAGCGGCTGTTTCATATATTGCGGGATACAAGAAATCTGTTTTAATAGCGTTGACAAATGTGTAAAATGAAACGCTACATTGAATGCTGTGCAAAAGTCACCTCGAAAATCGTTCCCCCGGTCTTGCCTGATTTGATACAAATACTGCCATCATGTACTCTAACGATTTCACGGACAAAAGCAAGACCTAGCCCTACGCCACCCAGCTCCCGGCTTCTGGATTTATCCACACGGAAGAATGGCTCGAACACTCTCTCCCTAAGCTCCTTTGGTATTCCGCTTCCCGTATCTTCTACAGACAGATAAACATGCTTGTTTCTCTGATATGCGGTTACTGTAACCTGTCCGAGCGGATGATTATATTTGATGGCATTCTCAACCAGATTGTATACAAGCCTGTAAATAAGGATATCACTGCCTATCATAGTGGCATCCTCACATTTTCCAATCAGCTTTATATTCTTTTCCACGGCAAGAGGCTCAAGGTCTGCCAAAACCTCTTCAACAATAGCATCCAATATAATTTTATCATCCCTTCCCACCGTCTGAAGCTCACTCATGTCAAGAAGAGTCTTTACCATCCTGTTTAATTTATCATTTTGCTCCGTAACCATTTTTATGGTCTGCAAAGTGTCTGCATCATTTCCCGGGTGAGAGGCCGAATTATATAAATCAAGCTGTACCTGCATTAACGCTAATGGAGTTCGCAGCTCATGTGCTGCATTTGCAGTAAACTGTCTCTGTATCTCAAATGCTTCCGACAGACGCTCAAGCATCTTATTATAAGAAATACCCAGCTGGTTCAGTTCCTTAACATTGTTTTCCTCTATTCTTGAATCAGACAGATTCTGAGCCTGTACCTCTTCAATTTTATCTGAAAACTCCCTGATTGGTCTGAGTGCATGCCCGCTTATAAAATAAGTGACGACACCTCCCAAAAGCGCCAGCAAAACCGTGATTATCAGACTGTTTCTTTTATAGTCGGCCTTATTATTGTACACCTGAACCGAAAATTCATCCGCAAACTCATCCCACTTATCGTCCGGTATGCTGATATATATTTCATCTGATTTGTTTCCTTTTTCATCCCCCTGTGACTCTACCGCATCCTGCAGAGAATCGATGTAATGCACACCATTTTTATAGACAAACATAGTCAGGCAGCCACATATAATAGCAATACACAATGTAGTAATGCACGTAAGTCTCCACTGTAGCGACATTCTTTTCATCTGTCAGACTCCTCCCGTATTTTATAGCCTTCACCTACCTTGTTCAAAATGGGATCATATCCCAGCTTCGCCTTAAGTTTTTTTCTAAGTGAAGACATATGTACCCTGATTGCTCCGCTAAAGCTGTCTGCCGTGGCATCCCACACATGCTCTATCAGCTCCTCCTGACTCACCGGTCTGCCTATATTGATAAGTAAATATTCCAAAATACCATTCTCTTTTCTTGTCAGTGGAACCGGCTCTCCCTTTGCATATGCCTCGCGTTTAATCGTATCAAACTTTATTTCTCCGCATTTAAGACATATATCATTCTGTACAAATTTCCTTCTTGTCAGGCTTCTGATACGTGCCTCAAGCTCCTGCAGATGGAATGGTTTTTCCATGTAATCATTTGCTCCTGCATCCAGTCCCTCTACCTTATCAGCAATCTGACCTCTTGCAGATAATATCAAAACCTTAGTTTCATCATTGTATTTTCTAAGCTCCTTAAGAAGCTCCATGCCATCCATCCCCGGCAGATTCAAATCCAAAACTATCAGATCATAATTCTCCGACAGTATACATTCAAGAGCCTCTTTCCCATCATAACAGGTATCCACCTCATAACCGGCGGCATACAGACTCTTTGCAACCATATCACATATTTGTTTCTCATCCTCAACAATTAATAATCTCAAAATGTTCTCCTGCTTCTTAACAATAATTTTACAACCTATATTGTATAATACCAAAGTCAGCTGGTCAACAATACAACAAAAAAGGAGCAACATTATGTTGAAATACCAAAAAACATGTCAAAGCATTCTGCTTATCCTTGGTGTATCCATGATAAGCTATGGTGCAGTCAGAGGTGAGGCGGCTACAGTGCTTGGTAAAGCAATAAAACTATGTCTGGAGTGTGTCGGAATTGGATAAGGAAAAGAAATTACTATCAAGAAAACTGGCAAAAATACGTGGCTGGATACAGGCCGCAGCAACGCTGCTGACCAATATTCATATTCCAAATTTATTTAAGGGTAAAATATATCAGGGCAATGCAAAAACAGTATGCGTACCCGGATTAAACTGCTACTCCTGCCCTGCCGCGACAGGAGCCTGTCCAATAGGGGCATTTCAGGCAGTCGTCGGATCATCAAAATTTAAGTTTTCATACTACATAACCGGATTTTTTATTTTACTCGGTGTAACTCTCGGCAGATTTATATGTGGTTTTTTGTGCCCATTTGGATGGTTTCAGGATTTACTTCATAAAATCCCCGGAAAGAAATTATCCACAGCCAAACTAAAGCCTCTTAGGTACCTAAAATATGTCATTCTTATTGTTTTCGTTATACTTCTTCCGATGCTTATAACGAACTCTATAGGAATGGGAGACCCGTTCTTCTGCAAATATATCTGTCCTCAGGGTGTTTTAGAGGGTGCTATACCGTTATCTATTGGAAATGCTGCTATCCGTTCTGCGCTGGGAAAGCTTTTTTCTTTCAAGTGTATGATCTTAATTGCAGTGATTGTACTAAGTATCTTATTTTACAGGCCCTTCTGTAAATGGATTTGTCCACTTGGAGCAATCTACTCATTATTTAATAAGGTCAGCCTGCTCAAAATCACCGTTGATAGCAGCAAATGTGTCGGATGCGGTCAATGCGCAAAGGCATGTAAGATGGATGTGGATGTGTGTAAGACACCGGATCACCCCGAGTGCATACGCTGCGGTGCCTGCATAAAGGCCTGTCCGAAGGACGCCATCTGCTACCGGTTTATGGGAAAATCATGTCAAAAAAATGACAACAGATAGCTATTAAACATTTTACTATTATTTTAAAGGAGAAATTACTCATGAAAAACAAATTATCATTTATTTCTATTTTTACACTCTGCATAGCATTATCACTTACAGCATGCGGCGTAAAGCAAGCTTCCACAACAGATTCTAAGAACACTCAGACTGAAGCCGGCTCAGAAGCATCCGGCAAATCAGATTCCAGGCTTGATGATTTATATCAGCAGGAAAATCAGCTTTTTGCAGATCACACTGATGTGTGGAACAAGGCATTTGGCATGATGAACAAAAGTGACGCCGATCCAAACGGAAATTATGCTGATTATCTTGCCGGTACCGTAGAATCAAACAAGGATTCATTCACAGACGATGAGCTTAAAACACTTAATGAGGATATTGAAACCATACGAAAAATCGAGGAACAGATAGCAGAGCTTGAAAACAAAAATACATCATCAGACGATAACAAGAAGGACAGCTCTAAAGCCTCATCTGTATTCAGTAATTTTTCCGGTGAGGATTTTGATGGCAATAAGGTTGATGACAGCCTGTTTTCCGGTAATGCAGTAACAGTCGTCAATTTCTGGTTTACCGGCTGCAAACCATGTGTCGCTGAATTATCCAAGCTTAACGAATTAAATGATGCTATCAAATCAATTTTTTCAGCAAATGTCATATCTTGCATCTCCTCCCTCTATATTTATGTATTATTATAATACATTTTTTCATTCATAACATCTACCAACTTGACCTTGCAAATCCACAATTTGAAATTACTTTACTTGAAATAATACGATTTATGAATAATTTGACTCAATAAAAATGGTGTATGCCATACCCACTAAGTAATGCATACACCATTAAATTACATTAGAAATTACTTAAACTCAATAATGGAATGTTCTATCATTTTTGTAATTTATTTCTATACTCGCTTGGTGTCAATCTATATTTTTCTTTAAAAACACGATTAAAGGTTCTAAGACTTCCAAAACCACTGTCCATCGAGATTTCTGTCAGGGTATCATCTGTAGTTTCAATTCTCTGACAGGCATACCCCAGACGCGCCTCATTCACATATTGATTAAAACTGCTGTGAAATGTCTTTGAAAACAATCTGGATAATGAAAATTTGCTCACGCCAAGGTCATGTGCCATTCCATCAAGTGATATACTCTTATTAAAATTGGCAGAAATATATGATACGGTACGGTATATTATATCATCGCTGCCAATTTTGCTCTTTTCCACCAATTTCATCATCGGAATACATCTTGCTAGTATAATCTGCAAATAAGCTTGAACAACCCATATATCATTCTGCCCGGTATCTACTATGGATTCCACTGCTCTGTACACTTCATCCGGAATAACATCACTTTTTACAACAGGATATTGTGGAGCCTTATTCCGCAGTACATTTTCAAATCTACCAAAAATCATTTGTGGAGCATTAATAAAAACCGCCTCATTGACTTCTGATGAAAACACCTGATAATGATGTATAACATCAGGAAATACTACTCCTATATCACCTGTTTCCATGTGATACAGCTCCTGTCCTACACCAAGCTCTAATGTTCCTTTCGTAACGCATACAATTTCCATTGCATTATGCAGATGTGGTGGCTGGTGCCGTGGCTTCCGCTTTACTGCAATAATCTCTTCATTTGTGTTTTCATACGTTAAATGCACTCAGATCATCTCTCCCATATTATACGATAATTATTCAATTCCTTTTTCTCTTCTAAGCTTTTCATTTGCAGCTTCTACATTCATCTTTGAAAGAAGAATTGTAATAAGAATCTCAAATACAAACGGTAACCATAAATACATTACCTGAAGCATAGTAATTGCAGATGTCGGCTGAGTCGCATTTGTACCTACATAACCACTGATTTCAAGCAGCCATCCTACAATAGCTGTTCCAATTCCACCACCAATTTTGATTCCAAGTGATGTGCATGAATACATAGTTCCATCTACTCTCTTTCCCTGAGTCAGGTAAGTATACTCAGAGCACTCGGCAATTACTGCATTCATGTCTCCCTGCCAAGGTCCCTGTCCTAATGCTGCAACTGCAGTAAACAGCATCATCAGTGGAACGCTTCCCATGTATCCTGCTACAATCACAAGTGCTCTTGCTATCGTAGCCAATATATCCACGTTTATTAAGCTTATACATTCCTTTCCACTTTCCAACAAGAGTTGGTGTGAAAATAAGTGCTATTATAAGAGGAATATTTACAGCCCACGCAAATACACCAAACAGATTTTTATTCTTAAGAACCCATGTACAATAATAAATACCTGCCCCAATCATAGCACTGTATAACTGCTGCAAAATATAAGTTCCACAAATCATCATATAGTACTTATTCTTAACAAGCAGCTTAAATGCCTGAACAAGACCATACTTCTTTTCTTCATCGTTCTCTATTCCGGAGTTAAGCTCCTCTTCCGGAAGCTCCTTAACCGACAATCCTGAAATTGTATTTACTACAAGGCCTATCAAAGCATAAATAATAGCTACGACTCTCCATGCAGCAGCACCTCCACCGCATACATCAACAAATGCAACTGTTATAGACTGAATTATAAGACTTGTTGAAAAGGCAAAAATAAAACGGTAAGAGCCCATCTGTACACGCTCTTTGCTGTTCTTTGTTACCAGCGAAGTAAGTGCAGAATATGCAATATTATTTGCTGTATAAAATACACCATTCAATAATGTATATGCTATAAAGAACCATGCATACTGAGCAGTCCTGCCCCAGCTTGTAGGAATTGCAAAAACTGCTACAAGTGTCAAAGCACAACCTATATAGCCATAAATCATCCATGGCCTTGCTTTTCCAAGCTTTGTATGTGTTTTATCAATAAGCGAACCAAAGAAAATATCTGTAAAACCATCAAATAATTTAGATGCTGCGATTAATGTTCCAACGATTCCTGATGCAAGTCCTATAGTATCTGTAAGATATACCATAACAAAGGATGTCAGGAATGCATATACTACATTTCCTGCAATATCACCAGAACCATAACCAATTTTGTTGTACCACTTTAAGTACGTCTTTTCTTCCATGAAAAACCTCCAATTAATTACTTTGTTTTATCTTTAACAGCTATACTAATTTTATATATTTGTGCAAATTTTGTCTATAAACATAATAGGCTGTAATATGCACAAAATGATACTTTTCAAACACTACAGTTTCACAGCTATTTGACTCAATTCCATTTGAAACGTAATCAATACACAATATCATGTTCTAAACATTTTGTCCATAAATGCAAATAGACAAAGCATGCATAAAATGCTATAATTCGAATGGAGGTGTATAATGTATATTAACACGGGATATTTGAATCATTCACATAAAGATTTTAAAGATAAAAGCCGCCCTCTGATTGTAGGAAGCTGCGGAACCTATCGCCTGTCACAGCATCCTAAGATGCCTACATACAGGCCCAGAGGAAGACTGGATTACCAGATTATATACATATCATCCGGTCTTGTTCATTTCCACTTTGACAATCCTGAAAATGAGACAATCATTCCAGCAGGACATATAGTGTTATTTCGCCCAAAAGAGCTTCAAAAATATGAATTTTATGGTAAGGATAAGACTCAGATATATTGGATTCACTTTACCGGAAGCGACGTAAAAAACACTTTAAGAAAATACGGATTTACAGACAATAAAAGAGTCTTTAATGTTGGAACGTCTCTTGAATATGAACAGGTTTTCAAAAGGATTATTACAGAGCTTCAAAGATGTCAGGACAATTATGAGGAAATGCTCATGCTTTTGCTACGACACCTTTTGATTATATTTAACCGTAAAATAACAACTGAGCATGTAATCAGAAATGAATTCCTTGACAGCCAGATGGATACAGCAATTACATATTTCAATACAAACTACAACCGCGCTATCAATGTGGAGGAATATGCTTCATCAATTGGTATGAGCATAAGCTGGTTTATCAGGAGCTTTCGGAAATATACCGGTAATACACCAGTACAATTTCTCACAGCACTAAGGATGACAAACGCACAGGTGCTGCTTGAAACGACATCCTACTCTATAAACGAGATTGCAGGTATTGTCGGATACAATAATCCACTATACTTCAGTCGATTATTCCATAAACAAAAAGGATGTTCTCCTTCTGAATACAGAGCCAGAAATACATAATAAAAAGACAAAAGCAGGAGCAAATGCTCCTGCTTTATCCGGCTTAAGCAAAAACCTAAACCACTTCTACCAAAATCATATTGTTCCGTCAGCAATATTATAATGCTAATTTTATCACTGTACTTTTCGTTTTAATTAATGACTAACAGATTGTAAAAGAATAATCCTTATCACTCTCCGCACTGATACGATAATCCTCTTCCACATCAGTTCCCCAGCTGTCGATACCTCCAACACCTCTTACTGCGCCATATATGCATAAAACAGTTCTTCTTGCCGGTGGCAGTTCTTCATGGTGAAGAGCATTTTCAATCTCAGATGCGGTATAAGGCAGACAAGAAAATGCAAATTTTTCGTCATTCTTTTCAATGCGCAGTATCTGTGACGAGCTGTCTGTCCTGCTGTTATCAAGAGCTGTATGTCTTGTAATTTCAAGCCACTCTGTATCCATTCTCATACCACATTCCTGCGGAACAAGATATTGTGTAAGACTCAGATCACCGATCTCATAGACGCCTTCTTGTGCACCTGCTTTTCTGTCAGGATATGTTTCCCCGGAGAGTCCCTTATATAAATATTTGTCAGCCAATGTTGGCATAATAAATCTCATTCCAAATACAGGAAATTCTGGTAGTCCCTGTACCCCATTATAATGTACATCCACGCGAATCTTTCCGGACGCATCAACGCTATAGCTCACAAGAACAGTTGTCGCCGGAGTTGTTATGGTCTCGTATGTATATTTTACAATAATTTCATCAGCATAAACATCACCGCCATAGCTGTTATTATCAGGTGCATATGGTTTTTGCTCCTTGCCATCCATGATCACCTGTATTCCCTTACAGTCAATAAACATATCTGCTGAAAGCCAGCTTCCGCTTTTAATATGGAACTTGCTTCCTCTGTCATTATCTGTCAACGCTCTCCAGAAAGTAGGCTTTGGGCAACGATACAGCCACTCATATCCATTTTTAACGATAGATTCCAGTCCACCCTGTGCATAAGAAAAAATATAATCAAATTTCTCCCCATGTACACCAAGTGTATAGTCACCATAGACCACTCTTAATTTATCTGTATAAGCCATAGTAATACCTCACTTCCTGCATTGCCGGTTTCTCTTTCCTGTCAGCAAATACGATTCCATTTGCCGAAAATTCATAGTCTGCCGGTTTATCATCAAAATCTCCACCATAGCGTAAAACATCTTTTCCTGTCACCGGATCTTTTACAAGAATTGCCTGATCGATAAAATCCCATATAAATCCACCATGATACATGTCATATTTATCAATCAGCTTCATATATGCTCCCAGACCTCCCATGGAATTTCCCATATCATGCATGAATTCGCATAAAATATACGGTTTCTTTGGACTGTTATTTAAGTATTCCTCTACATCCTCCGGCTTTGCATACATTCTGGTCTCCAAATCAGAAATCGTATCCTCATATGCCCTGTTGTAATAAGCACTTTCATAATGAACTAATCTTCCATCCTTCTTTTCAGCAAAATAAACATTCATTGCCTCAATGTCATCACCTGCATATGATTCATTTCCTAATGACCAGAAAAGGATGGATGTATGATTTTTAAAAGTTTCAAAATTATTTTTTGCACGATCAAGTACAGCATCTTTCCACTGTGGAAAAGATCCCGGTACATTGCATGACGGTTCGATTGCCCCAAGTTTTTGGAATGAGCCATGGCTCTCCAGATTTGTTTCTGCCATCACATAAATACCTGCATCGTCGCACATATAGTACCATGGTATCTGGTCAGGATAGTGACAGGTACGCACAGAATTAATATTGTTTCTTAACATACATGATATATCTGCCTTCATGTCTTCTATACCAATGCATCTTCCTGTTCTTGCATTCCACTCATGACGGTTTACTCCCGTGATAACAAGACGTTTTCCATTCAAATAGACTACTTTATCTATAATCTCTATTCTTCTGAAACCGATATCATAAGGAATTACCTCGGCCAGTGAACCATCCTCTGCTTTAAGCTCAACACAAGCATGGTATAAATATGGATTATGATTATCCCACAGCTTGACACTTTCCAAGTCAACACAAATCGTGCCTTCCAAATGGTTGTTTTCTTTATTTAACTGTAATGACTTCTCTACTAATATATTTTCTTCTCTGTCTTTTAAAATAAAGCCTGCAGTTACATTCTGACTGTCAGTAGCGGATACCTTCATGCTGACAGATACACTTCCGCTTACATTATCTTGATTTAACACAGGTTTGAACCATACATCCTCCAGATGTACATCCGGTATCGCTTTCAAAGTAACATTTCTAAAGATTCCAAAAAATCGGAAAAAGTCCTGATCCTCTAAAAATGCTGCTGTGCTCATCTTATGAACCTGAACTGCCAGAACATTTCCCTTTTCCTTAATATATGGTGTCAGATCAAACTCAGAAGGTGTGAAGCTGTCCTCGGCATAACCTATAAACTGACCATTAAGCCACAGATACATAGCTTCTTCTACACCTTCAAAGCATATATGGATTCTTTTTCCACACATGCTCTTATCCAGGTCAAAGTATTTGATATAAGAACCTACCGGATTGTACTCTGCTTCTGAAAACATTCCCTTTTCTGCTCCGGTCGCCTCCATGCTGTAAGCTCCTCTATGGTACTCTTTTCCTTCCCACGGATACATGGTGTTGATATAACGGATTTTATCATATCCAGCCAGTTCAATATGTCCCGGAACCATAATTTTATCGAATCCTGATGCATCAAATGTTTCCTCATAAAAATCAACAGGTCTTTCCATCACATTTTTACTATAAGAAAACTCCCACTGTCCGTTTAATGACTGAAATAATGGGTTTTTCTCTTTTTTCATGTCCGAATAATCCAGATAATAACAATGATCACTATGTAAATCATATAGTAAATACCCATATTTAACATAGCAGAATAGATCTGCTGACAAATATAAGTAACACAAATCATAAGATAATATTTATTGGAAAATCAAAAAGTTTTGCAGCTTCAATCAAACCATATTTTTTCTTCTGTCTGTTCTCTGCCTGCCTTTTAATTCTTCCTCCGGAAGTTCTTTGATTGAGAATACGGAAATTGTGTTTACAATCAGTCCGATTACTGCGTATATGATTGCTACGGTTCTCCATGCAGCAGCTCCACCACCTGCCATTCTTACAAACTGAACGGTGATAGATTGAATGATCAGACTTGTTAAAAACGCAAAAATAAAACGGAATGATCCCATCTCTACACGTTCTTTACTATTTCTTGTACAAAATGTAACTAAGGATGCATACGCAATATTATTCGCAGTATAGAATACTGCATTTAACAGTGTATATGCAACAAAGAACCATGCATACTGTGCCGTTGTTCCAAGAGTGTCCGGTATTGCAAAGTTTGCTACAAGTGTTACCGCACAACCAATATACGCATATAGCATCCAAGGTCTTGCTTTTCCAAGTCTGCTTTTTGTTTTGTCGATCATCGTTCCAAAGAACATATCACTGATTCCGTCAAATAGCTTTGATACCATGATCAGTGTTCCGATAATACCGGGATTCAAACCTACCGTATTGGTCAAATAAAGCATTACGAATGATGAGAGGAACGCATATACTACATTTCCTGCCAGATCCCCCGAACCATAACCAACCTTGTTATACCATTTCAGGTATTTTTTTTCTTCCATGTGAAACCATTTTCCGGGACGTTAATTTATACAAAAAATACCATTATTTCAAACGTTTAAAATCTAAATGGACAAGACATGCATAAAATGATAAAATTGCATCATGAGTCAAACAGAAATTTATGTATTTCAGATTATTATTTCATGAACATTTTTCAATTATCATATGGGGCCTCAAATGTATACCAATAATGCATATCTGAATAACTCAACAATTGACAGAAAAGATAAATCCAAGCCACTTGTCGTAACCATGTGTGGGACTTACAAGTTATATACGCACCCTAAACTTCCCACCTGGAGACCACGTGGCAGAGTTGATTTTCAGTTGATCTTTATTGCTGCTGGGAAAGCTCATTTTCATTTTGACAACGATGAGGAAGAAACGATTGTTCATGCTGGTCATATGGTTTTATACCGCCCAAGAGAACCCCAGAAATATGAATACTATGCCAAAGACCAAGTGGAAGTTTACTCTTCGTGTTTTAGAATGGCATCGTAAACAGAAAGGAGATGAACTTCCATGAGAAACAAATTCCACAACTTTATTCCGGCCGAGTTTGAACTCGTGGCAACAGATGCCGCAACTGGAAAGCCCGTTTATTTTACCAAAGACGATATGAAACAGGATGACTACCGTGCCATTATGGCAAGCTGTGCCCTGCCTGTGATGTGTCGTCCGATTTCTTTTAAAGATCAGACATATTTTGATGGCGGATTATCCGATTCTGTTCCGATTATGCGCGCATTTGCAAAAGGATGCGACCGTGTAGTCGTGATCTTGAGCAAACCGCGCAGCTTTGTAAAGCAACCGGAAGGCTTCCGGCACATTTACCGGCATGCCCTGCGTAAATATCCGCAGACAATTGCAGCACTTGACAACCGGCATCTGATGTACCGTCAGAATATTGCCGATGTAAAAAAACAGGAATCCGCTCGAAAAGCGCTTGTCTTTGCACCTTCGAAAGAATTAAAGATGAGTACCTACGCGCGTGATGAAAAGTTAGAACAGGAGTTGTATGATCTGGGGATTTCCGACTTTGATGCACGCCTGAACGAACTGCATACATTTCTTTCCTAAAAAAACAGATAGCGGATATTTATCATCCGCTATCTGTTTTTAGTTCTATTTTCCTATTGTATATATGCCTTCCACATACTATATTTTCTTTACACATATCGAATGTGCAGTCTTTTTATATTTGACTGCATTTCATTGGATATTTCATCCATTTTTCCATGTGTACTAATTAGATATTGGAGAGAAATTTCGTGCAGAACAAAGATTCAGTTGTTATTTTATTATTGTTTTGTAACTATTCAGATATTGAAAGCTGGAGACTTCCATGTAACAATTCTGATAGAAAAACAGCCTCTATATGACACCTTTTCCTCTCCACCACTACAAAGGAGAAGAAGATGCATATGAGCAAAAAGTTCGAAGTTCTTACCATTAGTGATGATTTTATGTTTGGCATTATCATGCGCAATCCAAAGTACTGCAAACCGTTTTGGGAAACAATACTGAATATTAAGATTTCGCGCATTGAGTACCCACAAGACCAGAAAACGATCAATCTTTCTCTCGATGCCAAAAGCATCCGACTAGATGTCTATGTTGAGGACGATTCCAATACAGTTTACAACATTGAACACACAGTTAAAACAGAGTTTTGTAATCTTTGTCTGCACCTTTGATCCGTTCCATATCGGCAGACATGTCTATACTGTCGAAAACCGCTGTGTGGAAGATACAAATCTGTTGCTTAACGATGCTACACAGAAAATCATTTTAAATACAAAGGGAATTTTTGACCAGACAACAATTAATGTATCCGTTAATTATTATTGATGATGATGTACTATCATTTCCCACAGAAAGGCTTTAAAACTTCCATAAATCAAGTATGCGGCTCTAACCACGGTTAATTAGTTGCTCTCTCATTCCATACACGGCATTCCTTAGTTTTCACAAACTATCAGATAATGGGAATCGCACTAACTTAGTTAATACAATTCCCATTATTTTCTCCGCAATGTTATATTTTTTGTCTCACAAGCTGCGCAAGTTTCATAGAAACAGAGCATAATATAATTGCCAATGATATCATTATAGAAATTTCTTCAAAATTTCTAATTTGCATTCCAACTATAATCATTAACAATTCTATTATACATACCATTCTGGCACATTTTTTACTTGCCAACAATTCTATTTTATCCATATCTATATTAGGATGATTCATCGTACCTACAATCAAAAGATAACTAGCCGCTATACAGGTAAAAACAAGCAACAATTTTGAATATGTATACATAATATTTTTCACAAGCAAAACACCTATAAATGTCCCGATGGTTGCCACGTAGCATGCTTTAAACGTCTTCATATGAAAACCACCAGTTCTTCTTCGTAAAGCCAAAAATGAAATAAGAAAAATCACCCCATTCACAAATTCCTGCATACATATAATTACCACAAGTATTGTTCCAACTGTCAAACTTTCTTCTACCAATAGTTCCATAGCATACTGATAATATTCCCTGTTGTCTTCCATAATCAGATTTTTTTCCTGCATTTGATCCAGACAATTTTTAATTATTTGATCTAACATTATCTCCACTTCCACCAACTCAATATTCAAACAAACCAATAGACTATAAAACTAATAACTACAAATATTGGCAGCAAAAAAACAAAATCCATCCTGTAATCAAACCAAATTTTTTTGGCGTTTCTCCCCGGACTTTAGCCCTGTGCCGTCGAATCAACGATATAATCAAGACAATAAGACCTATCGTGCTGATTGTCCCGGCAATCACCATTGCAATTACTCCAGCTATTACCATGTATGCAAAAATCATTGTCACAAACGCCATAACTTTTTCTCCTACTGTTCCTTTGTCTACCACTCCCAATAAACATCATCATAGCCCACGCTTTTCTGCGCATCAGAAAGATCTATGTCTTTATCTTCCATATTTGCCTTTTCTTGTTTTTTGGTATCAATTACAAGTAAATCTGTCACCCCTTCATATTCTGGATGATCCCTTACTGTAGCATACACCCCATAAACAATCTCATCTGTTTTCCCTGTATCGGTTTTTACATTATCAATTTCTATACTTCCTCCCCATATAATATATCCATCTTCATCCCATGTTGCATCCCCAAAATCACGAACAGGTTCACCATAGGATATAATTTCTCCGTCTAAAAAACCCATCCATTTTTTGATATCATTTTCTAATTCCGGATGTTTTTCTTTCGCAATCGGACTAAACTGATCTCCTATTTTCTCTGCATCACCGGATTTTATCCCCTGTAGTATTGTTTTTGCCTGCTCAATTACTTTTTTTCACTTTTGGATTTTACATGCGGTTCCCCACCTGCCGAAACTGTGCATGCACTCAATACGATTGCCAGCATGATTACCAGCATTACTACTATCGTGACACTTCTATTTTTTCTAACCGCTTTATTTCATTTTCCATATTCTATCGTCCATATATCATCATATTCCACTCTAACTTGCGAATCCTCTTTGTTTTCTTTTCTCCATCCAAATCACGAATTAATAAATCTGTCACTCCTACGCAATCTGAATGATTTTTAAATACAGAATATGACCCCATACCTATGCAGTAAGTTTTTCCGGTATCCGTCTTCACATTATCAATATCAGCTTCCATAACCAACATTTCCACTCCTGATTCCCCGGTATTTAACGATCCTCTTTCTGTTGTTGGCGGATCATAAGATATAATATTGCCATCAATATATTTCATCCATGCTTTTATATCTGTTTGCAGCTCCGGATGATTTTTTTGATATAAGTGCAAAAAATATCTGCTATTTCTTCGCAATTTTCTGACTGAATGCCATCCATAATGATGTCAGCCTGTTGCAGAGCTGTTTGGCTATAAGAATCAACGTATACCTTTGTATTATCTTCTTTAATTGCATTACATCCCATCAAAAAAAACAACTGAATAAACATAAAATGTCATTTACGATCATTTTTTTTTCATCATTTTCCTACCATCCTTCCATTATCCAGAGCAGTACATAGTTCCATTACCAGTATTATTATAAATGTTTTTTGGGCATTATTTATTTAATTCCTTCGTACCAATATATCCAAATCAAATAATTTTTATCATCAAAAATCAAATACTTATTATTCGCGGTCTTTCTATCCCTTTATAATTTCTGCCAGCATTCCTAATCCCTTTATATATATCTATATGTTTTGATAAATCAACATACCCAATAGCTGCCATGTTATTACAATTTGTATTTCTGAATTGAGAATTATCTCCACTAAATCCTGTAATCCACCATTGACCACCATATGGATACCAGTTAAATATCGTATCGATCTGCTTCCCATTGTTAGAATATCGATACAAACTCAAACGCATTGGTACTTCAAAATCAATGGCATCATAATGTTTTGTTCCAGCATGGGTTCTATCATATTTGTACAACCCTATTTCTGCTCCACTATGCAAATTCCAGTAATTCCCTTTCCACATCCAAAGCGCATACTCTTCATTTCCTACTTTGAATGGAAAATCTTTTTCATTCATCTTTGTTCCAATCCGGAATACTTCATCATAAAACACATTATATCCAAAACTTCTTTGCCAAGTTTCTACCTGGGAATGATATGCCTCATCATCTGTATCTTTTACAAAATTTAAAATAGCTGCCCCCGCCTCCGTTGCTTCCTTTCCACTTGTAAATCTTTTTAAAAACTTTGCAAATCACTTAATCTTTTTTTCATTTTGGTTTACGGTATTTCTCATATCCAATGCCCATTCGACAATTTGGTGTACCGTCTTCTTGGTGGTTCCTTTCTTCATTCCATTATTTATATATTTTTGCAGCTGTTTCTTTGAATAATCATGTTCAAATTCATATTTTCTGCTTACTCTTACTTTCTGTTGGTCAATATGCGCATTCCATAATCCCATCGGTTCATTTGCATTATTAGGATCTGGATCTTTCGGTGCAATAATATTTCCATTTTTAAACGATACTCTTCCATCATTCAGTCCATCTCCATCACTATCACTACTACATGGATTTGATTTCCCCAATAATACAAGCCTCATTTTTTTTCCCATTATCGCAATATTGTGGTCTTGTTACAAGTATTTCTTCGCCATCGCTTAATCCATCCTCATCACTATCAGCTTTGTATCTATCCGTTGTTATTTTTACCCCGTTAAACAAAGTCAAATTATCTTCTGCATAATCACATAATCCATCTCCATCACTATCCATCTGTAAATCAATTCTTTGATTACATTTTTCAAATACATCCTTTATCTTCGTAGCATCCGTTGCCATATAAAATGCTCCATCTGTATCTTCAGCCAATGGTTTTAGATATTTTTAAAATAATTTGTTGCAGTTCCAAGCCCAATGGTATATATTCGGATATCTTTTTTTCTTTTGCCTGCTGTACGGTTACATCATGCTCTTCTAAATTTTTGAAGCACTATCCGTAAGCACTATCATGATCTTAAGTGTTTTTATATCACTTGACTCATATAGTGAAAATGTATTTTTACCGCTTTATACATTTCTGTACTGCCACTCGAAGAAAAATAATCGGTAGTAAGATATTTTTCGGCTTCTGTTTTATTTGTCACAAGCTTCTTTGTTAGTTTCTTAGATTCATTACTAAATCGTACTATACCTATCTTACAGGAATCCGGTAGATTTTCTATCATACTCTTTGCTGCTGAAAGACGTTTAAAAGATTTATCATTTGTCTTCATGCTCCCTGTATCATCCATAACAAAAACAACTTCAGCATTATTATACACATCGATTGGAGAACTATCAATCCAAGTAAATGATTTTTCATACTCTTTCCTGTTTAATAAAATATATTTTGAAAAATGTGTTGTTTCGGTTGTCGCCGTATTTCCATGAATGGATGTTGGCATTTCCTCCATTCCTATGTTTTCGTTATAATAATAAATTATCGGGTCAAAATCCTTATCTTTTAATAATTCCTCGTCAAATGTAAAAGACAACTTTGCAGAATCAAACGTTCCATCTACAGAAAATTCATATGCATTTCCAATGTATCCAGGCATTTCTTTTGGAAAAAGGAATTCAGTTCCGGTTGGTTTTACCGTAAGTGTTTCAACCTGTTCACCATTTAAATCAATCGTAACAGATGCCTGCACTTTTCCATCACCTTCCGCTTGTTCTGTAACATGAAAACTTTCTTCTTTTTTTTTCAGTGGATCTGTCCCTATTTCAATTTCTTTTTTATCTGAAACTTCATCCCCATCAGAGTCCTCATTCACTGGATCTGTCCCATATGTATTTATTTCTTCAAAATCATTCAATCCATCCCCATCGGTATCCTCATTCATCGGATCTGTTCCAATCTCCAATTCCTCTTTATTTTTTAAACCATCTTCATCACTATCCTCTTCCCCATCTTCTATGCCATTTTGATCACTATCCGACATTGTCGGATCTGTTCGCAACTGATCAATTTCGATTCTATCATTTATTCCATCTCCATCTGTATCTTCTTTCAATGGATCTGTTTCTAATATTCTCTCTAACTCATCACTTAAACCATCTTTATCTGTATCTGTTTCATCTATATAATTAAACCAATCTGCATAAAGCACTAAATCTTTTACAATAGGTGTTTCATCCGGAATAAAATATTCATCTCCATTTACATCTGTACTCCATCCCAAAAAACATATCCATCTTTTGTGGATTTTGTTCTGGTTCCTGCATATATTTACCTGTTTCCACAATTTGATCCTCTGGTATATTCGTAACTCCATCCGGATCAATATTAAGTTCAAAATGAATCGTCTTATATTGTTCAGCTTCATCATTATATGAATACAAATGATATGCTTCCGGCTCCATTTCCTTTTTTCCATTTATTCCATTAAATCCAAATGAAATAGTTTGCCCCGCCATTATATTACTATTATATCCAGCATTTTGAATTATATAATGATTTTCTTCATGTAATTTGATTTTCCCATCCCAAATATTTGTAATTTGACGCGCAAAATCCATTTCCAATACCCAATCTTCTAGTGTCTGCTCTGTATTGTTTGTAATTAAAACTCTCCCTGTAAAGCCATCTCCCCAATCACTATCCAACTGATATTGAATTGTATAATCATCTTTTTTCACTTCCGAGCTATCGCCAACCAGTTTACATTCTTTTGGAAAGCCTGTAAAACTTTTATTTCCACTAAAACCAAATTCAATTGATTTTCCTGATTCAATATCCTGATTCCATGTAACATTTTTAATTATATAGTTTGCATCTTGATGTGACTTCACTTCAGCATTCCAGATATTTGTAATATCTTCTTCATACACCCACTGCAAATACCAGTTTTCAATTGTTTCCTCACCTATATTTTCAATTTTTACATTAGCATTATATCCACTATCCCAATGTTCTTTCAAACTAATGATTATCTTATATTCTTTTCTCCTGATATACAACTTCCAAATTATTTTCAACTATCTCTGTCGTTTCTTTTCTTCATCCGCGTAAACCTTCCATTGGGCGAAAGTTACCATAAGTGTCATTACAAGTATAATGCTCACTGCTCGTTTCCATTTTATTTTCATAAACTTTACTCCTTATCTTTTTATTTTTTCTTTGGTCTTTTAGGTTGATGATAAATTCCCGCACAAAGTGGCGGCCATGATAATTTCTGCTTATCCACTTCTCTTGTAGCAATTTTCCAAAGCACTTTTAATGTTTTTTCTGACAGCTTCAACATTTTATTTTTCACTTCCTTTCTAAACTATTATTTAAACTTTATATTCTACCTCCATTTTTACATTATAAGAATAATTTTCTCCAAGCAAGCCTATGAACAAAAAACAGCATTACTGGTACAAAATTCGACCATTTATCACAACAAAAAAGAGAACCCTTACATAATATCTGTAAAAGTTCTCTTTTCAGCTGCTTGAATCTCTATTCTTCCATCCAGAATAAAATAGTCACAATAAATTTTCCCTGTATTTTTTATACTGTAATTTCCACCATAAGATGTGATCACATGTTCTACATTTTTTAATCCTATTCCGTGTAGTCCCTCTTTCTTTTTTCCTATTCATTTCGCAATATGTATTTTTTACGGATAAAATAATTTTTCCCGATTCCTGAACACATTTAAACCAGATATGCTTTTTGTCTTCGCATAATTTGCAGGCTTCAATTGCATTATCAAGCAAATTTGCAAGCAATATCGTCACATCATTGTAAGCCATCCTCCAGCCAGATAAATCATTAATCTTTATCGTAACTCCAATTCCACTTTCCTGTGCTTCCTGATATTTTGCGTTGAGAACCGCATTTACAATCATATGATTCGTATCAATAACATTCCATACATCCGCTCCCACATTACACATCTGCTCCAAATACTGCTCTGCCTCCTTGTAATTTTTTTTCATCAGCAATGTTCTGACACACTGCATCTGATTCTGGTAATCATGTATAAAAGCCGTCTGCTTTTGATATATTGTATTTTTCCCTCTGCTTTCGCCATGGACACCATATATTCTCTTGTCCTGACTTCTTTCTGAAGGATATCATAGAGCAATCCATAAATAAAAACATTGAGTCCTACCAGTGAAAATGCCAACACTATAGGGATTTTTCCAGGTCCCGCCTGTGAACTCTGAACGACCACCAGCATCCATGTGATCATAAAAATGGTGAATATCGGAAATACCAGAAACTTTATCCATTCTCTCTTCGAGAGTGTTTCTACTGCCGATTTTCCGAATATTCGTCTTACAAAAAGAATAATTATAAATAAGAACATTTTCCCAAGCAATGCAATCAGCCATGCTTTCCACCCATACACTTTTGTTTCCCCTCCCATACGAAATTGCAAAATGTCATTACAGGCATATGCCAATACATCCACAACCAGAAGAAGGGCATAGTACAAGGCTCCCATTCCCAATGCTTCGAAAAATTTCATTTGAAACATTCCATACATCGATACCGCAAATAAAAACCAGACTGTTGGCATTTTCCAAAAAGGAATTGTTGCAAAAAGATAGATTACCGCCGTCATACACCCTGTCAGCCCAATAAATTGCAAGATTTGTATTTTCTTTGTAAACCGAAATTTTGAAAACGTTTGAAAATACAGACAGCAACATATCGTCTCAATTAAAATAAAAAACAGATTTTCCACAAAATCAATCATTTCTGTTTTTCCACTCCTCATACTGCATTTCCACCACCGCATAACGCTCTCGCGGAATCGGCAGCTGTTTTCCCGAAAATAACTGAACCTGATAACGTTTGAGCGTGCTGATGTCGTTCATATTCACCAAAAAACTTTTATGGATACGCAAAAATCTTCCTTCATCCTCCGTCAGTTCTCTCTGCATTTCATCAAGTGTCCGTTTTCCCATACATCGACAGGTATCATCGCACAAATAAAAAAACAGCTGATGAGCTTTGCTTTCAATATACATAATCTGATCCAGTAAAAGCGTTACGGTCTCCCCCGAAAACGAAATGTTTTTTTCTTTTGTCTCTGCGTATACACGGAAAGAACGGTATCCATGCTTTCTTCTATTTCTTTCTGCAAATCTTTTGCATTTTTCAAAAGATAACGTAGCGCATTTACGCGATATCCTTCTACGGAATATTTAATAAATGCCGACACAAATACAATCGGAAGCATTGCATTTCTCTGATGCACCTCTCTTGCAATTTTCATTCCCTGCGCTTTTCCACCAAATTCCACATCTAGAAACAAAGCATCAAATTCCTCCAGCATACCTTTTTCTAACAAAGCATTTCCATCCATAAAAATTTCTGTTTTCCCGTATATATGATGCTTGTCCAAATATATTTCCACACATTCCTGTATCTGTTTGCAGTAATGTTTTTCATCATCACATATTGCAATTTTCATCGATATTCTCCTCCATTTTTATTTTACCATTTCTTTTATCTACGTCAAACTGATCCTGAAAATGTTACCACAAAGGAAATTTTTGACCAGTATTTCTACGCGAAAAAGGCGGAAACCGCAACCAGGTTCCCGCCTTTTTTTTACTGCCATCAAGCGATTAACAGCCTTCCGTATTCACTTCAATCTTATCCAGTTTCCAGATATCATCGACATATTCCTGAATGGTTCTGTCAGAAGAGAATTTACCACTGTGCGCAATATTTAAAATTGCAGACTTTGCCCACGCACTCTTGTTGGTGTAATAAACACCGATCTTCTTCTGTGCATTTGCATATGCACGGAAATCTGCAAGGATAAAGTAGCGGTCTGCTACCTGTCCCTGCTGTGGATTGAGCAGTGAGTTGTACAGCTCGCGGAACAACTCACGGTCATTATGAGAATACGTTCCATCTACCAGCTGGTTGACAACCTTCTTGATATCCTCATCATTATTGTAAATATCATATGGATTGTAATCATGATGCTGCTCATGTGCAATGACTTCGTCTGCGCTCATACCAAAGATAAAGATATTGTCTGCGCCAACTTCCTCGTACATCTCAACATTTGCGCCATCCATGGTTCCCAATGTGATCGCACCGTTTAACATAAACTTCATATTTCCGGTTCCGGATGCCTCTTTACTTGCTGTGGAAATCTGTTCGCTGACATCTGCTGCCGCAAAATCCACTCTGCAATGGATACGCGGTAATCCTCGATGAATACGACCTTGATCTTTCCGTTGATGGATGGATCATTATTGATTACATCCGCAACAGTGTTAATCAGCTTGATGGTCTTCTTTGCCGTACGATATCCGGCTGCAGCCTTTGCTCCGAAGATAAAAGTTCTCGGATAGAAATCCATGCCCGGATTTGCCTTGATCTGGTTGTACAGATACATAACGTGCAGAATATTCATCAGCTGACGTTTGTACTCATGCAGTCTCTTAACCTGTACATCAAAGATAGAATTCGGATCGACTTCGATACCATTGTGCTCCTTGATATATTTTGCCAGACGGATCTTATTCTGCTTTTTGATCTCCAGAAATTCCTGCTGTGCTTTCGGATCGGTTGCATATTTTGTCAGATCCTCGACCTTCGCAAGACTTGTGATCCAGTCTTTTCCGACATGCTTTGTTACCCAGTCTGCAAGCAGTGGATTTCCATGTGCAAGGAAACGTCTCTGTGTGATACCGTTGGTTTTATTGTTAAATTTCTCCGGAAACAGTTCATAGAAATCACGAAGTTCCTGCTTCTCAAGAATCTCTGTATGCAGTCTTGCCACACCGTTGACAGAATATCCGGCAACAATTGCAAGATTTGCCATCTTCACCTGTCCGTCGTAGAGAATTGCCATCTTGCGCACCTTCTCCTCATTATCCGGATATTTTGCACGGATCTCTTCTACAAAACGGCGGTTGATCTCATCCACGATCTGATATACACGCGGAAGCAGTCTCTGGAAGATGTCGATCGGCCACTTTTCAAGTGCCTCTGCCATGATGGTATGGTTGGTATAAGCTACACAGTGTGTTGTGATCTCCCATGCCTCATCCCATGACATGCCTTCCTCATCCAGAAGGATTCGCATCAGTTCTGCAACAGCAACCGTCGGATGGGTATCATTCATCTGGAACGTTACCTTCTTTGGCAGATCATGCAGATCATTGTGATGTTTCTTAAAACGCTCCAGCGCACGCTGGATACTTGCGGAAACAAAGAAATACTGCTGTTTTAAGCGCAGTTCCTTTCCTTTTACGTGATTGTCGTTCGGATACAGCACCTCTACCAGGTTGCGGGCAAGATTTTCCTGCTCCACTGCCTGATCGTAATCTCCACGGTCAAAGGAATCCAGTGAAAACTCTTCCTTCGGCTGTGCATCCCAGATCATCAGGGAATCTACCACATGGTTGCCGTAGCCAACGATCGGCATATCATAAGGAATTGCAAGAACAGACTGATACCCTACCTGCTCAAAGTGCAGATTTCCGTCCTCCCCTGCGGTTTCTTCCACATGACCACCAAACTTGATCTCGTAGCAGTATTCCGGTCTGCGCAGCTCGAATGGATATCCATCCTTCAGCCAGTTGTCCGGTACTTCTACCTGGAATCCATCGATGATCTGCTGCTTAAACATACCATAACGATAACGAATTCCACATCCATATGCGGCATAGCCCAAGGTAGCAAGAGAATCCATAAAACATGCTGCCAGCCGGCCAAGTCCACCATTTCCAAGAGCCGGATCCGGCTCCTGGTCTTCAATGACACTCAAATCCAGTCCAATCTCTTCAAGTGCTTCTTTTACTTCCCCATAAGCCCCCAGATTAATCAGATTATTCCCCAGTGCCCTGCCCATCAGAAACTCCATGGACATATAATACAATATCTTAGGGTCATCTTTTTCAATGACCTGCTGTGTTGCCATCCATTCATCCATGACAACATCCTTGACAGCCAGTGAAACAGCCTGATAAATCTCCTGCTGTGTCGCTTCTTTCAATGTCTTACGATACATCGTCTTGACATTTTCTGTCACGGAAGCAATAAACTCCTTTTTACTAAACACTTTGTCTCGCATCAAAAGTCCTCCTCTGTGCTTGGTTTGCGTGACACTATTGTTTTTCCACTGCCAGCGTAACCTTCTCACCGTTAATGCTCCATTCTTTCTGATATCCGGCAAGTGTGCCTGCAGTGATAGCATTTGCAAGTACCTCTGTCTGGATCTTTTCTCCGTATTTATTGAAAATACCAGTTACCTTCTCGTCTGCTGTATAGGAAACAGCAATATGATCCATAACTTCAAAACCAGCCTCTTTACGCATGGTCTGAATCTTACTGATCAGTTCACGTACAAAACCTTCTTCGATCAATTCCGGTGTCAGTCTTGTATCCATAAGAACTGTCACATTGTTGTCCCCTCGGTCACAAAGCCTTCTGCCTGTGTCATGGTAATCAGCAGATCCTCTTCCAATAATACAACCTCGGAACTTACACTGTCAAGTTTCAGACATCCGTTCTCTTTTAATTCTTTCATTGCAGCATTTCCGTCAAGTTCTGACAGGACAGCCTGAATCTGTTTTAAATATTTTCCATATTTCGGACCCACGGTACGAAGCTGTGGTTTAAACTGATAATCGGTATAAGAAGAAACATCATCCGTAAACGTCACATTCTTCACATTCAGCTCATCCGCAATGATATCCTTATAAAAATCACCCAGTGCTTCCGGTGCCTTGACATACATCTGTCCGATCGGCTGACGGTTCTTGATATTGGCACTGTTACGGCACGCACGTCCCATAACAACGATCTTTAATACCTCATCCATTGCGGTTTCGAGATCTTTGTCGATCAGCTTTTCATCCACAACCGGGAAGTCACACAGATGAATACTTTCCGGTGCTGACGGATCGATGGAGCATACCAGATTGCGATAAATATCTTCTGTCATAAATGGAATCATCGGTGCTGCCGCTTTGCTGATTGTAACAAGTGCGGTATACAATGTCATATAAGCATTGATCTTATCCTGCTCCATGCCTTTTGCCCAGAAACGCTCACGGGAGCGGCGGACATACCAGTTACTCATATCATCGACAAACTCCTGCAGATATTTTGCAGCTTCCGGAATCTTATAATTAGAAAGACTTTCATCCACACCAGCTACTGCAGAATTGAGCTTAGAAAGCAGCCACTTATCCATAACCGATAATTTGTCATACTCCAGCTTGTATTTTGTAGCGTCAAACTGGTCAATATTTGCATAAAGTACGAAGAACGCATAGGTATTCCAGAGCGTTCCCATAAACTTACGCTGGCCTCAAGCACAAGCTTGCCGGAGAATCTCTTTGGAATCCATGGTGCGGATGCCGTATAGAAATACCAGCGGATAGCGTCTGCGCCGTATGTCTGCAGGGCATCAAACGGATCTACGGCATTTCCCTTGGACTTGGACATCTTCTGTCCGTTTTCATCCTGTACATGTCCGAGCACGATGACGTTCTCATAAGGTGCTTTGTTGAAAAGCAGTGTCGATTCTGCCATAAGAGAATGGAACCATCCTCTGGTCTGATCAACTGCCTCTGAGATAAATTTGGCCGGGAACTGCTGCTCAAATACTTCTTTATTTTCAAATGGATAGTGATGCTGTGCAAACGGCATAGCTCCGGAATCAAACCAGCAATCCAATACTTCCGGTACACGGTGCATATCCTTGCCACACTCCGGACACTTAATCGTCACCGCATCAATATATGGTCTGTGAAGTTCTACCTCTGCTGCCTTTGGATCACCGGCTTTTTCTGCTAATTCAGCGCGGCTTCCGATACATTCTCTGTGTCCGCACGCACACTCCCAGATGTTAAGTGGAGTACCCCAGTAACGGTTACGGGAAATTGCCCAGTCCTGAATGTTTTCCAGCCAGTTTCCGAAACGTCCGGAACCGATGGATTCCGGAATCCAGTTAACAGTGTTGTTATTGCGGATCAGATCATCCTTTACTGCAGTCTCTTTGATGTACCAGGACTCTCTTGCATAATAAATCAGAGGCTTGTCACATCTCCAGCAGTGTGGATACTCATGTTCAAACTTCGGAGCATCAAACAGCTGCTTTCTGGCACTTAAATCCTTTAATACTTCCGGATCGGCATCCTTTACCCACATACCGGCAAACGGTGTCTCCTCAGTCAGTTCTCCTTTTCCATTTACGAACTGTACAAACGGAAGGTCGTAGTTTCTTCCGACATTGGCATCATCCTCACCAAATGCAGGTGCGATATGAACGATTCCAGTACCATCGGACATCGTGACATAAGTATCGCAGGTCACAAAGAAGCCTTTCTTGCCCTGCTTATCTGCCAGTTCCTTTGCACAGGCATAAAGAGGCTCATATTCTTTACGTTCAAGATCCTGTCCCTTGTAGGTTTCAAGCACTTCGTAGGCTTTCTTTCCTGCCTCTTTATCCTCTTTGGAAAGAAGTGGAGAAAGCACCTTGTCTGCCAGTGCCTCTGCCAGATAATACATATAACCATCTACTGCTTTTACCTTGATATAGGTATCATTCGGGTTTACACAAAGTGCCACGTTACTTGGCAGTGTCCACGGAGTTGTCGTCCATGCCAGGAAATAAGCATCTTCATCCACAACCTTAAAACGAACAACTGCGGATTTTTCTTTTACCAGTTTATAGCCCTGTGCCACCTCCTGTGCAGAAAGCGGAGTTCCACAACGCGGACAATACGGCACAATCTTAAATCCCTTGTAGAGAAGACCTTTGTTCCAGATCTCCTTTAACGCCCACCACTCAGACTCAATGAAATTGTCATCATAAGTGACATATGGATTGTCCATATCTGCCCAGAAACCTACCGTATTTGAGAAATCTTCCCACATACCCTTGTATTTCCAGACGGATTCTTTACACTTTTTGATGAATGGCTCAAGACCATATGCTTCGATCTGATCCTTTCCATCCAGTCCAAGAAGTTTCTCCACTTCGATTTCTACCGGAAGACCGTGGGTATCCCATCCGGCTTTCCGTGGAACGTACTTTCCTTTCATGGTCTGGAATCTCGGAATCATATCCTTGATGGTACGTGTCTCTACATGTCCGATATGTGGTTTTCCGTTTGCCGTAGGCGGTCCGTCATAAAATGTGTAAGTCTCGCCTTCCTTACGGTTCTCCATGGATTTTTTGAAGATATCATTTTCGCGCCAGAATTTTTCCGTTTCTTTTTCGCGATCGACAAAGTTCATATTGGTATCTACTTTGTTGTACATATTTTCCTCCTGCATTTATGATTCTGAAATAAAAAATCCCCACGTCCAGTAATTAGGACGCGGGGTCACGTTATACCACCTGATTACCATGTACTTAAATCCCGTATTCAAAAGGATTTGCATACTTCGTTCCCATAACGCTGGAAATACGTCGAACTCTACTCTCCTGGGATTTCGATCCGCAACTCGGAAGTGATTTTCACTGTCATATTACTCGTATTGGCTCTCACCTGTTCCAACTCTCTTTGACTTTCCTATCACAGTTACTGTCTTCGTCTTCGTTTTTCACCTTTGGTTTTAAGTATAGTAATGATTCTTTCAGATGTCAAGTAAAATTCCTGTTCAGCCAGGCTTTCCATGCACAGTAATTTTCCAGTTCCCCGGATACCTGTTTCCGGTAAGCAAATCTCAACATCTCATAATAACAGTCATTCTCATAAATTGGATACTTCAGTTCCCAGTCATTGTCCGGATTTGTTCCATCCATATACACAAGTCCCTCTTCCGTAAACAGCACGATCCCATGCCTGCTTCGGATGCACTGCCCTGCGGCTTCCTCCTTTGCCAGTCTGCGTGCCAGTTCAACCGAATCTACCAGATCCGGGTAATCCATACTGTAAATTGTTGCAAGCATCCGCAATTTCTTAACCTGGCTTTCACTCTGCAGAAGCAGCCAGGTACCGGCATATCCATTACTGCGCATCTTCAATCCGTCAATCCCTGTCACCATTCCTGTCCATATATAGTAGTCCGGGTTGACCGGAAGAAAGCAAAGTTCTTCTATCCCTGTAAATGCACGCAGACACTCAAGCAGCAGAGCTCCCGCTTCAATAACATCAATCAGCCCGCGTTCCTTGTCTTCACAGACCACCAGCACACGGTTTCGCTTCTCATCTTTTGCAATGTCGTAATTGCCGGGTCAAACGCAAAAAAATGTGTTCAGTTTTTTTATCATAAACGGCCCATGCATTATTTAATTCTTCGATCTCTTCCAACCGGTAATTATCATTTTCCACGGGGACAGCATCCCCTGCGCCATCTTAAACAAACTATGCTCTGTGACATCCGAAACTGTGTGTTTGTCCTTCCAGTAATACCATTCAACCAGTGGGTTTTTGGGCTTTATCTCCCTAAGGATTCCCTGATTGATCCTTGACATAAGCTGCTGTCCCCTATCCATATCCTGATGAATGGTTTCCTGATTTACCAATGGTGCCAGATGAATGGTTGTATGACACCGAAATGAAATAATCGACATGTGAATACTCCTTTAATCTTTGTGTTTCCAGTTATACAGAAAATTTCCCAGTGAAGCCAGAATGATCAATCCATATCCTATCAGACTGTATCGATCCGGAATCTCCGCGAATAAAAGAAATCCAAGTAATGTTGCAAAAATAATCTGTGAATAATCAAAAATAGAAATTTTTCCGGCGGGTGCATAGGTATATGCTGCGGTGATCGTAAACTGTCCTCCCGCTGCAAAAAGTCCCGCAAGAAGCAGCGTCAACAACTGCCGCAGTGACATCGGCTGATAATGAAATACGATCCACGGTATCACAATAATACAGGAAAAGCAGGAAAAATAAAACACAATGACCGGTCCTTTACTCCGTGTGTACCCATCTTCCGCACCATTGTATATGCGATTCCTGCACCCAGTCCTCCGCATACGCCAATAAGCGCAGGGATCAGATGTACATTTTCAAACCCCGGTTTTACCACAAACAAACAGCCGACAAATGCCAGTATAACGCACATTGCCTGAGCTGGTTTTATCTTTTCTTTTAATAACAGGAAGGAAAAAATAATTGCAAAAAGGGAGATAATTTATTTAAAATAGAAGCATCTGCCACCAGCAGGTGATCAATCGCGTAGAAATTACAACGAATTCCAAGTGTCCCAAATGCACAGCGTAAAAACAGTGAACCCCACTGTGTTTTTTCCACCTTAGGTGCTGTATGACTTTTGATAAGAATAATTGCCGCAAAAAATGCAGCTACCAGATTCCGAAAAAACTTTTCTGTACGGACGGCAGATCTCCCGCCAGCCGCACACTCACATTCATACACGCGAAAAAGAATGCCGACAAAATGATCATTATCATGCCACGTATATAATTTTCCTGTTTCATTGTACAATCACCTCAGATTTTTATTATAGAACCGGCATCCGTGATGCCAGTTTTATAATACCATACTTTTTTTTTTTTGAAAATCTGAATTTTTACTTTGTACTGTTGTCATTTTCTGTATTGCTGCCGGATGAATTACCTGCCAAATGATTTTAGTTTTCCTGTTTCACTGGGTATCTTTGGGATGAAACTCCCATTTAAAAAGCACCAGCTTAACCTGCAGACATCTACAGGCCAAGCTGGTGCTTATTCCCATATTATTTTTCTTTATGCGAACGGATTCTCCGTCGGATAAGGCAGAGATGCCGGCTGGTTGTAATTGATGTCCTCCATCGGAACCCCAATATACTTAAATACCTCAAACAGAGCCTTTCCGTAATGTCCGAATGCAACCGCTCCGTGATGCGGATAATTCTTCTCGATCAGAACGTGACGGTAGAAACGTCCCATCTCATGAATGGCAAATACGCCAATGCTTCCGAACGAACGGGTTGCAACCGGAAGGACTTCTCCCTGTGCCACATACGCGCGCAGCTTATTGTCGGAAGTGGACTGCAGGCGGTAGAATGTGATATCGCCCGGTGCAATATCTCCCCCTCAAGGGTTCCGTTTGTCACCTCGACCGGAAGGCTTCTTGCCATGATCATCTGGTTTTTCATCTCACAGGATGCCAGCTTCTTTGAACAGGTATTGCCACAATGGAATCCCATAAACGTATCTTTATGTGTATAGTCAAACTTGCCCTCGATCGACTCTTTGTACATATCCTTCGGAACGGAGTTATTGATGTCAAGCAGTGTGACAGCATCCTCGCTCACGCAGGTGCCGATAAACTCACTCAGTGCGCCGTAAATATCTACCTCGCAGGATACCGGAATGCCTCTTCCGGTCAGACGACTGTTGACATAGCACGGAACAAATCCAAACTGTGTCTGGAATGCCGGCCAGCATTTTCCTGCAATTGCAACATATTTGCGGGAACCTTTGTGCGCCTCAATCCAGTCAAGCAGTGTCAGTTCATACTGTGCAAGTTTCTCTAAAATCTCCGGCTTTTTGTTTCCCTCACCGAGTTCTGCTTTCATATCTGCAACAACCTCCGGAATACGCTGATCTCCTGCGTGGTTGTTGAATGCCTCAAACAGATCCAGCTCTGAATTTTCCTCAATTTCCACGCCCAGATTATAAAGCTGCTGGATTGGAGCATTGCATGCAAGGAAATTCGTTGGTCTTGGTCAAAGGAAATGATTTTTAAGTTTGCAAGTCCTTCTACTGCTCTTGCAATCGGTAAAAAGTCGTGAATCATATCTGCGCAATCCTCTGCATCTCCAACCGGATATTCCGGAATGTAAGCACCGACATTGCGAAGTTTTAAGTTGTAACTTGCATTTAACATACCGCAGTATGCATCTCCACGTCCCTGAACCAGATTGTTCTGGGACTCTTCTGCTGCAGCAACAAACATCTTTGGTCCAGCAAAATATTTTGCAAGCATGGTCTCGGAAATTTCCGGTCCGAAGTTTCCAAGGTATACACACAGCGCATTGCATCCTGCTGCTTTAATATCTGCCAGCGCCTGCTCCATATGAATTTCACTCTCTACGATGCAGACCGGACACTCATAAATATCCTTTGCATCATACTTGTCTGTATATGCTTTGATCAGCGCCTTTCTGCGGTTTACGGAAAGAGACTCCGGGAAACAGTCACGGCTGACTGCAACGATACCTACTTTTACTTCTGGAATATTAATCATGATTTTGCCTCCTTGTTGTATGTAATCATTTTAATTTTTTGTTAGATACGATGATACGATTTTATTTTGCAAGTTCCAAAAACAGATCCCTGCATGCCGGATAAATCTTACGGAACTTCTGATAACGCTCTTCATATTTTGCTGCAAGCTCCGGTTCCGGTTCTACCGTATCGGTCAGTTTTACAATTGCCTTTGCTGCATCGCGGACGGTCGGGTATTCTCCACAAGCTACTGCTGCAAGCATTGCGCCACCCATTGACGGTCCCTGTTCATTTTCCGGAATATCTACCGGAATATTGAGCACATTTGCCACAATCTTTTTCCACAGCGGACTCTTTGCTCCTCCACCGCAAATACGGGTACGGGCAATATGAATGCCGAGTGAACGTGCCACCTCAAAAGAATCTCTTAAGGCAAATGCCACACCTTCGAGTACCGCCTGTGTCATATCCGCTCTGGTAGTATCCATGGTCAGACCGATAAAAGTACCTCTTGCATTCGGATCATTGTGCGGAGACCGCTCCCCATCAGATATGGAAGGAAAAATACATGGTTTTCTCCAAGCTTCGTAATATTTTCCTGTTCTGCGCCATAATCCTTTGTGCCGATAATATCATCCATCCACCATTTATTGCAGGATGCGGCGCTGAGCATACAGCCCATCAGATGATAATGACCGTCCGCATGGTCGAACGAATGCAGTGCATTATTTTCGTCCACTCCGAATTTATCGGAAGAAATAAATACGGTTCCGCTCGTTCCCAAAGAAATGTTACATGCACCATCTCCAACGGTACCGGTTCCCACAGCAGCAGCCGCATTGTCACCGGCTCCGGCTACAATTTTTACCTGATCCGATACGCCGAGTTCCTTCGCCAGTTCCGGAAGCAGCGTTCCAACTTCCTCATAACTTTCGTATACTTTTGGAAGCCAGCTTGTTTTAATACTGCAGATCTCACACATTTCTTCTGACCAGCAGCGATTCTTTACATCAAAGAACAGTGTTCCGGACGCATCCGATACATCCGTACTGTAATTGCCGCTCAGGCGAAATGCCAGATAATCCTTTGGCAGCATAATTTTATGAATCTTTGCAAAATTCTCCGGTTCATTGTTTTTCATCCAGAGTACTTTCGGCGCAGTAAATCCGGTAAATGAAATATTGGCTGTGTATGCAGAAAGACGTTCCTTCCCAATTACCTGATTTAAATAATCGCACTCTTTTGTCGTCCTTCCGTCGTTCCAGAGAATTGCCGGACGAATCACTTCATCCTTATCGTCCAGTGCTACAAGTCCATGCATCTGTCCGCCAAAGCTGATGCCGGCTACCAGACTCCTGTCTGTACCATCCAGCAATTCCTTTAGTCCATCCATGGACTGTGTAAACCAGTCATACGGATTCTGCTCCGACCATCCCGGTTTTGGAAAACAGATTGGATATTCACGACTGACGATCTTTAAAATTTTTCCACTGCCCTCCATCAAAAGAAGTTTAACAGCAGAAGTTCCCAGATCAATTCCTATGTAATTCATGATAACCCTCAATTCTGAAATGTTAATTTTGTGCTCGTGCACGTTTCTACTCATATCCTACAACGATGCGCTGATATTTTCAACTGTTTTCCGAAATTTTTCTCTTTTTCGTGATTTCTTCCAAACCGGTTGCACTTATTTTGTGGAAAGCGTACAGTAACTTTCCCCACTCTTGTCGTGCACGCACACATTTTCTGTATTTCAATTGACATTTTACCTTATCAATGCTACCCTTGTAAGAGTTATTCAGGAAAAATTCAACAAGGGGGAACGACATGGCCACTATAAAACAGATTGCTGAAATGGCAGGTGTTTCTCGCGGTACGGTTGACCGTGTACTGAACAACCGCGGTTCCGTCAATGCCAATACTGCAGCCCGTGTACGTGAAATTGCAGAAAAATTAAACTATAAACCCAACAAAGCAGGACTGATGCTTGCTGCACAGAAAAAGAATCTGAAAATCGGTGTTATTTTATTTCCCGATTCCAATCCTTTTTTCAGTGAAGTTCTTGAAGGCGTAAATGCCAAAGCAAAAGAATTATCTGCCTATAATTTCACCGTTCTTATCCGTCAGGTTCCATTTGATGAGACCGAACAGTTTAATACCATGGAAGCACTGCTTGCGGAAGGCGTCAACGGATTAGTTATCGCACCATTCAATTCTTTATATATTGCCGCGGAAATCGACCGCCTCACAGAAATGAACATTCCGGTCATTACCGTAAACACCGATATTCTGTCCCGCAGGATCGCATATGTCGGAAGTAATTACCGCCTGTCCGGACAGACTGCTGCCGGACTGGTTTCTCTGATGACATTCGGGGAAATGCATATTGGTATTCGGTTCGTCACATGTACTCTGTCACTCCGATCGTATCGAGGGTTTCACTTCAACGCTTTCCGAAAAGGGCGAACGTATTCATATCGTGGAAACAATAGAAAATCATGATGATGATAATGAAAGTTATGAAAAAGTCAAAGAAATGCTGGCTTCACACCCCGAAATCAATGTGCTGTATTTTGCAGCCGGCGGTGTAGCAGGCGGATGCCGTGCTGCAGTCGAAAGCGGTCGGATCGATGCCATGCGTATCTTTACTTACGACTGTGTTCCTTCCACAAAAAAACTGCTCGATGATGGCATTATCACTGCTACCATCTGCCAGCAGCCATACAAGCAGGGATACCTTCCGGTAGAATTGCTCTCCCGTTATCTGATTGAGGGCATCTCCTGCGAAGAATTCCACTACACAGACATCGATATACGAATAAAGGAGAACCTGTAAAACAGGTTCTCCTTTTATAACTCCCGGCTAGAAAGAACTCTTTCCTTCTTCCAGTTTCTGCTCATACTCTTCAAAATACTGATAAAACGGACTGTCCGGATCCTGCATTTTTTCCGCAATATTTACAGCATAAAGCGAAACGGCAATCCCAAGAACAATCGAAATCACTGCTGTAATAATTCCACCGATCGCCAGCCCCTTTTTCTCGTTCTTTACCATCTGCACAATACCGAAAATAATCGCAAGCACTGCCAGAATATAATTGATGCAGCATGCAAATGTAAAAACAGATAAAATTCCAAGAACCAGTGAGGCAATTCCAAATCCGGTTCCTGTTCCCTTTGCCTGTGTCTGTCCGTAATATGCCTGCTGATATGCATTCGGCTGTGACTGTTCACTCTGATATGCCTGCTGGTACGCAGTCTGTCCATACGCATATGCCGTATTGTCCGGCTGCGGATTTTCCTCTGCCGATGTTGCTCCATAAGAAGTCTCCGGCTGTTCCTGCGTCATCTGTGATGTTTCATTCTGTACGATCTCTTTTTCCGGTGCCGTATAATCCTGAAAGTTTGTTTCCTCCGGTGTTTTTGAACCGTTTTCGTTTGTTGTAAACTCGTCGCTCATTCCATCCTTCTCCTTTTTATTCTTTCCCTGACTTCTTTTCAATAATCACAATAGTAGTCATTTACTCATTATAATTATTCTGTCCCCAAAAATCAACAGGTTCATAGTCCTGTAGTTTTGCAAGGAGCCCCTTCTTCTGCAATTCCTCCTGAATCATATCCAGAATTTCCACGCGTTCCGCCCGAACCGTATGATAATGATATCCGGAAGTAACATTTTTCAGCAGACTGGATTTCCCGGAACGGATCTCCTCCATATAATTGCGGATATCCATACGGGATTTGATATTCATCTCTGCCCGAAGCACTCCGTATACCTTATGATATACAAATACATCCTCAACGGTTCCTCCGAGATCCACAATCGTTGTCAGTTCTTTTTCAACCTCATCATCTTCATGCTGTACCTTAAATACACGGGTTGTCTCCTCATCTTCCTGTATCAGATACCCCCGGTTGGTCGAAAATATATTTTTCCATTTGCCCGAAGAAGTGCAACATCCTGCACAATGACCTGTCTGCTCACGTCAAATTCTTTTGCCAGTGTCGTGGCAGAAACTGCTTTGTCGCTGTTTTTCAGTGCCTGTATAATTTTTCCACGCCTTTCTTCCCCGCTCATCTCTGGAATCCCACTTCCTTTAATTTTCTACCGGATGCAGATTTTTCAAAGAAATATCCAGAATCGGAGCCGAATGTGTCAATGCCCCACTGGAAACATAATCTACGCCAAGTCCGGTCAGTCTTGCAATATTTTCTTTCGTCACATTTCCGGAAACTTCAATCTCTGCCCGTCCGTCAATATAGGCGATGGCTTCTTTCAGCGCATCGGTGTCCATATTATCCAGCATGATAATATCCGCACCTGCCTCCACAGCTTCCTTTACCATATCCAGATTTTCTACTTCTACCTCAATCTTACGGACAAACGGTGCATACTCCTTTGCAGCAGCAATCGCTTCTTTTACTCCGCCTGCAGCTCCGATATGATTATCTTTCAGCAATACCCCGTCGGAAAGATTATATCTGTGGTTATTTCCACCACCGATTCTTACTGCATATTTTTCAAAAATACGATTGTTTGGTGTTGTCTTTCTGGTATCCAGAAGTTTGATTCCGGTTCCTTTTAATAATTCTGCCACGGAATGTGTGTAGGTTGCAATTCCGCTCATACGCTGCAGATAATTCAGTGCGGTACGCTCTCCGCATAAAAAGGGTCCGGATATCGCCATGCACTTTTGCCATAAGCTGTCCCTTATGAACTTCTGCTCCATCCTGCACCAAAAATTCAACTGTTGTCTTTTCATCGAGAAGTGTAAACACTCTCTCGAATACCTGTAGCCCGCATATAATGCCATCTTCTTTGCAGATAAGATCCACTTCTCCTGCCTGTGGATGAGGCATGACACTGTTTGTGGAGACATCCTCACTTGTGATATCTTCTTTTAAAGCACTGAGAATCCATGGATCTACATTTAATTTTAAAGTTACCTGATCGTACATCTCTCTCTCCTGATTTTCTTATTTTATTTTATCCGACCTGTGCACACTGCTTGCGAAATGCAACCGTTGCTTTTGTCCTTGCATCCTGTACCTGCTGCATCTTTGCATCTGCCGCGATAATCGCTTCCCGTACATATTCATGATACTGGCTCGACAGTGCTGCGGCATCCGCATAGATACTCCGGTCAATTGCCGCAAACAGTTCCGGTGCTGTGGAAATCGTTTCCTTCTGCCCACTCATCTGCTTTGCCGCCCGTTTTGCAAATACAAGGCTTTCCAGCAGAGAATTACTTGCCAGACGGTTTTTTCCGTGTACTCCGTTACATGCCGTCTCTCCCACAGCATACAGACGTTCCATGGACGTATGGCTTTCGTGATCTACCCATACCCCACCCATGAAATAATGCTGTGCCGGTACCACAGGAATGCATTCTTTGGTTACATCATACCCCATTTCACGGCAATGTTCCACAATATTCGGGAAATGTTCCATCAATTCTTCTCTTGGAATGGTACGCAGATCTTCCCATACATGATCTGTTCCATCTTTTGCCATCTGCTTATAAATTTCTTCTGCCAGCAGATCACGCGGCAGCAGCTCATTGACAAACCGTTTCATATTCTTGTCATAAAGCTTTGCCCCTTCTCCGCGGACAGATTCCGAAATCAGAAAACTGCGTTCCTCTTCGTCCGGCGAATAGAATGTGGTCGGATGAATCTGTACATAATTCACATCTTTCAAACGGATTCCATGTTTGATGGAAAGTGCAAGGGCATCTCCGGTCAGATGACGGAAATTGGTCGAATGACGATATAATCCTCCGATTCCTCCACATGCCCAGACGGTATGCTCCGCTTCCACCGTTTCAATTGTACCGTCCTCCCTGCGGATTACGGTTCCGTAACAGCAGTTATCCTTCGTCACAATATCTACCATCCTGGTATTTTCCAATATGGTAATATTCGGACACTTGCGGGCAGCAGCAAGCAGCTTGCTTGTAATTTCTTTTCCTGTAATATCCTCATGAAAAAGGATACGCTTGTCCGAATGTGCTCCCTCTCTGGTAAATGCCAGATTGCCATTCTCGTCACGGGCAAAATCCACGCCAAATCCGATCAGGTCATGAATCACATCCTGTGACGAACGGATCATAATCGATACGGATTCCCGGTCATTTTCATAATGTCCCGCTTTCATCGTATCCTCAAAATAACTGTCATAATCACTGTCATCCTTAAGCATACAGATTCCTCCCTGTGCAAGATAAGAATCACTGCTCTTAACATCTGACTTTGTAATAATTGTAATCTGTTTCTCCCGCGGAAGATTTAATGCACAGTATAAACCGGAACATCCGCTTCCCACGATCAGAATATCTGTTTTCATTTTTGCCACCTTCTGTATGAATATTTCAATAGTGTTTGACATGCAGTATAGCACATATCTTTACAGGTGACAAGACAGTGAACCTTTTTAATTAAATCCGACCACTTTCTGTGACAGTCGATATGCCGCAACCGAAATCTTTCTTCCGCTTCTTCCCGGCAGATTCATGGTCTGTCCCATAATGCCGTTGCGCAGGCGGTGAAACAGCCCGATATCCTTGTTTTTGATATACCGCCACAATTCACGCTTTTTCTCAAGGTTTTCTTCTGTGCCGGAACGCAGCAGCATAACCGTCGTGACAACCGTGATAATTTCCAGATAGTTTATCATATAATGCCGGCATTTATAATTGGACACTTTATTCAGATCCACATCGTCAATCATGATCTTATTCACACGGATCTGCTGGTCGATACGGCTGATCATCACTTTCTCATTGACCGACTGATCTTCCCTGCCAATAAAGTAACGGTAAAAATCTACATCCATATAATACATCGTCCGCACATGCGGCAATGGCTTATACACATAAATGTTATCCACATAAAAAGTATGTTTTGGCAGTTCCAGTCCACATTCCCGCAGAAGCTGTGTACGGTAAATGACAGAATGCATCAGTATGTAATGTCCTTTATAAAAATGCCGCACATCACTCCAGGTAAAGATCTGATCTTTCGGAAAACCGGTCTGACGCATGACCCGCTTGTGTTTTGCCCCTTCCTTCTCATATACATAATTTGCCAGAAGCATATCAAGTGCCACACTTCCCCTGCAATCTCCCTAAGCTTTGCAAGAATCGCCTGATAAGCGTTCCAGTCTACCCAGTCATCACTGTCCACTACCTTAAAATATAAACCGGTTGCATTGCGGATTCCCGCATTCACAGCTTCTCCATGTCCCCCGTTCTCCTGATGAATTGCTTTTACAATCGTTGGATATTTTTCGGCATATTCATCTGCAATCGCAGCGGTATCATCCTTTGATCCGTCATCCACAATCAGAATCTCCACATCTTCCCCTCCCGGAAGAATCGATTCAATGCAGTGACGCATATAATCCTGTGAATTGTAACACGGTATTGTAAATGTTAATAATTTCATATGTTTTCCCTTCGTACAAACCTGCTGAAAAAATAATTGATAGACCTATTATAAATGAGAATTTATAAACAGTCGAGAGATATTATCTTAACATTTGCTTAATCTTTTTCCATTGTTATTTTTGTTCATAATTTATTTACAAATCTCTCATAAACTCCACACACCGGCGTCATAATTGCAAACTATACTTTAGTCATACCTAAGAAATAAACTTTTTCTTTTTTTCATAATCCTCGCACCGCAAGGCGCGAGGTCATCCTCCCTTTTTAGAGATTAATTTTTTCTCATAACACATAAAAAAGAGCTGTCCTGTCCGGACAGCTCTTTTGCTTACTCTTTGATTTCCATCTTAATGGCATTCCAATACGCGGAAAAAGCACTGGGAACTGCATAGTTTTCCACTGCTTTCTGTGCCTCAGTAAATAAAATATTTTCTTTTGGTGCCGTAGTTTCTTCTACGAAAACCACATAGGCATGCATATGCCACTCCACATGGGAAAAAATGTGTCTGGCCGGTGCAAGTGCCTGTATCCGTATCGGTGAAAACCCCTGGTTTTTCACATATTCCAAAGCCTCCTGCTGCTCTAAGATACCCGAAACATTTAAAAGTTCATACAGGCCTGCTAAAAGCCCCTTCGCCGGCCGCTTGCGCAATGCCACATGTTCTCCGTCCCGGATGACAAACACCGTGCGCTCCTCGATTCTGCGCGCTTTTGCCCTGGTTTTCACCGGAATCGTGTCAATTTTATCCTGCAGACGTGCCTCACAGAATCCATACCATGGACATTCCGGACAATGCGGTGCCCCATTCGGCACACACACCATTGCGCCTAACTCCATCAGTGCCTGGTTAAATTTGCGCGGAATCAGACCATTCGTTACTTCCGTTTCCATCATCGCCTGCAGGCTGCGCTCCATCGCACTGCGGACCGACTGCTTCATGATATCCGAATCATCTGCGCACACACGGGAAATCACCCGCAGCACATTCCCGTCCACCGCCGGAACCGGCCGGTTATAGGCAATCGAAGCGATCGCTCCTGCCGTATAGCTTCCGATGCCTTTCAGGCGAAGCAGTTCTTCCACCGTATCCGGAATTGTCCCGCCATACTGCTCCATAATCTGTTCCGCTGCGGCATGCAGATTCCGGACACGGTTGTAGTAACCAAGTCCTTCCCACAGTTTCAGATAACGATCCTCCGGACACGCGGCAAGCGCCTCCACATCGGGAAGTGCCTCCATAAACCGTGCAAAGTAAGGTTTAACGGCTTCTACCCTTGTCTGCTGTAACATGATCTCAGAAATCCATAGTTTATATGCCTTCGGATCATCTCTCCAGGGGAGTACGCGTGCATGCCCATCAAACCAGTCCTGCAATGGCTTTACCAGCTTCTTTAATTCAAAATCCGCTACCATATTACACCCGCAGGAAAAACGCACGATATCCCGGAATCTCAAATCCACCATTCAATGCAATTTTTTCTCCGGTGATCAGGTCGGTGGCTTCCGCTGCTCCGGCATCAAATCCTGCATAAAACGGACTGTCTGCCGCATTGATCGCAACGTAGACGCGTTCCCCTTCCCATTCTCTTTCAAACACGCACTGTCCATTGGTCAGAACTTTAGACATAAAGTTTCCATACTGCAGTGCTTTGGACTGTTTCTTTGCCTCTGCCAGTTTTGAAATCCACTCTGTCAGATCATTCCACTCCGGTTTCTCAAACGATGGACGAAGTGCCGGATCTCCATCTTCTTTGCGTCCTTCTGCGCCCCACTCACTTCCGTAATATACGCATGGGATTCCCGGCATCCCAAAAGCAAGCGCGTAAATCAGCGGCAGATGATTTTTATTGGTCAGAATGGAGGCCACACGGGTCACATCATGATTATCCACGAAAGACAACAGGTGTTTTCCCTTATATAACGTCCAGTTTTCCGGTCCGAACTGACGAAGCAGGGAATGATTGATCTCAAACATGTTCATGCAGTTAAAGCTGGAATACAATCCCTTGTAACACTCATAGTTCGTCACCGAATGCAGCATTTCATCGTTCATCAGCTGGTTATAATCCCCATGCAGTGTCTCTCCGACAAGGAAAAAGTCTGGTTTTAATTCATTACAGAAACTGCGCAGTCTGCGCACAAAATCATGATCCAGACAATATGCCACGTCCAGCCGCAGTCCGTCAATATCAAATTCGTCTACCCATCCTTTGATGGCAGAAAAGATATGCTGGATCACCTCTTCATTGCGCAGGTTCAGTTTGACCAGATCATAGTTTCCTTCCCAGCCCTCATACCATAAGCCGTCATTGTAGTTGGAATTTCCGTCAAAGGCAATGCGTCCGAACCAGTTCACATAAGGGGACTGCTCCCGGTTTTTCAAGACATCCTCAAATGCCCAGAAACCTCTTCCAACATGGTTGAATACACCGTCAAGTACCACGCGGATTCCTTCTTTGTGCAGATTGTTGCATACATTTGCGAAATCCTCATTTGTACCCAGGCGGGTATCAATCTTTGTATAATCTCTGGTATTGTATCCATGTGTGTCCGACTCAAATACCGGTGAAAAATAAATGGCATCGGCCCCTAGTTTTTCAATATGAGGAATCCAGTCATTTACTTTTTTTCAATTCTATGTTCCAGCACACCGTCATTTTCAAATGGTGCTCCGCAGAACCCAAGCGGATAAATCTGATAAAAAATACTATTGTAAGCCCACATATATTTATTAATTCTCCTTTCGGTTTTCTATCATTTTATGTTACATTTCATCCGGCATGATAATGGCCGCAATGATGTATGCAATCAGTCCACTGCCACCCACAAGTGTAAAGATCACCCAGATCAGACGAATCACGGTCGGATCTACGTCAAAATAGTTTGCGATTCCGCCACATACTCCACAAACCTTTTTATCTGTACTGCTCTTGTATAATCTTTTCTTCATAGTATTTCCCTCTTTTCTGAAAATCTGCAATTGTCAGGATAGTTTCAGTATACACAATCCCGAATAAAATTTCCACTGTCCCTTCAACTGTTCATGCCTGGTTAAGAAAACTTTAAGGATTTTGCAAAATCAAAAGAATGCATAACAATTTGCAAGATAGATAGATGTTGTATGAACTGTTCTGTGATAAAATCAAGAAAATAATGAAAAGATTACCAAGAGGGGAGATATAACATGCAAACCTGTACTTTAAACGGAACCTGGCAGCTTTCTGCCGGACACCGTTCTTTAGAATCTGTAGATATGCAGATTCCCGGCACTGTACTTTCCGGGCTTCTTGCCGCCGGAAAAATAAAAGATCCATTTTACCGTACCAATGAGGATGCTACACGCGCATTGTTCTGGAAGGATTATGTTTTCACCCGGACGTTTGATGTCGATGAAGAACTCTTGGCCCAACAACATATTGTTCTGGTGTGTGAAGGACTTGACACACTGCGGAAATCAGCATCAACGGCACATTCCTTGCAAAAACAGATAATATGCACCGTACCTGGAAATTCCAGGCAAAGAAACTTCTGCACCCCGGAAAAAACGAAATTCAGATTGTTTTTCGTTCTGTGCTGCGTTTTATCGAAGATTATCCTTATGAAGCCCATAAAAAAATCAATTATATTCCGTGCGGCTCCATGAAAGGAAACCAGCTTTTGCGCAAAGCACACTCCATGTTTGGCTGGGACTGGGGTCCACAGACCATCGATGCCGGAATTTTCCGGGACATTTATTTACAGGGATATTCCCATGCCAGAATCGAAGACATCCGCATCCATCAGCAGCATGCCAAAAACGTTTCCGTCCAGACATCCATAACACTTTCCGAATCCGTTCCGGGACAAAAACTTTGCGTGGAACTCTCAGAAGACGGTGCAGACAAACCGCTGCAGACGAAACTGTGTAAAACAAATGCAGACGGTGTGGCAGCGGTGGATTTTGTGATCGAAAATCCAAAACTCTGGTGGCCGAATGACTATGGCGATCAGCCTCTTTATATCGTCAGGACCACTTTACTGGATGAGGACGGAACAAGCCTGGAATCTATCACCAGACGGATCGGTCTGCGCACATTAACGATCAGCCAGGAAAAAGACGAATGGGGAAATGAATTCGCCTTCTGTGTCAATGGTGTCAAAATTTTTACCCGCGGGGGAAACTATATTCCGGATGACTGTCTGTACACAAGAATTACCGAAAAGAAGCTGGATTATATTCTGGAAAGCTGCCGCAGGGCACACTTTAACTGCGTCCGTGTATGGGGTGGCGGTTACTACCCTTCCGATGCTTTTTATGATCTCTGTGATGAAAAAGGGCTGATCGTATGGCAGGATCTGATGTATGCCTGCAATGTCTACGATGTAACGGACGCGTTTGCCGAAAACTGCAGGCAGGAGACCTATGATAATGTGCGCCGTCTGCGCCACCACGCCAGCCTTGGTTTATGGTGCGGCAACAACGAAATTGAATCTGCCTGGGATCACTGGGGCGATTTCCAGAAAGAAACTCCTTATCTTCGTGCCGATTATATCAGATTGTTTGAAGAAGTCCTCCCGAAAGCCGTACAGGAGGCAGACGGTGAAACCTTTTACTGGCATTCTTCCCCGTCATCCGGCGGCTGTTTTGACAATCCGGATGATGCAAACCGCGGAGATACCCACTACTGGGATGTCTGGCATGGACAGAAACCATTTACCGACTACCGCAAATATTTTTTCCGTTTCTGCTCCGAATTCGGTTTTCAGTCTTTCCCATGTGCAAAGACCGTCAACAGTTTTACTTTGGAAGATGACCGCAATATTTTCTCCCGTGTCATGGAAAGCCATCAGAAAAATGATGCGGCAAACGGTAAGATGCTCTACTATCTGTCCGAAAATCTGCGCTATCCAAAAGATCTGACACATCTCCTGTATGCCAGTCAGGTATTACAGGGTATGGCCATCAAATACGGTGTGGACCACTGGCGCCGAAACCGCGGCCGCTGTATGGGAACCCTCTACTGGCAGATCAACGATGACTGGCCGGCACCTTCCTGGTCCAGCATTGATTATTTTGGCAGATGGAAAGCCCTGCATTACATGGCTCAGAAATTTTATGCCCCACACGCGGTCAGTATGACGCTGGAAGATCACAGGTGCCACGTATATTTTTCCAACGAATCCTTCGAAACCACAGAGTATTCTCTCACCCTGTCCATTCGTGACCTGTCAGGGAATGTGCTGGAAACATACGAAACCAAAGGGAACTCCCCGGCCTTTTCCGCTATCGAAACAGCAGTTGTCGATATCTGTTCCTGGGAAGATCAAAAAAGACGATGTATTTTTGGAAGCAGTGATACATACAAAAGATCAAAAAGTGTTAAAGGATGTGGAAACACTTGTGCCGTATAAATATTTAAATCTTAAAAACCCGGTTATATCCACGGAAGCAAAAGAAACGAATAATGCTTTTATCCTGCACATTTCCAGTGACTGCTTTGCTCCGTTTGTCGCTTTGGATTTTGACGATGCAGATGTTATTTTTTCTGATAACTTTTTCCACCTGACGGATAAAACGGTACAGGACATCATTGTGAAAAAAGAAGACATCTTACAGGGACATTTTGAAAATGCCGAAGATTTCAGGAAACGCCTTCAGATTCTGTCTCTGGGCACTTCCTATGCCCGTTCCTGAAAAAATGTATTTATCCACGTATCACAAAAAATAAAGTGTGCGCTTGTCGCACACTTTCGCGCGCGAGCGATATGTTCAACATAAACTTCAGCGCCGGATCCACTTTCTCGGATTCCGGCGCTGTCTTTTGTTTACAGATGTTCTTCCAGTAAAAGGACATCCCATTTTTTCAATTTCATTCCGTGTTCTGTCATCTTTCCGCTGATCATGTCTTTCTTTCCGGTCAGACTCTCCGGCAGAATCTGCTCCTCATCCGTAAAGTTCATGACAAATAGAATCGCGTGGTATCACTGACGCGTGTGACAACTTCAAGTCCGGTTTCTTCCGGGATAACGGATGAAACTCCGGCCTCCTGGACTGCCTGATCCAAAATCTTTGCAAGCCCTTCTTCCTCAAACTGGGTTGCAATATAATATGTGGTACCTTTTCCGTATGTATTCTTCGATGCTGCCGGCATTCCCGCATAGAAATCTTCCTCATAAGAGGCAAGTGCTTTCGCACCCTCTAAATGCATCAGATCACACAGAAGACCGCATGCTGCTGTACTGCCGTCTGCAAACTTTGCCTTATTTTTCTGTTCCGGTTCAAGGGCATCAATCTCCTCAACCCATACCCCCGCCATCTCGCGGAGCATGGTCCCGGATAACCGCCCAGATATACATTATCCGACTGTCCGACAATTCCGCTCATAAACGTAGTAATCAGAATACCACCATTTTTCACAAAATTCTCCAGCGCTTCTTTCATTCCATCCTTTACCATATAAAGCACCGGTGCCACAACAATCTTGTATTTTGAAAAATCTGCATCCACAGGAATCATATCCACACCAATATTCTTTTTGTAAAAATACTGATAGTACTGATGAATCTGATCCACATATTTTAAATCCTCGGACGGCCGCTGGTGTACTCCAGTGCCCAGTAATTATCCCAGTCGAAAATCAGTCCGACTTCCGCTTCATTGCGTGATCCCAAAGTACGGTCTCCAAAGCTTTCCAGCTCCGCGCCAAGCTGAGCCACCTCACGAAAAACACGGGTATTTTCACTTCCTGCATGTGCAATCACAGCGCCATGGAATTTCTCACATCCGCCCACACTTCTGCGAAGCTGGAAAAACTGGATCGTGTCTGCCCCATGTGCCAGTGTCTGATAACTTTGTGCCCGCATCTGTCCCGGACGTTTCAGAGAGTTGTATTTCTGCCAGTTCTGCTGGCTCGGTGTCTGTTCCATCAACATAAACGGCTCGTTTTTCAATCCCCGCATCAGATCGTGTGTCATGGCAATGCTGCTCCACGGCGTATCATAGGAAGGATAATTATCCCAGGATACAACATCCATCTCTTTTGCCCACTTGAAATAATCAAGCCCCTTGAATGTTCCCATCAGGTTTGTTGTGACAAATGCATCCGGCTTGACACTCCGGATCGCGTCGCGCTCCATCTTGAAGCATGCTAACTGGCTGTCCGAATAAAATCTGCGATAATCAATGGAAATACCTGCAAAAGCAGTCTTTTCACTTCCGATTCCGTCACTTAACGCATTTGGCGGTACCACATCATCCCAGTCGTAAACGGTATGTCCCCAGAATTCCATATTCCAGGCCTGTTTAATGCATCAATTGTCTTATACTTATCTTTCAGCCACACACGGAATGCCTTCTGACAGTTCTCACAAAAACACTCGTTTCCATATTCGTTGCTGACATGCCAGCAGGTCACATGTGGATTGTCTGCATAGCGCTCTGCCAGTTTATATGCCAGTTCACGCGCATAATGTTTAAACACAAAAGAATTCGGGCAGGCATTGTGACGGCCGCCAAATTTGTGCTGTCTTCCTTCATAATCAGTAAACATCACTTCCGGATATTTACGCACCATCCATCCCGGAAGGGCTGCCGTGGAAGTGGCAAATACGATATCGTAATTTTCTTTCGAAAGCATATCCACGATCTCGTCAAGCTCATCAAAATTATATTCATGCTCCGATGGCTGGATCTTTGCCCATGAAAATACATTGATTGTCGCGGTATTGATGTGTGCATCCTTAAAAATGCGCATATCTCCCTGCCAGATATCCTTCGGCCACTGATTCGGGTTGTAATCTCCTCCGTAGAGGATTCTCTTAAAATGCGTGCTCATAGTTTTCTCCTTTTCTTTTCGATTCTGAATTTATGTCTCATTTTTTGTTTTCGTTGATTTTTCCCTATTATACGATACAATCTTTTATATTTGTATAACATGATAAACCAATTTATATAACATTTTGAAACTATTTCTTTTCTGTTGAAATATGCTATGATGCCATAGAAAAAGAAGTGGAGGTATCTCATGGCAATCTATTTCAGCAACACGCTCAGCAAAGAACCATTCCAGTTTGATTCCGTTGGAAACCACTGGCTGCAGGAAGCGCTCAGCCGTCCACAAGGTTACCCAATCTATCACTATTTGCAGACAGAAGAAGGCTGTGGCATCTTCACAATTGACGGAAAAGAATATTTTTTGCCTGAAGATCACGGCATTCTGATCACACCGCATGTCCCACATGCTTACCGTGCAGCAGACACCTCTGCATGGATTACGTGTTTTGCAACATTTGGCGGTACAATGGAAGCACATCTGCCGCAGATTCTTGGCAACAACCGCATAATTTTTACAGAAAAGGAAAATGCTCTGGAAATCAAAGCTGTAATCGACCGTGCTGTAGCACGTTTTAAAAAACAGCACCAGTCAATACACACCAGCTTTCCTGCGACTGTTATGCACTGCTGCTGCAGTTTTCCAATGGATTTTTCCACGCAAATACCAGCGATCCCCTGTGGGAAAAATATGTTGAGCCCGTATTGCGGCTGATCGAAACACACTATATGGAAGACCTGACCGCCGAAAAGTTATGCCGGCAGGTCTATGTATCCCCGCAATACCTGTCCCGCCTGTTTGTGCGCTACCTGGGCTGCTCCGTCTACGAATATTTAACAAACTACCGGATCACCAAGGCAAAAGAACTGCTGCTTATGCGCCGTGACCGCAAAATTCAGGAGATCGCACACGATGTCGGTTACACGGATTCCAGCCATTTTATCGTGATGTTTAAAAAACTTACCGGCATGACACCCGCACAGTTCCGCAGACAGTAAAAGGAACAGCCGGAATTGCTGTCTTTTCCTTATTCTGCAAGGAATGATAAAATTTTGTCTTTTGTGGTCAGTATGACCGACATGTGCCCGGTACCATCTTCATACTCGCGTGTCCCGTACACGCCATAGTACGATGCCGTTCCCTGATCCGGAACGAGATGCAGCATGTAGGTATCTTTCGATTTTGTACGCGACAGTGTGTATGTTCCCTTCCAGATTTTTTTTGTTTTCAAGATTTTTGCACCGATAGGTCTGATCTTTTTAAATGTCAGAACGACCTTGCTTTTGGAAGGATCTTTTGCGTAGGATGAAAGCTCGTTGCCGTCTAAATCCGCTTCTTCCTCCAATTTCCATGTGACCGCTGTCAATTTTGGCTGGCTTTGTTTTCGGACTGTCCAGATTGTAACAATTCCAATAAAAACAGCGAAAAACACAACAATTACTGCTAGTTTTTTCTTTATGTGTTCCATTATTTCTTAATATTCCTCTCCTTATTTTTTTCTTCTTTCGTAAAAAGGAAAACCAGTGCAACCATACAAATGACCGCCAATCCCCCAAAAATCTCGCTGCTGTTTACCGGTGACGAGTTTTGCAGCACGATCATCGTCATCGCATCCCCACCGCCAATGGCATTTTTCGGCATCCGAAACCGCAGACTTTCGCCCAGTGCATACAGACAGAACAGTCCACCCACCGCCAAAAACACTACAGCAACTTTTCGTTTTCCGGACAGCGGCATGGTCTGTCTGCCACAGCCGAGCGCCTGTGCATACGCCTGCGGTTTTCCGAGCTGTTTTATGATCTGGCTTTCGCTTTTTCCATGCTCTTTTCCAGAATCAAAAATCTCCTGAAGATCCCGCACGATCTCCTCTTTTTTTCTTTCACGGAACAGTCCAGTTGTTTTTTTACTTTCCGTATATAGGTTTCTCTGTTCATATTACGCATCCCCTTTCATAAATCCATCCACACAATCCTTGTAGTTTTCCCAGAAATTTTTCATTTTTTCGAGCATATCTTTTCCCTCTCCGGTAAGCGAATAATATTTTTTTCGCCCCGTTTGCTTTCGCCGGCACCAGGCGGTACTGGATAAGTCCTGCCTTTGTCAGACGGTACAAGATCGGATAAATGGTTCCCTCTTTGGCAAATGCAAAGATTTCACCACCCTGTTTTTGTATTTCCGTCAGAATCTCATAACCGTATGTTTCTTTTTGGGCGATCAGCGAAAGCAGGATCATTTCGTATGCGCCCTTTTTAAACTGCTGTATATACTTTTCTTCCATACCCATCCCTTTTCTTTTTATTTAGCGGTGCTATTTAGCATTGCTAAGTAGTATAGTACTCTCACACTGCTTTTCTGTCAATCCCATTATGAAAAAACCGCCGGAGGCATCCTCCGGCGGTCTGGTATCTGTTCTTATGCGATATTGGTCGGTTTTCCCACATACTGCACTGCTTCCGCAGTATCGTATACTAAAGGAATTCCGTAAAACTCTTCGTAAATCTGTTTCCATACAGCAGCATTTTTTCTGCGCATCGCATCCACATTTTCTGCCTGTGTTTTCTGTGGGTATCCGGATAAATCGGCTCTGTAATGTGTATCGTGTATTCCTGCACATAAAAGCCATCATCCCCGAGGATGTCGCTGTCTTCCATGGTGATAAAGCAAGGAAGCACCGGCACATGGTTTTTTGCGGCAAATGTATAGGCGCCTTTCTTTAACGGTTTTGGCTTGCGGTAATTCCACCACATACTCTGCTCCGGGTAGACCAGCATGAAATCTCCGTGCTGCAGCACAGTATCCATGGAACTTAAAAATTTCTTCATCGTATCGCGGTTGGAACTCAGTGGAAACGTGTAACAGTTTCGCATGAGCATTCCGTAAAAGCCCGGAAAATTCGTATAATTTCCTTCCCGGATCACACGGTAAAGCCGGCGTTTTTGCACTGTTTTGATTTTTCATAGGCAATCTGCATGGCAAAGCTGTCAAATGCATTAAAATGATTACAGGTGATCACCGCCCCGGAAGTCAGTGCATCCATATGTTCCGTTCCAATGACATCCTTGATGATCAGCTGTTTATTTTCAATGATCTTGTTTAAAAATGTCCGCGCTACTTTGTAAGTCAATCTTGTCTTGATACGGCTCTTTAATTTTTTACGCAGATAATCAATCTCTGACGGCTGAAGCTGCCGCGTCGGTGGATCTTCCTCCACATCTTCCCCAAAACGGCCTTCTCTTTCGTACAAAGCAATTTTTTCCAGAACTTCCAGACGGTCTTTGGATTTTAATTTTCCTGCTTTCACCAGATTCAGGTAATTATTTTCCTTTGCGATCTCATCCTTTGCCATCTGCATCAGACGGTCACAGGATACGGCATCCCCTTTCTTTCTTCATCCGTATAACTCTCAAGCACCTGACGGATCTCGGCATACACACTGGTCTTTTGTGCGCTCTTCCAGAAATATTCCTGCAGGCGGCAGTCACTGTAATGCCACGGCTTCGAGACCATAATATAATGCAGCACACAGATTTCTTCTTCCCTGCACGGGATCTGGCCGAACACTTCCACATTCCACTTCTGGGGCAGCCAGCACACCTTGTTGTGACAGATCAGATTCAGATAATCTTCATCCTGAGTGACCACAAAATTGTACATCGGGAGAAGTTCCATAAACTGCTCTAACACGTGATTTTTACGAAACTGTTCACAATTGATGACCAGCATCCCCGCATTGAAATAATTGTCGCGTTCCACCCCAAGCACCTTCTCCACATAAGTGCCATATACATCTTCCTGGATCATCACCTGCTCCCTGCACGCTCCCACATAAGCATCTCCAAGATCATAAGCATACAGTTGTGCAATATCCCCCAGCACAACCGTATCGCTGTCGATATAAATGGCTTTGTCTATTTCTGGAAACATTTCCGCGATAAACAGGCGAAAATATGTTGTTTTGGAATAATAATCCCGAAGCGGAAGTTTCTCCTGTACGGAATGTAAATATTCCGTCACATGATCAAACTGCACAGAAAAATTTGCATTCTCCATAGCATACATCTTCTTTTGCATTTCTTCCGAAATATTGGTATGAAGTACATGAATTTCATACTGTACCTCTTTGGATGCATGATCCATCATCGACTGCAGTGAAACCATCGTGTATTTCACAAAATTATCATCACATGCGTAAAACACCGGTATTTTATTCATTTTCTCTTTCATGATCCTTCTCCTCCCCTGCATCCGCTTCATCCGGGTGCAGCAATTTATATGTGTTTCCTTTTTTCGTAAATATGTTTTAAATACAGATACTCTTTTAAAATGTCATCAAATGCATGGTAATGAAATACCGTATGCACCCGTTCTACCTCCCATTGTTTGATGTTGTCCGTATGCGGATACGGCAGATAAAACAGCCGCCTGGAAAAATGTCTCACAACGGTATGTTTATGTAAAAATTTCTGATCATTAAATTTCTGCGGGAGCAGCATTTTCGCACGCGTACTGCGAATAATGGCGCTTTGGTCCGCAAAAATGAGCTTTTTGGTCTGAAGCAGCTTTCGTGCTTTCATAAACAGACCGGTTCTTCTGATATTTTTCATATTAAGCAGCAATACCCCCGCATTAATATAATCCGGGGAGATCAGATACTTGCCATAATGATCCCTTGCCGCGGCATATTCCACGTGTGACACATCCTTGTCATACAGCAGGCGGATATCTCTCTGAAACAGAATATCCGCATCCAGATACAACAGTTTATCCGGCATTCCCGGCACCAGATCTGCCAGCAGGCGCAAAAGTGTATATGGCGAACAATAAGCACTTTCATTCGGACATCCTCCGAAATAACGCTCATATAATACTGTTACATCCACCGAAATCACCCGGTTCTGCGGATGAAATTTTTTGCAACGCGCTCCAGAAAATTTGTCATATCTTCGCTGATCGGCGTATATTCCGGTCTGATCCGCGTCATGTCCATTGTGAAAATATAAAAAAACAGAACGGATCTGTTGCATGTGTTCTTTTTAAAACAGACAACATGCATGTAAGCACACCATCAAATACTTTACTGTTTCCACAAAAAAGAATATTTCTCATATGAATGATTTCTCCCTGTCAGTGTCTTTTTTTATATAACGGATCATTTCCATATTGCTGTTTTGCGCCCGTTTTCCCATGGCTTCATACACCTGATCCCTCAGCTGCGTTTTTTGCAGTTTTGCAGGCAATTCTGCATCCGGATAAAATGCCCATCCAGATACGTTACGATCTGCGGAATGTGAGACTTTCCCCTGCGCTGATAAGTATTGGTCAGACAGAAAACCGGAAGTTTCTGCTGCACCGGATAGCGGAATGATGTATCAGGAAACGGCCGTATTCCGGTATAAAACGGCCAGATATGTGCTTCCGGATAGATCATAATACAATCTCCACAATCGGTATGCCAGGTCAATGCCTCCAGAAAATGTTTCATGGCACCTCTGTCATCCGGCAGCGGAAGTGCCCCAAGATATGGTGTAATCCGCCCCAGCACCGGCATGGAAACATTGTTCGGATGCACGATCACCGCCGTTTCCCGCGGATGATTTACCAGCGTTGGTATCAGCGCATCCGCCAGAAAATGTGTATGATTCCCATACAGATAAAATCCACTGTTTCCGGCCTGCTTTAACACTTCTTTGTTTATTATTTTATGTGAAAAATGCAGTTTCATGTAAAGACGTGCAAGCGGAATTGCAACTATGCCATACCAGAATCCGTGCAGCATACGTTCCAACGGACGCACCCGGATATACCGGTAATCCTGTCCAATATGTTTTGCTTTAATATGATCTCCGGCAAACTCGTCATGCAGTTCATCCTGATAATAAATCGTGCGCTGTTTCAGCTTCATCCCGCCTCCGTTTTCTACTCCTTTTATGTCACACATCATATTACACCATTTGTCATCGCATGTCTACTATATTATGTGGTTTTTATTACTACATCATGTGATTTTATATCATTAAACGTTGTTTTGTCGTTCTGGTCTTATAATAAATATTTATTTTGGTTATTTTCATATATCCAATCAAGTTCTATAATGACCGGCATAAAACAAATTTTAACAAAAAAGGAGAAGAATACCGATGAGCACAGCAGAACAGTATGAATTAAATAAAAACCTTGCACAGATGTTAAAAGGTGGCGTAATTATGGACGTCACCACACCAGAACAGGCAAAAATTGCAGAAGAAGCTGGCGCATGCGCCGTCATGGCACTGGAGCGGATTCCTGCAGACATCCGTGCCGCCGGCGGCGTTTCCCGTATGAGTGATCCGAAGATGATCCGCGGCATTCAAGAGGCCGTTTCTATCCCGGTCATGGCAAAGTGCCGCATCGGCCACTTTGTTGAGGCGCAGATTCTCGAGGCGATCGAGATCGACTATATCGACGAGAGCGAGGTCCTCTCTCCTGCCGATGACGTCTACCATATCGATAAGCACCAGTTCAAGGTTCCGTTTGTCTGCGGTGCCAAAGATCTCGGTGAAGCACTCCGTCGTATCAGTGAAGGTGCATCCATGATCCGTACCAAAGGTGAACCGGGAACCGGCGATATCGTACAGGCCGTCCGCCACATGCGAAAGATCAACAGCCAGATTGCAAAAGTTGTCAGCCTGCGGGAAGATGAACTTTTCGAAGCAGCAAAGGAATTACAGGTACCGTATGATCTGGTTGTCTATGTCCATAATAACGGAAAACTTCCGGTGGTTAACTTTGCTGCCGGCGGTGTCGCTACCCCTGCAGATGCTGCTTTAATGATGCAGCTCGGAGCAGAAGGTGTCTTTGTCGGTTCCGGAATCTTTAAATCCGGCAATCCTGCCAAGCGTGCAGCTGCTATCGTAAAAGCCGTCACAAACTATACCGATGCAAAACTGATCGCAGAATTATCTGCCGGGCTTGGAGAAGCCATGGTCGGAATCAACGAACAGGAAATCGCCTTACTGATGGCAGAAAGAGGGAAATAAACATGACTGTTGCAGTACTTGCCCTGCAGGGTGCATTTATCGAACATGAACATGTATTGGAAGAACTTGGGGTAAAGACCGTGGAACTGCGTCAGGCGGCAGACTTAGACCAGCCGTATGACGGACTGATCCTGCCGGGCGGGGAAAGCACTGTACAGGGAAAACTTCTCCGGGAACTTAAAATGTTTGATCCCCTGAAAAAACAGATCGCTGATGGAATGCCGGTGCTTGGCACCTGCGCCGGGTTGATCCTTTTAGGCTCCCGGAACATTTTGGCACAATCCCGATGCAGGTAAAAAGAAATGCCTACGGCCGCCAGCTCGGCAGTTTCCATACGAAGGCAGAATTTAAAGATCTCGGACTGGTTCCAATGTCTTTTATCCGCGCCCCTTATGTAGAGAGTGTATCGGACGGTGTGGAGATTCTCTCAGTAGTCGATGACCATATCGTCGGTGTACGCTATGGAAATCAGATCGCAATTGCTTTCCATCCGGAACTCGACAGCGACCGGAAGATCCATCAGATGTTTTTGGATATGATCAGCTAAAAACAGGGAGAATGCAGCATTCGCTGCAATCTCCCTGTTCTGTTATCTAAATCTGATTCCGTTTTTTCCACTCCGATGTCAAAATAGACATACGCAGATCTCCTCCGTCTGCTGCAGCATGTTCCTTTACAAAATCAATTGCAAGAAAGATGTTTTCACCTCTTTGTTATCCGTTTTCCTGTATCAGATTTTCATATATTCCGGCATCATGCACACGCCTGCTGCACCTGACTGGATGCAGCTTTCCATATTTTCTTCATGAATCCCGCCAATTGCGTATACCGGAATTTTCACAGAGCTGCACACCTCATGCAAAAAATCAAGTCCTCTCGGTGCCAGTCCTTTTTTACAATCAGTCACAAACACATGCCCTGCTGTCAGATAGGTTGCCCCGCATTGTTCTGCCAGGCGCGCATCGTCCACCGAATGTACGGAGACACCGCGCACTGAAAATTTCTGCTTTTGTTCTTCCGGCATCTCTGTAAACCGATGCAGTGGCATATGAATGGCCGTACACTCCAGATGCATTGCAGCATCCGGGAAACTGTGCAGAATCAGCCTGGTGTCCGTGTTTTCACACAATTTTTACTTTTCCCGCAAGTTCTTCGTATCCCTCTTCCGTGAGGTCTTTTTCCCGCAGGATCATCGCATACGGTTTTGTGGCAAGCACGCACGCTAACTGTTCTAAAAAAGGACGTTCTGCCAGCGCACGGTTGGTCACGCAGATTTTTCTATACATAGACATAGTCATTTAATACCGGCTGCAGACCTTCGCTTTCCATATCGTTATACATCTGGTCAAAGCTCCTTCCATCCGAGATTTCAAACTGCTCATCTCCGGATTCTCCGCTATCCTTTCCGGTATACTTGCTCTCATGATCTCCGATTCCGGTAGACACTCCCGCAGATACCTTTGTCGCTGCAATCTTTACGATGCCGTCACGGAAATGTTTCTGCTCGCGGGAAGAAACAGTGATACCGACATACGGCAGGAAAATACGGTACGCACACAGAATCTGGCACAACTGCTTTTCGTGCACATCCAGTGGATTGATCTTATCGTTGTTTATGATTGGACGCAGACGCGGACAGGACAGAGAATACTCCGCATACGGATATTTGCGCTGCAGATAATAAATGTGCAATGCCGATGCCAGTGCATCCTTGTGGAAATCAGAAAGCCCCAGCAATGCAGAAAATCCGACACCGCGCATGCCTCCCATCAGCGCACGCTCCTGTGCCTCAAAGCGGTATGGCCATACTCGTTTATGTCCCATCAGATGCAAAGTTTCATACTTTACATTGTCATAGGTTTCCTGAAATACGGTCACATAATCTGCACCGCATTCATGCAGGTAACGATATTCGTCACTGTTGACCGGATAAATTTCCAGACCGATATTGCGGAAATATTTCTTTGCCAGCCTGCAGGCTTCCCCGATATACTCGACATCACTCTGCGCACGGCTTTCTCCGGTCAGCATCAGGATTTCCTCAATGCCGGAGTCTGCAATGACCTTCATCTCATGCTCGATTTCCTCAAAAGTCAGTTTCTTACGATGAATGTCGTTGTAGCAGTTAAAGCCGCAGTATACACAGTAATTCTCGCAGTAATTGGCAATATACAGGGGGGTGAAAAGATAAACGGTATTCCCGAAATGCTTGCCTGTCTCGATCTTTGCACGCTGTGCCATGCGCTCCAAAAACGGCTCTGCGGCTGGCGAAAGCAATGCTTTAAAATCCTCAACGCTGCAGGTTTCATGCTCTAATGCATTCTGTACATCTCTTGCCGTATATTTGTTGTAATCGTAACTGTCCATCTCGGAAAGGACTTTATTTCTTATGGTTGGATCGATCTGTTCCATCCCCGGCATATATTCCATATGGTTCGTTCTGCTCGACGGATCGGTTTCCAGTTTATGTTTGCGCTCCAGTGCAGCTTCGCTTAACTTATCGGAGTCAATAAAAAATTGATTTTCAGCCATGATTTCGCCCCTAGTCTCTCAAAAATCCGGGCAGTGGATCACTTGCGGAAGCACCACGCTCAAGTACACGGCCCAGTCCCGACAGATATGCACTTCTTCCAGCTTCAATGGCTGCCTTGAATGCACCCGCCATGGCCGGGACATCTCCTGCTGTTGCAATTGCGGTATTTGCCATAACTGCGGCAGCTCCCATCTCCATTGCCTCGCATGCCTGGGAAGGTCTTCCGATTCCGGCATCCACAATTACCGGCAGATCAATCTCATCAATCAGAATCTGGATAAATTCTTTCGTTGCCAGACCTTTATTAGAACCGATCGGAGACGCCAATGGCATAACAGCTGCGGCTCCGGCATTGACCAGATCACGTGCGGTATACAGATCCGGATACATGTATGGAAGCACCACAAATCCTTCTTTTGCCAGCATTTCGGTTGCCTTTACGGTCTCCACATTATCCGGCAGCAGATATTTACTGTCTTTCATAATCTCAACCTTTACGAAATCTCCGCATCCAAGTTCTCTTGCCATGCGCGCAATGCGGACTGCTTCTTTTGCATCTCTTGCACCTGAAGTGTTTGGAAGCAATGTTACGTTATCCGGGATAAAGTCCAGAATGTTTTCTTTTTTCTTTGTGTTGGTGCGGCGCACTGCTAATGTAATAATCTGTGCTCCGGCGTTCTCAACGGCAGCCTTGATCAGCTCCATGGAATATTTTCCTGATCCTAAAATAAAACGCGAGGAGAATTCTTTTCCTCCTAATGTAAATGTGTCATTCTTCATTTTTTCTTCCTTCTTTCTTGTATTCTCTCTGGTATTTTTCTTCAAATAAAGTGTGCGCTTGGCCGCACACTTTCGCGCGCAAGCGGTATGTTCAACATAAACTTCAACTCCGCGAGCTGCGCATCCCCGCGGAGCGTTTTTGAATCATAGGAAGGAATTTCCTATGATTTGAAAAATTTGCTTCGCAAATGGACCGACGCTACATTCTTAGCGATACATCAGAGATGTACCGCAACCACCCCCATAAACTGGACAATTTCTATGATATCGCCATCCTTTAGCATATAGTTTTCATAATCCTCTTTATGGATGATCTCGTTGCATTCCACAACAAATGTTCCCATCTCATAATCATTTGCCTTTAAATATGCCGCCAGAGACTGCCCTGCCGCATCTATATCTTTTCCGTTGATATGTACCATGTAAGACCTCCTTTTTATATTGCAACAAAAAAGGCCACACGAAGAAAGCTACACCCGCGGTGGTGTACCCCTTCGTGTGACCCCTGTCATCACTCTATGGTTCTTATATTCAGAACAATATGTACTTTAACACAATATCACAGTAAACGCAAGCATACAAAAAAAGAATTCTGCTTATGCCTGCAAATAAATTTATGCTTCCTCAATATTTTCAAAAGACCATGCGTGTACATTTAACTCCACAACACCGGCGCCACAATACTCACAGAATTTAGCTCCGAGATTCGTGATCGGTGCTCCACAATTCGGACATGTGACTCCAAGCGCTCCATCGGTATTTCCTTTGGCAAGGTCACGATTTTGAATATAAACCAGATCAACATTATAGCGGCTCTGCTCTAAGATATGATCCGATCCCCGCACCACGGCATGTGCTGCATCTGTCACATAATGAAAACTTTCCACCGCCGACTGGAATGTCACGATGCAACGGCCAGCTTCTTTCCGATACCGAGCGATCTCCGTCTGATGAATCTTTACCTGCGTAAAATGTTCCCATTTTTCCTGTGAGACCAATGCGCGACTCTGCGAACGAAGCTGTTCTTTCAAATCTTCATTTCCTTCCTGTAAAATTGTTACATCCTGTGCCGTTACTGCCTCGAAATACTGCATCAGGGCATTTTCTGCACGCTGCTTCATTTCATTGTACTCAAAATCCGGAAAATCGGAAACGATCTGCGGCAGGGCAATTCTTGTCATTGCCGATACCGAACGCGGTGTTGTTGACAGATCTTCCTGCGCTTTTTTACGCCCTGCAAAATATCATCTGTGCCAAACAATTGTCTGGAAAAACGTTTCACACGGTACACTCCGTAAAAAATCAAAACCAAAATTGCCAGAATCAGAAGTAATATTATGATTAACGGAATATATTTCATTTCAAACTTCCCTTTCCATCTCCTCGTGTATGTCACCCTTTTAATTCTGCCACAAAATATGTTCTCCTGTCACAATTGGGTAATGCACCAGCGTTTCCCCGTCGAGATTCTCCCGATGCATATCCACAGCAGTAATCTGATGATTTTCATATGTCGTATAGTAATAAATACCCTTTGTTGCATTACAGCAGGAAGTATACAACGTAATCTCATATTTGCCATCTGCCACCTCACAGCAGCCACGCTGCTGATCCACCGAACCTAAAATATGAAAAAACTGACTGATACTCTCTTTTTCGGATTCACCCGACATCGCATGCAGCCGGGTGAATGCCACACGGGCAAACCGTGAAGCAGAAGACAAATCTCCCGGCAAGCCCAGTGCTCCCATGCCGCGGCTGTACTGCTCCAGAGGAAGCTGCTTGGAAAACGCATTGACCGGTTGCTTCGGTGACATGCATATACTGATTCAACAAAAACATCTGTTGCGGAAATGGCGGATTGTTCGTCAAAACTCCCGCCGGATTGTCATATATATGCAATCCATCCGCCATACATTCTACTACAATACATTCCTTTTCATCCGCAATCATCCAGTGTAATTGTGCCGCCGGAAGCTGCTCACTGAACTGTGTTCCTACCAGATCCATCTTCTCCAGCTTTTCTCTTGCTTCACAAACCGAAGCGCACTGTGCTAAAATCCATGGGATAAATTCAAACTGTGCGATGTTTTCCCGCCCTTCTTCAATTTTCTGATACACGGCATTGCCGACAAAATTAAGCCCTGCCATACCCAGTCCTTTTTCATTGATTCCATCATAATACAGTGGATAATCGCCCACTACATATGCCATACCGATGATCGCATAATGCGCTTTTAATACACCCATATGCCGGAAGGTAAGCGCATAATTCCGTGGCAGGACTGCCACTTCATCCCCATAGGAAACTTCATAATCCAGGGTACGTCCAAAATAAAAATCCGTTGTCTTGTATGTTGCTGCTGTACACATTGTGATTGCCCTCTTTTCTTCGTTTCTGTTTCCATAGTTTAACCGTTTTAATACCATATACCACAAGGAAACCTACTTTGCAAGAAATTTTATCAGAATTTATTCTGTTTCACGCAATCTCTCCACAATCGGTTACCTTCTGCACTGGAAATGCATCCATTACATAACCCACACTTGAAAATCTGTGAAAAAAGGACTATAATCGCAACCGTGTGCAATGCACACAAAATCTATCGGAAAAGAGCACTATTATCATGAAACAACAGAAAAAAATCTTACGTGGTGAGGCAGCACTTATCCTTGCCGTTATCATTAACAGCCTCGGTGTCCTTCTGATGCTTCAGTCCGGCTCCGGAATCTCCGCCATTTCAAGCGTGCCGTATGCGTTTCAACAGGTTTTCCCTGAAACTGACACTCGGCACCTGGACTTACCTGTTTCAGGGACTTTTGATCTGCATTCTAATGATTATGCGAAAAAAATTTGTCCCATCCTATTTATTTAGTTTTGTTGTAGGGTTTGCGTTTGGAGAGATGATGGATCTGCATGAACTGTGGATTACGCGGCTGCCGCTGAATATACCACTTCGCATCCTCTACTTTGTATTGAGTTATCTTATCATCTGTTTTGGAATTGCGCTGTCAAACCGCTGCAAACTACCGATCATCCCAACCGATCTGTTTCCGCGGGAAGCCGCAGACATCACAAAGGTTCCCTATGCCCGCATCAAAATCGGTTTTGATGTAACCTGTCTGGTTATTACCGCATGTATGACGTTCTTCTGTCTCGGACATATCATGGGACTTGGCATCGGAACCATTGTTGCAGCTTTTACCATGGGAAAAGGAATTGCAATTATCGGGAACTGGATGGATCAGCGTGTGGAATTTGTTTCCCTGTTGTCTTAATGATACACAAGCTCCTCAATAGAAAATTCTTTATGGTCTTCCGTAAGAGCATATCCAACAGAGATACTCACTCTGTCAACCTTTGTCCCAGACTACTTCTCTGTTGTATGCTTTAATTCGAGCAGGGTTGACTCAACCTGTTTTTGTGTCATGCCGGCAAATACAACAAATTCATCACCACCAATGCGGAATGTCTGTCCTTTTCTTCCGATAGAAGCTTCGATACACTCAGCCGCTCCACAAATCAGCTCATCTCCCGCCTCATGTCCCATGGAATCACTCACTGCTTTTAACCCATTAATATCCATCAAAAAAACGGTCAAATGATCCGGAGGACAATTTTTATAGGCATTAATGGTCTCAAGATAAGCAAAACGGCTGCAAACACCTGTCAAAGGATCATTCCATAATTTTACCTGTTGTTCCGTAAGTTTTTCGTCCAGTCTGAGCTGAGAAAACTCAGAATAATGGATATACAGAAATATATCCGCAAAGGTAGCTGCAAGGCTCTGTATCTATCAGATTCTTTTGTGTTTCCTTTTTCTATAACACAGTATAACAAAAAATCTTGATACTGCCATTCTTAATTCTTCCGTTTCTTGCGTAAAGAAATTCCAGAAATTCCAGAATTTTCAAATTTCATAAAATTCACAATATGAGCTGTCTGCTGAAATCCGCGCAGATATCAGGATCAATAAAAGAGCCATCCAGATGGATGACTCTTGAAATTTGTCGTTTATTAAATTGACTGTGCGAGCGCCACCCTTTCTGCATCTATGCCGCCTATAATGATCTGCTCTGCTGTCTTACCATTTTTAAAACGGTTTACCACAGCTACAAGAAGATTCTATGTGGTACTTCTATGAATCATTGCTAAGGTTATGTTACAGATCAGCTAGTCTTCGTTAACTACCAGATCCGGCGAAATATCTGCGATTACCAGAGCGTCTTCCTTTGAAAAACCTCTCTTCCGAAGATTACGGTATACCGCCAGCCCCTTTTCGTTCTGACCTTCCGCACGACCTTCTGCACGACCCTCCGCACGTATCCCTTCAACAAACGATTTTTCATTATACTCAGTGATACACACGTCTTTCACCTCCGCTCTATGTTTAAGCAAAAATGTCTTTAAAACATCATGCTCAATACAATAAGTTACCGCTGCATCGACAGCACTCTCAAACTCCATGGTTTTACAATTTTTACGGATTTCATTGATCAACGTCATATAATCCTTTAACGGCCGACAGTTGTTAAGTAAGTCTTCATTTTTACCATCATTAAGATTCACCATATTGGCTGTCCATTCAAAATCTCCGCTGCAATCCGGATTGATAAAGGAATCCGAAAGCTTTAACTGCATAAACCCCGGCTGCTCCTCTACTCCATTATATAATACTGTATATCTTGGAGTCGGCAGTTTAATGAGCATCTTTCCGTAAATGTTGAGACTGTTCTCGGTAATATACCTGTCATACATTTTTCCAAAATACATGAATCCTCTGATGGGCATATTCGGATTAAATGTACTTTGCTGTTCCCAAAGGTACAAAAAGCTGTCAAGAAGAATAGAAACATCATTCTTCATCTTAATGTAAATAACATCATCAATCGTATAAATCTGAATGTCTTCTGTGTTTGTGTGTGAGGTATGACATAGTGCGTTGTATAAAGATAAAACATTGTCCTTATACTCCTCATTTCCAAACAACAAGCAAAATAACCGGTCTTTATACTTTTTATTGACCATACTACTTTTCCTCTCTTTCCCTATTTATAAAAGCAGATATTTGTATTTATATAAACAGGGAGAGCGATTACTGCATTCCCTGATAATTTTCCAGGGAATGTCCCTAACATGCAGCAATACGGAAGTATTGCTTAAAATTAAATAATATAATTTATATATTTATATTATAGCATACGCCGTGCATTTTACAATATGCATTTACCAGCTTAATTCTTCATTCTTCAGTTTCTTGCGTCAACTTCACTGTACTCACCTCCTGTGAAAAATTCCAAATTCTTTTAGATTCCGCACACATATACATTTGTTTCATTTTGGATGATATATTCAGCTTTATTAATTTCAGATCTCCCTTGCAATAAATTTATTTCAGATCTCCCTTTCATGCCAATAATAATTGCAATTCCCAGTATCAGAAATTTCTTATTTATGTTCCTGTTCGGACGTTTTCCATTGACCGGATCTACACCTTCTACCTTTACGAATAATGTAAAATCCAATTTTCCTTTTAATTTTAACATATTTTTAGTCCTTTGTTTTTATATTGTCTAATACATGTAATAAATTCGTAGATTCTGCCCGGAGTCGGGGTTTTCTTTTCCACCGGATCAGCATTCATGATGATCTTCCCATCAAATTCAAGGTAATCATTCATGACAATATACTGCCCGACCGTCCATCCGTCTGACGGGGATATGCCTATTCTTCCAGTCCAAGTCCACGGTCACCACTGGCGATAGAGCCGGAACCACTGGTGCTGCTCCACTGGTAACCGGTATTCGCTTTATTCAGGTTTCTTGTGGCAGGATTCTTTTCAATTTTTCCATCATCTGAGTTTGTGACAGATAAAACCAGTTTCCATTTGCCCTCATAACTTTGGTAATAATTGATGGTAACCGGTGCTTCGACCTTCTTGTACTCAACCGCAATATCATACCGTGCCCGCCAGCCTTCGTTACAGCTGGCCGGCCAGCCGATGCCATACCATGTAGATCCGTTTACTTTCCTGGTGTTACGTGTGTTCGCCATCTGCTTGTAGGTATAGCAGCGTTCGGTAACGTTGCGCTTTGATCCGCCTTTGCTGATCGAGTATCCCTGCAGCACACCCTGGATATATACCTTGCCACCATTCTTCTGCAGTGTTTTCAGATTTACACCGGCTTTGTCACACATGCTGTTAAAGACTTCTTTGGAGATGGTAAAAGTAGTTGTGACAGTTTTTCCAACAGTAATATCAGTTTTTGAACACCCCTTTGGAAGCTTATCGAAAAATACACAATCTTTTGCTTTGGTACTTTCCTTTCCATTTCTTCCAGTTGGATCACTGGTGACATACAATCCCACAGTTTTCCATCTGGTACCAGATGATGCGCCTACGGCTTTCACGGAAAATTTTAAATTCCCATCGCCATCGATTTTCGCAGTCTTGTCGCTATCACTAGAAATACTTCGATTAACACTCGCATAAATATTTGTCATGCCGAATGGTTCAAATAGTGTAAATAAAATAGTACAAAGTAATAGCAACACTATACTTGTTTTATGACTTTTTTCCTTCATTTTTACCTCCATTTTTTGATTGGATTATTTTAGACATAAAGAAGGGGAAAAAGTCAATCCTAAAAAGACTGGATCTGATAATTTTTAATTATCAGATCCAGTCTTTTTTAATAATAATCATCTATTCCGTCGAAATAGACGCTGATTCCACATGAAGTTATTTTTTTCCTGTATATGAGATATCGCATCCAATTTCATTTGCATATGTGATCGTTTTTTAGATGAAAGGTTTTTAACAGCTGTATAATTCCCATAAATTACTTCATTTTGTAGTTCACTTTTAGCAGAAGGAATGTTCCCATGCTTAACTCGAAATTTCACATAAACCCGACCATACACTACCCCATTTCGGCATAACCACAAAGAAGAAGGATCGACAATAACATCACCACTGCTCATAACAATTTTTCTCCCTTTTGCAGCTTTGATATATGCATTAACAGATTTTTGTTTGTTGCTATCAAAATAAGTACCCATTAAATCACTTTTCCACTTGGAAGTGAAGGTTTTTTATAATTAATGTTAAGCCTTAATTCTACGTTCTTTTTAATCTTCGCGCAGATCATATCCTTATCTTCATCACTTAAAATCTTAGCCGTCTGCGCTGGAGTCTTATCCTCCTTTGTTCGCTGTTTTGATATACTCATTTTCTTCTCATAATAAGAATTTGGAAAACTTGCAAGGATATATGGGTAATCCTTATAGTTCTTTGGCAGGTTAATGATTCTTAACACCTGTCCGTCGTAGGAAAGTTTGAATCTCTTTCCTTTGTTTTTCAGGCGATTTATCATCTTTTTTGCTTCATCCTTGGTGATCTTTGTCTTTGGCAAAAATTTCCGGGTGCTGGAATATGTTCCGTTACTCTTTCCTACCATAATGCCCTTGGTGAAGCATTTGTACAGGGATTCCTTATATTTGTCATCAGCCTTCTTGATATCACTGATACGGTTAAAGTATTTCACATAGCCATACAGATCGTAGTTATAGGAGTTTTCCCTCCATTAACTGCAGAATCAGCTTCATTCAGGAGATATGCCGCTATCTCGTTTGTAGTAGCGGCAGCGGTATTTTTAATGCCGGCATTCTTTAATACGTCTTTCCCTGTTACTTTCTGCACCTGGCTGGCAAAATCCTTGATGCTGATCTGGTTCTTCCCGATAGTAGTTGTTTCTGTAGTCTGATTTGCTGTATCTGTCGTTGCTGTCACACCGGTATCTGCAGTCTGTGTATCAACGGCCGCCTTTACGCTCTGGGTATGTCCTGCAGTTGCTACGGAAATTCCCATTACAAGGGCAAGTGCAATTCCGGATGCCTGACGCATGGAATATCTCAGGTGCTGTCTGTTGCTGTTTTTAACCATTTGTTTTTCATATACTTTTCCTCCACTTTATACTCTGGTTTCCTTTTGGAAACACCTGTTTTCTTTGTTCTGATACCACTATAACTTCTTTTTTTTTACGAATGGCAATAAAAATAGGAGAAAAGAAATACCAGAATTTTCAAAGAAGTATAGGAACAATCAAATGGTATTTGTCAAGCAGGAAAAGAAAACCATGCGGTATAAAAAATTTTTTAATTTCTTTAAATTCACCATAAGAGAGCTGTTTGTCGAAATCCGCGCAGATATCAGGATCGATAAAAGAGCCATCCAGATGGATGACTCTTTTATCTAGTGCTTATTTAATTGATCGTGCAAGCGCTACCGTTTCAGCATCTATGGCGCTTGTTTGAAAAAACTATTTTGCTTTCCACAATCAGGCTTTCATAAGAGCCAAAGCTTTTTCGTATTCCTCCTTGGAATACTGCTTAAGGATCTTCTCCTCAGACGCCCCAAGGGAAATTGCAAACTTGACTGCATTGATACGTTCCTCTGAACGACCTTCCTGAAATCCTTCCTGCCGCCCGATATTTTTTAATCTTTCAGCAACATCACACATGTTCTTCACCTGACCTTCTCTCCACTAGAATACGGATTGATAAAGGAATTTGAAAGTTTTAACCGTATAAAACCCAAGCTTTTATGCTGCTATATGTTTTCAAAACAGCAATTCTGCTTTCCACAATCAGGCTTTCATAAGAGCCAAAAGCTTTTTCGTATTCCTCTTTGGAATACTGCGTAAGGATCTTTTCCTCAGATGCCCCAAGGGAAATCGCAAACTTGACTGCATTGATACGTTCCTCTGAACGACCTGCCTGAAATCCTTCCTGCCGTCCGATATTTTTTAATCTTTCAGCAACATCACACATGCTCTTCACCTGACATTTTCTCCATTAGAATACGGATTGATAAAGGAATTTAAAAGTTTTAACAGAATAAAAACCAAGCTCTTATGCTGCTATATGTTTTCAAAATAGCAATTTTGCTTTCCACAATCAGGCTTTCATAAGAGCCAAAGCTTTTTCGTATTCCTCCTTGGAATACTGTTTAAGGATTTTCTCCTCAGATGCCCCAAGGAAATTGCAAACTTGACTGCATTGATACGTTCCTCTTGCCGTCCCATATTTTTTAATCTTTCAGCAACATCACACATGCTCTTCACCTGACCTTTCATTTCATCGCATATAACTTTTTCATAGTCCCGTCCCCTGTCATAACAGATAAAAGCTTTAAGACTTCATCTACGTGCTGGATTTCTGTTGGGTCATCCGCAACATAGTCAGGGTTCCTTCTTTTGTTAACGAAAAAACGTGCAACAACCTTGAAATCACTTTTAAACATTTCAATCTGTTCATCCGTCAGCCATGCGATCTCAAAACCTCCATTTTGTAGTCATTGACATATGGATCAAGTTCTTTTGGGATATTCATCAATGACTTGATATTTCTCTCCTTGCACCAGTGCTTTTCACCAAAATACAATACAATGGTAACAACTGGGGCAATTGAGCTGCATTCGCCTGCAGCTGGCTTTTGTAGCTTGCACCATCATATCCAATCAGACGGAACGGCATTTTCTTTTCTACTGCCGTCTGGTTCTCAATGCCTATGATAGCAAGCTGCACATTGTACCTTTTCCACTTTTTTGCAACATCACGCTCCTGTTCATGCAACTTAGCATCCTCTCCCTTATACTGGGAATGTACGGATATGCTCTCAAGTGCTGACGGCTCGATCAGTTCCTGACCGTGAAATAAAAGAACGTTTACGATATCGGAAAATACATCATTGTAATCTTCCAGAATCTTTTCTGACATGTCTTTTTCTCCCATGTCCACTATACCTCTCTTCCTGCTTATGCAGTTTTTGTTATATATAAGCAGGGAAATAGTGGTTATCCCTGTTACATATCAGGGATAACCCTATATCCCGCAGAAAAACAACCACGGTAAAAATAAAAAATCATACATCCGGAAGGACGTAAAAAACAAAATAATATATTTACCTATATTATAACAAATTTTGATAAATATACAACAAATTTCAGAGGCAATGGCTTTATCATAATATTCCATTGCATTTCCTGTTCCATAACCATTGAATTTTTTTGTAAAATTATGTAAAATATATCAAAAAGTGACAGGAGGTGATAGAAGTTGTTTTGGGACGTTGATAAGATCCGGCACATCCGGGAAGAAAAACATATAACAAGAGAAAAGCTCGCAACAATGACAGGTATACCAATACAGACTTTGGCAGATTGGGAACAGCACCGACATTCTCCAGTCAGGGTTAATGATCTGCAGAATATCGCAATTGCTCTTGATTGCTATTTGGATGATTTTGTTGTTGACGGAAAGCATACTAATTAATTTTCTCACTTAAAGTTCCCAACACTACAAATTCATCCATAATACACCCCGTACTATTTTGAAGCCAAAACCATCTTTTTCACATTTCATCACTACACAATAATCTGCATCAACGTCAAAAATCTTCCTCTTCTTCTCGTTATTGATATATCATTCAAATTCTGTAACATAGTAATATTCTTTTCTTCTGAACGTTCAATTAATTGTGCAATCGATTTAATATTTTTCTTTTGCTTTGGCGTTGCGTTTTGTAACAGATTTAAAAACTCTTCTTCCGTAGTTATATCTATAAAATGAAACAAATTGCTCAAAAGACCAACTACTGCATCTGCAACTTGTATTAATTTATTGCCTGTAGATTCTACGAAATCATAATTGCAAAATTCTTTACCATCATACAATAAACGCACATCCCTCATCATCTTCATGTCCTCTTCTTCTATGTCAAAATGATGAAATGAATTTTTAAACATGTAACACCTTGATATTCTCATCTGATAATATTCCCTTATTAGCTCACCTTTTTCTTCTCCTTGTGCATATAGCAACCTTCCCTGTTTTGCATTTGTCTTTAACATTTGTCTAAAACATTCAAGATAAAAATCATTTTCATCTCCGTAATTCTCAATAAAGCAAACAATCTCCATACAAAAATCTCTAATATTTTGATCTGACACATCTGGATATTCATAATGCCCTAAAATGGCATAGAACTCTTCCTTATTTTTGCATACCACTTCATATAATGCAGCTTTTAACAAACATACCCATTCTTGCGAAAAGCAAAACTGCGATTGTGTTTCCCATAAACTATCGACAATATCTACAATTGCATAATACAAATTGTTTAGCGTTACATAATGGATATAAATTGGATTTCTTTCTAACCAATCGATAAATTCTGATAAAGAATTCCTGTTCAGTCCTCTCCAGAAATCTTTATGTCCGTTTACCAGCAAATTATACCTTAACTCTTTCGGTCGGTTGCAACTTTATCCGTTTAAACAAATCATCAATGTTAAGCTCCTCTTCTTTACAAGCAAATGCAATCCCGCGCAAAATGTAATCGTATTCTACAGCATCACTACTATTTACACCTTTACTGCTTACACGAAATTTTCGAGCATTTCTCATTTCATCATAATAGAATTTCATACTAAAGTCTGGCAGTTCAAACCCATGCAATTCTGCTTCCATTTTTCTAAATTCAGCTATGTCTAGTTCCATATTTGTTCTCCTTTACAATTTGAAACCACCTCATCTCATATCCCATTACTTTGCTGCTTTTCTGATATATTCTAGTTTCTATAATAAATTGGTCACATCTCAACAAAAAGAATATATCTCTACTTTCTTCTTTAGCAAAATAATAGCGGTATCTACTCCTCCACATATACATTCCGGCATTTTCAATGAAATTCCACTGGATACCATTCATTTGTAACATTTGTTTCCATTCAGTTAAATTAGTCGGTATACCATTAGCCTCTGTTGGTACAATAAATTCATCTGTCTTTTCTAGATTCTCATTATATTCCATTTCACCAGCAATCGTTTGCATCTTTTGCAGAATATCAACATATTTATTAATTTCCCCCAAAAAGCTATAAATCATATTACCATATGTAAAGTCAATTTCACCATATTCTGCTCCTATAGTAGTCACATCAAAACAAATGTCAGAACCTATTGAATCAATATCGTCCCTATATGGCATATAGTGCACACCATATTCTTCATCAATTTTTTGAGATTTTATATCAACGTAGACTTCCAGTGATATTAATAACAGTATTACCATAACTATGGGCACCATTATTATCCATCTTTTCCTTTCAATAATTTCTTTCCACATCATAAGAACCTTCCTATTCTGTCAAGCCTAAATCTATTGATTTTACTGGCTTTGACGATTTTCATTTACCTCAAAACAAAAGCCGAGAGTGATGAATATCGTAGTATCATATACCGAATAGTTGATAAATAAGTATAGCTAATAAAGCATCCTTTTCGTTTGCTTTATAAAGGCTATTTTCCCTCTGATCAACTATGATGATGAACCTTCCGTGTCTAAGGGGATCATGTCCCAACTTCCTTCGTCCCATCTACCATACACTGAGTGCCTGCCAAGCTCCTAGACGGGGTCGTGCCCCACGGAAAAAACCGATGTCGACTACAGCTCTTGTTTTTATGTTTGATTGTTACTGACCCGCATTCACCTGTCGTGGTACTGATTTACTCAGTGGACGCTAACCATCTATGGTTACTGTTGGTCTTTTGCAGATGCAGTCCGTTCCGGACTCCATCATTTACGGGTTTCTGTTCCAGAACCCTGTCCAGTCTCCGATGCCTCCCATCGGTCACTCGACAGAGTTCTGGATTGTAATGCTTGTATTTTTGTTTCCTATGCTGCCATCGGTGCCTGTGCTTCTACCGGGCGTTTGATATCTTTCAACAGTTTCTGCGGATCATATGTCGTCCCTGTCTTCAGGATAGTGTAGATCACCCTCAGTATCTTGCAGGCTATCACAATCAGTGACTGCATCTTTTTCAATGGATTATTGGGCCGCGTTGTGTAATACTCATGCAGCTGTTTGAATTCATCCGCATGCGACACTGCTGACTTTGCCGCCTGAAACAGCCAGTAACGCAGTCTCTTGCGTCCTCTGTGGCTGATCTTTGTCTGTCCTTTATGCTTGCCCGAGCTACATGCCACCAGTCCCATCCCACTTAGCTTCTGGATTTCCTTCACATCATCAAACCTGCTGACATCGCCCATTTCTGCCAGTATTCCAGACAGTATGTTTTCACCTACTCCATTGATTGCAAGGATGTTCTCAGCATATGGTATTTCCCTGCATTTTTCATGTAGAGCACTTTCGATCTCTGCGAGCTGTTCATCCAGTCTCAGGATCTGTTCTGCATACCATCTCACTGCCTCGCGTCCTACATCTGTCACATCCGTCAATCCCACACTTTTTTCTGCATAGCTCACGATTTCATTGGCTCTGCTGTAACCGCGTCCTCTTAATTTTGCATTATGCCAGATATTTTTTATAGCTTCTGCTCCCAGTGCTGTGATATCTGCTGGGATAGCTGATACTTTCAGTATTTCCAGAGTAAATGCTCCATATATTTTTCCAAATGCGTCCATATATTCCGGAAAATAGATTTTGAGTTCCCGGTGAAGACGATTGATATTTCTTATTCTGTCTTCGGTAAGCTGATCTCTGAACATGGAGAGCCTTCTCATATCTGCATAAACGTTTTCTGGAAGATATGGCATTCCGTAGTTTCCATCTTTCACAATATTTGCAATCAGTTTCGGATCTTTTCTGTCATCCTTGAGCTGGCTGTTATCTTCGATCTCTTTGCTCTGCTTTACGGCATATGGATTTACCTAGACAACACTGATTCCGCTTGAAATCATCCATGCAGCCAACGCAAACCTGTAGTGGCCTGTCGGTTCAAGACCCCTATCTGTTTTTTATCACTTTTTGCTGCTAGTTCCATCATCCATGCTTTTGCATTCTCAAAACCCTCTGAAGTATTGCTGAATTCAAATGCTCCTCGACTTAACTCCCTTCCTCGGACATCAATTGCCCTGATATAATGAGTCTCACTGCCTATATCGCATCCTACTATAAGCATGTCATCCGTAATGAAAGAGAGTTTATCGTTCTTGGCAAATTTACCGTTTGCTTCCAATTTTCGCCATGTACAGGATCTCAATTCTTTTTCTACCACCTCTATTTTCTTATTCAGTTCTTCCTTTGACAAAAGATTAATTGCCTGATTTTCAACATTTACTTGTTTTTTGTTCTTCTTGATTTAACATTCATCTTGAATACCTCTTGTGTTTTTAGATTTTACTAACTAGCCGGTCAGTAATAATCTAAATTTACTTGAGGTATTCTTTTGGGTCAATTCCCTTTACTCTTTAAAGTATACAGGAAGCTCCTTTGTTTTTATATTGTCTAATGCATGTAATATAAATTTCCATTATTATCAACTGTTGCAATTTTACTGCTATCACTTGAAATAGATCTATTGACACCAGCATATGTACTTGTATCTCCAAATGGCTCGAATATAGTGATCATAATCGAACATAATAAGAAGATAACTAGTTTTCTGATTTTTCTTTTTCTCATAATTTACCTCCATTTTAATGGAAGTATTGTAGGCATAAACCTATACATAAAGTCAACCATAAAAACACTGGAAATTTAAAATTTCCAGTGCAAAAATTATTTATTTAATTTACATCATCAATTACATCAAAATACGAGCTTACTCCGCAGGAGGTCAGTTTTCCTCCTGTATATGAGATATTGCAACCCATTTCATTTGCATATGTGATTGTTTTCTTAGATGAAAGGTTTTTATAGCTGTATAGCTTCCGTAAATAACCTCATTTTGACATCTACTTTTTACTGATGGAACTTTTTCCACTTTCAACACGAAATTTAACACATACTCTTGCATAACATCTTGTTCCACATGAATCAAGCCACAGTGATGACGGATCGACAATAACATCACCACTAGACATAATAATTTTTCTGCCCTTTGCAGCTTTGATATACGCATTTACCGATTTCTGCCGCTCAGTATCTCTATATGTATTGATTAGTTCACTTTTCCACTCAGATGTAAATGTTTTTCTGTAATCCACGTTAAGTCTCAACTCTACGTTTTTTTTGATCTTCGCGCAGATCATATCCTTATCTTCATCACTTAAAATCTTTGCCGTCTGTGCTGGAGTCTTATCCTCCTTTGTCCGCTGTTTTGATATATTCATTTTCTTTTCATAATAAGAATTTGGAAAACTTGCAAGGATATATGGGTAATCCTTATAGTTCTTTGGCAGATTAATGATTCTTAACACCTGTCCATCGTAGGAAAGTTTGAATCTCTTTCCTTTGTTTTTCAGGCGATTTATCATCTTCTTTGCTTCGTCCTTGGTGATCTTTGTCTTTGGCAGAAATTTCCGGGTGCTGGAATATGTTCCGTTACTCTTTCCTACCATAATGCCCTTGGTGAAGCATTTGTACAGGGATTCCTTATATTTGTCATCAGCCTTCTTGATATCACTGATACGGTTAAAGTATTTCACATAGCCATACAGATCGTAGTTATAGGAGTTCTCCCCTTCATTAACTGCGGAATCAGCTTCATTCAGGAGATATGCTGCTATCTCGTTTGTAGTAGCGGCAGCGGTATTTTTTATGCCGGCATTCTTTAATACATCTTTCCCTGTTACTTTCTGCACCTGGCTGGCAAAATCCTTGATGCTGATCTGGTTCTTCCCGATAGTAGTTGTTTCTGTAGTCTGATTTGCGGTATCTGTCGTTGCTGTCACACCGGTATCTGCAGTCTGTGTATCAACGGCCGCCTTTACGCTCTGGGTATGTCCTGCAGCTGCTACGGAAATTCCCATTACAAGGGCAAGTGCAATTCCGGATGCCTGACGCATGGAATATCTCAGGTGCTGTCTGTTGCTGTTTTTAACCATTTGTTTTTCATATACATTTCCTCCACTTTATACTCTGGTTTCCTTTGGGAAACACCTGTTTTCTTTGTTCTGATACCACTATAACTTCTTTTTTTACGAATGGCAATAAAAATAGGAGAAAAGAAATACCAGGATTTTCAAAAAGTATAGGAACAATCAAATGGTATTTGTCAAGCAGAAAAAAGAAAACCATGCAGTATAAAAATTTTTAATTTCTTTAAATTCACCATAAGAGCTGTTTGTCGAAATCCGCGCAGATATCAGGATCAATAAAAAGAGTCATCCAGATGGATGACTCTTTTATCTAGTGCTTATTTAATTGATCGTGCAAGCGCTACCGTTTCAGCATCTATGCTTCCCACGGAACTGGTGTCGGGCACATCGGTCCTTTTATAAATGACCGGCACATCATATCCAAATGTTCTCTTTCCATGGACTTCCATACTTTCTGATACCTCCAGACATGTCTCCGAGAATCTCTCCCATAACCGGAATGTCATCACAGGGGTAAACTGACTCACACTTCCCCCTTCCCAGACACCATCCTTTTCCTGATACAATGCCGGGGTAAACTTCTCAGATCTTTTCAGGTCACTATATTCTACGTTCTTCATGGAAGCATAAGAAAACGTATTTTTGTCTTCTCCTGCCGGAATTTCGTAGGAAGAAAGCATAATTCCACCGTCACAATCCGTAACAAGAAATAAATGCGGTGATGCATGGCATTTTCCATCCGTCTCATAATAACTTTCTTCTACAATAAATATTCCGGTAAAATTTTCCGGAATATTATTTATCTTATCATTACAGACTGTATTCACATGTCGGGCATACGGAAATAATTTTCCTGCAGATTTCATTTCTGTAAATTGTTCTTTGTTATCAAAATGTCCTGTCATTAGTTTTACAAATTTTTCCATTTTCATTATAATACCCTGCCTCTATAATTTTTTTGTTTAAAAAATAACAGTTGTAGTCCCATTGCAATCATCCACATATATGCACAAGTTTTCGGAATCATTAAAAGTCCAACCTTTGGTTTCGTTTTACTGAATAAAGTAACCGGCAGATAACAGCCAAAAGAAAGAATGATCGCCGCAACCATTCTTGTCATACCATACCCATTTGCATTCCCGGAAATGATATACAGAATAATCACTCCGATCCCCGTCACCGCAAAGACACCATTTCTGGCAATTGATAATTTCATATTTCCTTCATCTGTACACCAGTTATTCTGCGGAAACATACATATCACAATTCTGACAACCGCGGATATCCACACGACCGCTTCCACTATTGTCGGTATTATCATTTCCGGGAATGTAAATTTCCAGATATACATCAGAATAATATAAAATGCTGTCATTATAATTGAAGATACCTGCAATCCAATTCCTAGCTGTCTCTTTATTTTATCATTAATTCCACGCACTGCTCTTATAATTCTTGGCACAAGATGAAATGCATCTCCTCCGCAAAGTGTCAATGTTAATATTCCATAAAGAATAAATAACATATCCCCATGTGAGTATATAAAAAATAATATTGCAGCAACAAGATCAAATATAAGATATGCTGCATCAAATATTGCTTCCATAACATCTGGAAGCTGTGGTTTATAATTGTTCTCTTCCATCCTTTTAATCCTGCTCCTTTTCCATCAATTGACTGTAAAACAAATGATTCCCGGTACTCTTCATATCCAGGGATTCGTTTTCATTCGTTTTTTCCTTGTATTCCCTTAAATGTTCTTCCGCATTATTGCAGATCCGGTCAAATATCTGGATACACATATGCTTTTCTTCTTCTGTTAAGCCACTTAAAACATTTCCTGCAAACTGTTTCTGTGCGTTTATTCCTGCCGCCACTATAAGTTCCGCCCGATCCAGCAGAATAATCTCTACATGCTTTTTATTATCCTTACTTTGTATTCGTTCAACAAGACCTTTATTTTTAATAGTCACTGTACTTTATCAATACACCTGTATGTCCCACGAACATAGCATCAGAATCCGGATCATATATTGCTATACTAATAAGTGAAATACGATTACTGTCTATTTGAAATCCATACTTTTTCCAGTTGTCAGAGAATGCTTTTTCAGGATGTTTATCATCCGTAATGCTCTTTTCTCCGTATAATGTAGTAAACATGTCTTTATTCTGCCTTATGATTTCATACCTGTCTACATTATCTATTGCTTCCGTATCAAACATTAAATATGTGCCACTATAGCTATCTTCCGTTGACTGTGCGTGAAGCAGCCCATCCAGCAAAAGAAAAGCTGTCATTCTGCAATCTGCATCTGAATAGTCATGCTTTTTCTCCCAGCCATCCATACATTTAACAGTATCTGCTTTCATTTTATATGCATCTGACCATGTATCCTTCAGCTTTGCATTCTTCCCGGCTGAATCCGCAAAATCGGTCACCCATTCTTTAAAGGTATCTACATGCGATGCCCCGGCTGAACCAAGCTCATCGCACACCTCAGTAATGGTATTGCTTCCACCCATATATGTTGCAGTTGGCAGCTCCTGTTTTTTATTCGAATCCTGCTGTTTCGACTCCTCGGCAGTATCCGTGGTAATATTATCCTTGTTTATATTTTTATTACCACAACCGCCCAACAGCTCTGCACAAAGCATCATTCCAACTATTATTGCAATTAATTTCTTCTTCATGGTTATCATATCTCTTTCCAACGTAATTTCATATTTGCCATCTGCCACCTCACAACATCCGCGCTGCTGGTCAACCGAACCTAAAATGTGGAAAAACTGACTGACACTTTCCTCCTCGGACTCTCCGGACATAGCATGCAGTCTGGTAAACGCCACGCGAGCAAAACGCGATGTGGAAGAAAGATCTCCCGGCAGTCCCAACGCCCCCATACCGCGGCTGTACTGCTCCAGCGGAAGCTGCTCACAAAACGTATTGGCCGGCTGCTGTACACATTTGCTGTCCTCTTTTCTTTTTATTTCCATATTTTTACCGGTTTAGGCGGCTTTTATAATGATCTGCTTTTTAATTCTTCAACCTGTTTTAAATTCAATCCTGTAAAATCTGCGATCTGTTCCATTGATAACGTTCCATCCGCAAGCATCCGCCTCGCCGCTGCTTCTTTTGCAGATGTTTCGCCCTGCTCAATTCCCTTTTCCAGTCCTTGTCGGTATTTCTCGTTATACTCCATTTGCAATGTCATGTAATCCCGCCTCCATTTCTCATTTTGCTTTACAACATCTACTTCCGAAGATAATTCTTTTGTAAAGTCATCCTGCGGTTCTTTTCCATCAATAAAATCCAACAATCGTTTCAACTCCGGACTTACATCGTTAAAAATTCCCTTTGTGTTTAATATAACTTTCTTTGTATCATCTCCAAGTGCCAGATTTGTATCCTCTTTACAGAGATTTTCAAATGTATATATATGTCTCCCCTGCATAAACGGATCAAATGTACAGACAAATATAACATAACTCTTTTTCAGTTCTGTATAGTCCTCGCCTTTATTGAGCAGATTTAAATCCATCATTCCCTGATAATACCTCATGCGCTTTGGCAGATTCGGCTTTGGGGCATTCTGCATTTCAATATCATACACTGTATCCTGATCATCCTCAAGATACACATCCAGCCTGACACTCTTTGCATCCGAGTAATATTAATCGTCTTTTGTGCATCCGGATATTCAATTCTCGCGATTTTCACACCAAGTATTGTTTCCAGAAACTTTTTACAAAATCTTGAATTCTGCATCACCACGCAAAACATAAAATCGTCACTAATCGTAAGTTCTTCAAATTTTTTGCCATACACTTCTCCTTTGTTTCGGGAGAAATCTGTCCAGTCAATAAAATTTCTTTTTGCTTTTATTGTAGCATGATATTCCCCCTGTTTTCAATATCACACCACACTTATTGAAACTGTTCCCTGCGAACAGTAAACAAACAATTACCCTGACCTTACAGATGATTCCCGCCTGTTTCATTTTGATTACACGTGAAAAATTGGATGAAACATCCAACGAATTTACCGCTTTAACCTGTCTGCGATAAATTTGAAATGTGCAGATAAAGAATACCATACTTTCCTATGCGATACAAGAAAATACTCATAATATAATTGCGGCACAGGTTTCCCCATGCCGCATGATTTTACTTTATTTTAATTACTTTTACTTTCTTATGTAGCCCCTTCTTAGCGAAAAGCTTTCTGTATGCCGCAAGTTTCTTCTTCGGAACCTGAATCACAACATCTTTTTTGATTCCCGCAAATGCTTTCGCATCGGTATTTTTGCTTGTCAGCTTCGTCGATTTGATCACGATTACTTTCAGATTCTTACAATCAGAAAAAGCTTTCTTTCCGATCTTTTGATCGTATCCGGGATCACAATCTTTGTCACTTTCTTATTACCGGCAAAAGCCTTGTCCGCGATCGCAGTCACCTGATACTTCACACCGTCGATCGTAACCGTTTTCGGGATGGTGACCGTTCCCTTCGCATTCTTGGAAGCCTTCATATAGGTAACCGTCGGTGTCTTTCCTTTTACGGAAGTTACTTTGTAGGTTATGCCGGATTTCGTCAGCTTCGTGCCTACGGCTTCCGGTTTATTTTCGGATGGCTTATTGTTATCGGATGGCTTGTTGTCATCTGCCGGATTTTGTGCGTCTGTGTTATCGCCGGTTGTCGTGTCATCCTGCTTGGAATCTGTTGTGCCAGAAGAAACATCGCTGCCAGAGGAAGCTCCTCCACCGGAAGAAGTTCCACCGCCAGATGCCGATCCGCCACTACTCAGTTTTGGAATTGCAGTAATATCCGTTCTTGCATCACAAACTGTACAGTGATGACTCTTGCTGCCTTCTTCGTTCGTTGTTGCCGACTTATCGATCGTCCATTCGCTGCTGAAACGGTGCGCTGCTGCTACCTTGATTCCCGACTCGATTACCTCATGGCAGATTGTACACTCGCGGTGTCCCAATCCATCCTCTGTACAGGTTGGTGCTTTTTCCCCTTCTCCGCTATACAGGATTTCTCCGGCTTTATGTTCACAGGTGGAACGCGTAATCACTATGTCGATGGATTCGGTCTCATAATTGCCTTTGTCTGCACCGTTATACTCTGCGGTTGCCGTAACAGCTACACCTACTGCCAGTTCTTTTTCAAGATCCGATTCTTTCCAGTTCTAGTTCTCCGGTAACGTTACATCTTTGACTTTTTCCTTACTGTTTGCAGCGCTGATCGTATCGCCCGGCATATTTGGTGCAACGGCAGCCTTACTGATTACAACATCACTGGTAAGTGCGACCGCCGAATCCGGCTGAACAAGCTTATAGTTAGCTGCATCACTTCCTGTAAGCATAAGCTGTGGCAATGTGATTTCCTTGTAACTTCCTGCATTGGCACTTTTAAGTGTGCCCTGTAATCCGGTTGTATCAACCGATACCGTATCGTTACCTATAATTCCGGCTAATGTTACTCCGGTCACATTCACTTTGGAAGTACCGTCATATCTCCGATTTTCGACTGTCGCTTTGGTTACGGTAAGTTGTGCCTGCGCGATTGTATACTTTACGGTTGCAGTAACTTTATCATTCCCCTCTCCTGCCGTAATTGATGCAGTATAGGTTCCGGCTTTCACCGGTTTGCCACCGACAAGATTGCTGCCGGAATAAGAAACTTCCGGAAGCGTGCCTGTTCCATCTGAAAAAGTCTGTGAAACCGATGCTTCCTTACTGTTTCCATCATAAGTTAATACTGCGTCACCTGGAGCCGTAATCGTGATTTTCTCCTGATGACCGCTCTCATTTTCTGCGCATCCTTTTCTTTTACAAGTGAATACCAAAGAACTCTTTGTTTTATCTTCTGATGTCTCTACCCTAAGTCCGTGGTCATGACCTAACGGAGCCAGTACCGGAACATCCTTGATTTCGTTCTTGGCATTTTCGTCACGGAACAGTTTGCCACATTTACTGCATTTCCAATAGATATCTGTTCCTTCTTTTGTACAATATCCAACAGCATCCACTTTATCCACAGTATGCGTAAACTTATTTTCCTGTTCATTTGCATAAGTTATCGTCAGAACATTTCCGTTTTCGTCACAACTATCATATTCCTTGTTCTGATATACTTTCTTCCCGCCTAATGTCGGATAGCGGTCTGTTCCGATGTTCTGTCCCCAGACCTCTTCTGTCCGGTCAGCCTGTAAGAGATAAGCAACTTCGCCATTTGCAAACTGTTCCTTTGTTTTTCCAACTGTTCCATCCTTATGATCAATTTCGGTATCAGACAGGTAGTAACAGTTTGTTACTGTAGCACCATAATTATCTCCACATATATCACCAACATGATAATCGCCACTAACACCACCTGTATTATAACAGTTTATGATTGTTCCATCATTATCTCCGCATACACCTCCATTATAATTAACACCACTTACATTGCCTGTATTATAGCAGTCTATGATTGTTCCGGTATTATATCCGCACACACCTCCGAAGTCATACGTATAATCATCTGTTAATTTATTGATCATACCTGCATTATAACAGTTTGTTATTGTTCCATCATTATTTCCGCATACACCTCCAACACCACCATTTACACTAAAATAAGAATCCAGCACTCTTACATTGGAAACCTTACCCCCACTTCCTACATGACCAAATAATCCTACACAACCTACCATTCTCATTTGATTCAAATACAATCCACTGATCGTATGGTTTTGTCCATCAAAGATGCCCGAGTAAGAATAATACTTATCATCACCAGCCCACATTCCAATCGGTGTCCAATCCGTAAATGATCCATCATTCAATGTTCCATCAGACTTCAGAACATTGTCATTCACAACAATGTCCGCTGTAAGGACAGCATTTATGTTGCCGGATGTATAATTCTCATTATTTATCTTATCCGCAAACCAGTATAGCTGAGCTGCATTGCTGATTTCATAAACTTTATCATATACACCATCATTATCCATATCATACTTGTCTGTTGTAAGCACTGCCGGCTGATATGCTTTGCTGCATACACAGATACCACTCTCATCAGGACTATGTGCTTCTGTTACTTCTGCAACGTAAGCAATCGGACAGTTTCTGCATACTAATCCTTTCGTATGTTCACTGTCATTTTTCCATGTATATCTGATGCCGCCATCGGTATTATGCTTATGCTCTGAATCATGTACAAAAACACCAGCTCCATCTTTGACACTGAGCATCTCCATATTGTCAATTCTTGCATTCTCATCATAAAAATTGATACTGTATGTGCTTTCCAGTGTAAAATCTTTCTTTAATGATGCTATGCCATATACATTTGTTTTCGAAACTGTAGCACCTGATTCTTTCCATTTCAGTGTGATAATAGAGTTATAAGTTTTATTATTATATAAAATGCTATAATCATAATAATCTTTTCCGCTTTCCATCACAATCTGACTACCTGATGCACATACCATTTCCGAACTGCCAAATGGAATAAAAGAATTAGATATTGCCTCAATATAACTGTTTGTTATAGTCACCCCCTCGACATTAATTGTGTCGTCATCACTAATTCCGATAACTTCACTGTTCTCTATGACTAAACTGCCTTCAAAAAGAATCCTGGAAAACTTCATCTTTGCATCTGTAATATTCAGGTTCGCTATTCCCGGATATATACCCGCACGATCACTTCCATCCCTAATATCACCGGTAACTGTCAGACTTCCCTTATTATCGCAGCCCATTATTTTCAGTGTATTTTCCTTTTCTGCATCTATGTAAAAATAAAAGTTTTCGCTTATTGTATTTTCACCATATAGCAAAACTGTAAGATCACCATTCTCACTCTTAATCTTCTTAATGGATGCATTGTTCATTACAAGCTGATTTGTTATACTGTCATAATACCAGTTTTCACCTTGATATATTGCAGCTTCGTTATTGTCAATTCCATCATCCTGTAACTTACCCTCTGTGATGATTGCTTTATCGTCACCACTGCTCTCCGTAACGGTCAGCGTTTGAGGCATGCTTTCTGTTACAGTTGTTTCCGTACTTCCACTGTTTTCCGTATTTCCGCTGGTTTCCTCTGCTTTTACGACTTCTGCCTCCGGCACAGCAACAGTTGATATAAGCATCAATGCAGCAAGAGCCAATGCAATTTTCCTCTTAATTCTGGTTTCTTTCATAAACTTCTCCTTTCCTTGATCAACTATCATCTATCTAAAGCTATTTTTATTACCTTTATGTTTTCCCCTATAATCAGAAGATAACAGACCAACCTCCCTTCCCCGGCTGACTGCCTGATGCCTGTTTTGCACTTCAAGCTTTCGGAAAATATTGTTTGAATGAAACTTCACTGTTCCTGTCTTTTTTCCAAGCCTGTCTGCAATCTCATCATTGCTGAGTCCCTGTGCCATAAGACACAATACTTTTTGTTCCATATTTGTCAGATGCTCATAATAATCTTCCGGTGATTTCAGATAATCCGGGAAATGACCTCCGACCTCTGCAGCCAGTTGCATTACCTGTTCTGTAAAGTCATCAGTTCCATTTTCCTTTTGATAAATCTTTAAAAGCTGTACTATGCAGTTTCCCTCATCTGCCAGCAGGCGGATGTATTTATACTTTTTCGCCAGCCCGAGAGCTTTTTCATCTCCTCCAATGAGTGTTTTTCATCCTTTGCCTTGTGATAAACGATGGCTGAAAGCATATAACACTCGCACAGATCCATATGGCGCTTTCCCGGTATTAACAATGTAATAAGCTGCTTTACCAGCACATGTGCCGCCATGTATTTTCCTGTCTGTATATAGCAGCGTACCTTGATGAGGTACGCATACATATCCATCATATAAATATCTTTGTTCTCATCCGGTGCCGTCTTTTCAAGCCAATCCACAACCTCATCCATCCTGCCGTCATAACATGCGGCAAGACATTCAAAGCATCTAAACTGCTCGTCAGCTCCTCCCAGCCTGTTTTTGCGATTCTTTCCCTGATCTTTTCCGCAAGCGGCTTCGCAGCCTTCGTCTGACCGTTTACCAGAAGTATCCGCATTTGAAGCGCAAGTACCACGAAAAGACATCGCATATCTTCTTCCTGCTCCATGAGAGGGATCGTGCCTGTTACAAGGATCAGTGCCTGAAAACATTCGTTATTCTGGTACTGCCACTCGGCAAGGGCAATCTCATATACACCATTTCCACCGCTTCCATACAGCTTATGAACGGTTTCGGAAATCGTGTCCTTGTATCTGGAAAGATATGTCCGAATCTCGTAAAATCCCGAAAGCCATTTAGCAGGCTCGGGCGGCACGCAGACAACACAAGGCTCCGCACCGGTACTGCTCCCACTTTTACGAGGGAATATACGATTCTAAGGAACATCGTATCATCCACATATGGCATAACCAACTCCGTCGTCATGCGGTAAAAGTCCCTGTCTCCAAGGTTTTCTGCCTTAAAGTGTATTGGTGTCTCTCCCAAGATATCAACATACGCTTTTGCCTCATCCAGCCTGCCCGCCAGTGCCGATAAAAGTGCAAGGTGACATACCAGCATAGGATGAGCCTCTATCGTCTGGCTGTCCAGTTTATAAAACCAGCTACGGCAGTCCCACAACACCGGCATCGCAAATGCATGTCCTAAGAACTCCTCTATGAGCGTTTCCGTCAGGTGTCCTCTTTTTCTGCTGCCTTTATGATCCGCAGCATGTCTTTTCTTGTCCTCGGATAAATCGATTTTGTCTTTCCTGCCATGTTTCCACCCCTGATCAATGCACCTTTTCATAATTAAATTTTATTATAACATCCGGGCTTGTTCAAGCAAACTTATTCCTTGCCAAAACCAAACTTTAAACTAAACTTTTTCAACTCAAAAATAGCCATCCGGATGGTTAGTCCAGATGTCTTATGTGATAATATTGTTGGATTATCAGTTATTCTTTTTACTCCGTCTCCCTCAACCGCTCCACAATTGTCTGCTTTCCAACCACACGATAGACCACAAGCGGAACCCCCGCGCCGATCACGGTAAAGATCAGTGCCGCAAGCACGACCGGACCGATGGTATACTGAAACCGGAAAAACCAGAACATTTTTTCAATCATCTTTCCCATAAACGGCTCAGATGCCACAACAAGAATAAGCGAAATGACAATCGCCGCAAACGTATACAACAGTCCCTCATACACAAGCATCCGCTTCAACTGGCGTCTGGTCATGCCAACCGACTGCAGCACAGCAAACTCCCTGCGTCTTGCAATCATCCCCGTGAGGATGGCATTCAGGAAATTTAATGTTCCGACCACAGCGATCACACCGGAGAGAACACCTCCAAGCAGCAGAAACATCCCACGGAACGAATCAAACTCTTTTCGTAGGAAAATTTCGATTCATAGCTGTACAGCGGCTCGACCTGTTCCGTATAATTTTTCAGAAAACTTTCCATTGCTCTTGCACTCTGATTGTTTTTCATATCAAACATCATATGCATTACATCTTTTGTCCCGGTATCTTTGATAAACGTATCGCTTCCAAGCACAAACTGCGGCGATCCATAATACCGACAGCTCATCGCGGAAGGCACCAGAATCTCTGCCACCACCGTATAGGTTTTTGTGTATAATCATCTGCTTTCATGACATAGGCATCTTCATAATCATCAACCTCATCCTCCGGGATCTCTTTTCCACTCTTTGCGTCAAAATATTTCCAACTGTTTACGTACCTGAGTGTCACCTGATCGCCCACCCCTACCAGAAGTTACTATGATCAACTTTTTTGTCATAATCATCCTGCATATAGACTGCTGCAATGGCATTCTCCTGATCCAGTGACGCGACATCGCCTTTGAGCACCTTTACTTTCTGAAGCGGGAATGCATCCATTCCATACAACTGGATATCATCATAATAGCTTCCATCATCCGCCTGTTCCATTCCGTAAAAATAATTCTCTTCCTCCTCTTTTGTCATTGGAAACCCCAGGGAGCTAGAATATGCCAGCATATCTTTTTTCTTTATTTTTTCCTGAATCCGTGTTGTCTGCCCGTAGACACACCCACTCTCTTTGATGTCATTTTGCGCGAGCACGGTCTGCATTACAGAATCTTCCACTGCTTCATCGGAAGAATGAAATCCTTTCTGCACGTTAAAATAATCCGCATTGGCAAACACAAAATCGCTCACACAGAAGTGTTTCAAATACAGATCCATATCAAATCCGTTTGCAAACATAACGGTCAGATTTAAAAGAACAACCGCAAGGGAGAGGGAAATGACAACAAGAACCGTTTTCTTCCGGTTTCGTCCCACATTTGCCCATGCCATACGCCACAAGGATGCCGGCTTTTTGCCGCTTTTGCTTTTTTTTTCTGCCACAGTCTGCCTCCGTATAGCGCACCGCTTCGACCGGGGATACCTTTGCAGCCATCCGCCCCGGCTTATTACAGGATAAAAATACGGTGACCAGTGAAAAAAGTGCTGCTCCCACAAATACCCACGCATGCAATTTTATAACCGCTGTCGTGTAACTCATCTGTGCCATGACAGCCGGTGCCAGTCCCACGCCGATTCCAAATCCCAGAAGAAGTCCAGCCGGAATTCCAATGCCTGATAAAAGGACTGCCTGCAGCCGGATGATCCGCTTGAGCTGCCGCCCGGTCATGCCGATCGTTTTTAACAGTCCGTAGAAACGGATATCGTTGGCAACGGAAATCTGAAACACATTGTAAATGACCAGATAGCCGGTAAATACAATGAGCACAAGCAATGCCACAATGGCTGCAATGCTTTCCGCATTCAGATTGCTGCTCGACTGCGCACCAGTATAGCCCCAGTTTACACCAAATGCAATATAGCCCGGTTTGGAAGCATCTTCTGACTGAAATCCACAGTCTCTGATCACCTGCCGCATATCTTTTTCGATATGAAGTGCATTCCCAAACATAACGTCAAGTGTCCACGTTCCACACTCTTCTTCCTCCCCGATCTCCACATGCTGCAATGTCTTTTTCACGTAACTTTTCGGCACGATCACATGGCTCGCCTGGGAAACTCCGTTGTAATCCCACCAGCCGGAGAGAACAAACTCCTGCGTCACCGTTTTCGGTTCTGACTGAACTCCTCCGATCTGATACGTCACGGTAAATTTGGTGCCGATTTTTGGCTGTACTCCTAACAGTTTTAACACCCGGGTATCCGTCATGGCCTCATTGCTTCCCTCTTTGGGACGGTGTCCATGCGTTGGTGTACAAAAATAATGTTTTCCCCATGCGCATCCATATAGCTGACTTCCACCTGTGTCTTACGAAACGCATCCCCGGTTCCGATTCCTAAAAACAACCGCGCACCGGTTTCCTGAATAAGCGGATCTTTTTTAAGGTTTCCATCTGTTCTTCCGTCAGTTTCTTAAAAGCCCCGTGCCCATAACCTCCGACCATAAGAAAGTTGGACTGCTGGAACGAATCGTTGATGGAAATTGCAATCGTAAACAGCGCGGTAAACAGCATCGTGGTCAGCATAATTGCAATCACGGCAATCAGGTTTCTCATTTTAGAAGCCCACAGACTGCGCACGGCAACGGTGCGCACACAGGCACGGTTTTTTACCTGTATCATAATGCCTCACCTGCTTTCCCTGTCACAATCCGTCCATCCTCGATACGGATGATCCGGTCTGCAAGCTGTGCAATCTCCTCGTTGTGTGTGATCATCACAATGGTCTGCGAAAATTTGGTGCTGGTCGTTTTGAGCAGCCCCATCACATCCTGTGAGGTACAGCTGTCGAGATTTCCGGTCGGTTCATCTGCTAATAGAATCGCCGGTTTGGCTGCAAGTGCCCGCGCGATCGCCACGCGCTGCTGCTGTCCTCCCGAAAGCTGGTTTGGCAGCACGTTTAATTTTTCTTTCAGTCCGAGTGCCTCTGCAATCTCCCCGATAAATGCATTGTCCACGGTTTTTCCGTCAAGCTGCAGCGGCAGCACAATGTTTTCATAGACAGACAGCACCGGAACTAAATTAAAGGACTGAAAGACAAATCCGATTTTTCTTCTGCGGAAAATCGTCAGTTCTTCATCCTTTAATGCAAAGATGTCTTTGCCGTCCACATAGACTTTGCCGGATGTTGCCCGGTCGAGTCCTCCAAGCATATGTAAAAGCGTCGATTTTCCCGATCCGGAGGTTCCTACCACCGCGACAAATTCTCCGTTTTCCACCGACAGGTTTACCCCCGCCAGCGCGTGCACGGCGGTCTCCCCGTGCCATACTGTTTTTTCAAATCTCTGGTTTCCAAAATGACCATCCTGTAATCTCCTTTTGCTCCTGATTTGGCATTTCCTGCCTTCTTTTAAGATTGTCGCACAGAATTCTTTCGAGAATCTGTCCCGGAGACAAAAGATTCTTACAGTTTTGACACAATTGCCGTTGGAAAATACAGCCCAAACGTTGAGCCTGCCCCAGGCACGGACGAAAGCCGGATATATCCGCCCTGCTGTTGCATGATAGATCGTGCCAGATACAGTCCGATCCCCACACCGCTCTTTTCGGCAACCGCGTTTCCCCTGTAAAAACGCCCAAATACCGCCGCATGCTCCTCCTCACCGATGCCGATTCCTGTATCCGTCACTTCCACGCAGGCAAACAGTTCATAGGAACAGAGTTTTATGGTAATCCCTCCTGTGTTCGTATATTTGATCGCATTATCGAGAATATTTCCCAGTGCTTCCATGGACCATTTCTTATCAAAGTACGCATAAACCGGTGCGTCTTCCTCTGCTTTTTTTCGTCCCAGAAAACGCAATCGCAAGTCCTTTGGCGGCTGCTTTTTCCCGGTAACTTTCCATACCGTCTACGACCAGTTCTGTCAGCGGCTGCCGGATTGGATGCAACACAAAAACGCCTGTCTCAAGCCTTGAAAGTTTGACAAGCGCATCCATTAAAAACTGTAATTTTTCACTCTGCTGCCGCAGCTTTTTTTACGGAATCCTGTGCTACTTCCCCAGCGGTTCTTCCTACAGCAGTTCCGTATACAATAAAATATTTGAAAGCGGCGTCCGCGTCTGATGGGAAATATCTGCGATCAGTTCTTTGATTCTTTCCCGCTCCGCATCTATGCTTCGCACCGAAAGTTCCGATGCCGCCAGATACTGCGCCAGACGGTTTTCCAGCGATGACTGCCGCGACTCATCAAATGTGGTCTCGGAAAAGGTGCCGTTTATCGCCGCCTCAAGCATATCGGAAAGTCCATCCATCACCTGTTTCTGCCGGTGTCTGAGGAAAAGTGCTGCTGCAAGCACACTCCCTGCCGCAAGCAATATAATTACAAAATATCCGATCATACGTCCCATACATATCCGATCCCATACACGGTCCGGATCTGCTCCTTTGCCTGTAATTTATCCCGCAGCCGCTTGATGGCAACCGAAAGCGCGTTTTCATCCACGTACACCGCGCCATCGGTCCAGATGCGATCCATCAAAGTTTCCCGCGGCACGGTCATCCCCACATGCTGCACAAGAAGCGCCAGAAGTTTCTGCTCGGTTTTACTTAACTCCACTTCCTGTCCGCTTACGGTAAAACGCATATTTGTAAAATCAAACTTCCAGATACTGCCCTCCCAGATCTGTGTGTTTTTGCGCTTTCTTTCTGCATCTGCACCGTCCGGTTCCGAAGCTGGGTGTTTACCCGCGCCCGGAGTACCGCCAGACTGAACGGCTTTGTGATGTAATCATTTGCTCCCTGCTCCAGTCCGCTTACAATATCCATTTCCAGATCGTTTGCCGTAAGTAAGATCACCGGAAGATCCGAGGTTCTGCGGATCTCCTGCAGCAGATCAAAACCGCTTCCATCCGGCAGATTTACATCGAGAATCAGCAGATCTGTCTGGTTCTGATGCAGATGCTGTCTGGTCTCCTGTATATTTTTACAGCATAGCACCTGCCGTTTTTTCTCCTGTAATGCGCGCTGCAGTCCCTGTGCGAGTGCCATATCGTCTTCCGTGATCAGAAGATGCATGATTTTTTCTTCCATTGGTTTCTTCCTGTTCTGTTTAGTTTTGTTGCGGGATTTGTTTCAATTCTGCAAAAGACGGAGCTTAACGCTTATTGCTTTTTATCATTTTCAATCACACAGGAATGTTCTTTCGTCTTCTTATCATAATTGATTCCTACGAGCAGAATATTTCCTGTATATGGCTCTAACGATTGCGGATACTTTCTGTCTTTTTATCTGTTGTAAGGCGGTATCCGCAGTTTTATTCCATTTCAGTTCCACAACCAGTGCCGGATAATCAGCTTTATATTCCGGTTTTGGAATATAAACAAAATCCGCAAAACCACGCCCTGTCGGTAATTCCCGGACTGGTTTAAAATAGTACTGCATGGAACTTAAGTATGCGATCGTAAGTACACTGCTGAGCGAATTTTCATCATGGTACATAATCGTTGAAGAATACCCGGTATGAATTTTCTCAATCCCCTTTGCAACCTCCATTCCATCTTTTTCCAGCGTTGCATCTAATAACGCTGACGATTCTTTTTGAAATGTCACCATCTCATTCCACCTGGTACGTTTCACTGCATGATTTAACTCGTGCCGGATTTCTTCATTCGGAATAAAAACATGCCGGCTGTCCTGATCATAAGCCAGATATCCCAAATGAATCAGGTACGTAAGCACATCATCCCGATTTGCAAAACTTACCGTGTCATTCTGAAAGGATGTCACATCCACTTCTACGGATGCACCCGACAACATCTCGATAATTGCAGATTTCAAGCCATCAAAATCCATGTTGATCAGTGGCACAATTGCCTCATAACTTCCGGTATTTGACCAATAACTTTTATACTTTCCATTTAACATGACACTGACAACGGCCTTCGGATTATATACCTGATAATCCTCTAATAAATAGCCATCATACCAGGATTTCACCTGTTCATAACTGCATCCGTATTGTTCACACAGTCCGTGGACTTCTTCTTCTGTAAACCCGACGTAAGGAGCCATCCGTCCTGCATCGAGCATGGTAAACTCTTCAAAATTGTTGAGCGCTGACTGCGTTTTTAATTTCTTAATCGGTAAAATTCCCGTCAAATATGCTAACGCAATGTATCTGGAAGGTTCTGTGCCTTTAAACATTCCTCTGAGAAAATCAATATATGCCTCCTGCAATGTATGATTCTGTGCCTCATCTCGAATCAAAACATCCCACTCATCAATGATGACAACAAATTTATTGCCCGTAGCCACTTTGATATAGGACATTGCCCCATAAGCAGTCCTGACCGCATCCGGAATGATCTGTCCGTATGCTTCCCTCAGTTCCTGTAAAATTCCCTCATTGATATAATCTACAACATGATCTGTATCTTTGGCATCCATCATGCACCACTGTACATCAAAATGAATCACATCATACTTATTAAGATTCTTTTCATATGATGAAACTGTACTTATCTCATAATTTTTTTAAAGAGCTCTTTGGAATCACAGCCCCTGCTGTAATAAGCGGAAAGCATGTCTGCAGTCATGGACTTTCCAAAACGTCTCGGACGGCTGTTACAGATAAATTTTGATGTGGTATTTATCACCCGGTTGGTGTATTCCAGCAAACGGGTTTTATCAATATAAATTTCTGAATTGACTGCCTCTGAAAAAGCCCCATTATCTGGATTCAAAAATCTTCCCATAAGTACCTCCAAAAATAATCCGCTATACTATGCATCTAGTATAACGGATTACGCTTAAAAAACAATTATATTGCCGAGTCCCGATACCCCATACCGTTTTACTCACACGCAATATAGTTGTATTCCCACCGGAAGAGCCCAGGCAGCCGTGCTCTTTTGCCACAAGCTGCATATTATAAAACTGATAACCGTACATCGCAGAAGCACCGAGTGCCCGCACCTTTCCTGCCTTTACCAGATCGTTTAAGGCTTCCATCGTCTCCTCGATCGAAGTCTCATAATCAAACCGGTGAATGATATACAAGTCCAGATAATCGGTTCCCAGACGTTTTAATGTTCCATCAATTTCTCTGTGAATTGCCTCGTCAAATATTTCTTATCTTTCAATTTAGTTATATAAGTCCCATCTGACTGAATATGTTGGCAATACCTTTATTCCGGATAAATTTACAGATAGGCATCTTCAAACTGGTCTACCGGAATCGGCTTTGAAAAATAATACCCTGATAAATTCCGCATCCCATCTGGGTAAGCTTATCAATTTGCTCCTTTGTTTCAACGCCCTCCGTGATAACGGAAAGACCAAGTGTTTTGGTGAGTGATATGATCATATTTATAATAGACATACTTCTCTCTAAGCGTTCCGGCCGGGTTGTCCTTAAAAAGCCCATATCTATTTTCAGCACATCCACGTCCATATCCTTTAGCGTATTAAACGAAGAATAGCCGCTTCCGAAATCATCTATTTCCACCTGAAAGCCAGATTTTCTGAACCGTTCAATCATTTCAAGTTCCCCTGCGGTTCCGGTCATAATTGCGGTTTCCGTAATTTCCAGTTTCAGTGTGGAAGGAATGATTTTATAGGTTTCAACAAGACTGGTAATTGTTTCATATACATCCATATAGTAAAAGTCCTTGGTCGAAATATTTACGGATATATACAGATCGTCCCGCCCGGCTTTCTGCCATTGTGCAAGTTTTTGTACGGCAAGTTCCCACACAAACCGGTCAAGCCGGTAAATCAGACCTGTTTTTTCAAAAACTTCAATAAAATCCCCGGAAAAATCAGACCGCGTTTTGGATGCTGCCATCGGACAAGAGCCTCTGCCCCCAGTAATTTTCCTTCCGATGTCACCTGTGGCTGTAAATACATGCAGAACTGTTTTTCGGCAAGTGCTTTATCAAAATCCCCCACCAGCTGCTGTTCAGCAACGGTATCATGAAATATCGTGTCGCTATAGTATGCAATTGATTTATCATAGTTTTCACCCAGTGCCTTTATTGCAAGATTGGCTTTATCACACATAATGGATACTTCTTCATTCCGGTCTGTGATTTCATAAACACCGACATAAATATGAAGATGATACAGGTCATTGTTAAATGCATGCCCCATGGTCTGTATCGCATCCATAAAATCCTGCTCTTTAAATTCTTCTTTTGGGATGCATATTGCAAATTTGTCACCACCGGTGCGTCCATAGACGCTCTCTTCCCCACATTGCTTCTTTAAGAAGATCTGCTTCCATTTTAAGGACTTCGTTTCCTTTTTCAAGACCAAAAGATCGTTGACCAGTTTAAAATCCTTGATATTGGAACAGATCAGCAGCCACTCTTTATCCGGATTTTCATTTAAAATTTCCGATGTTTTCTGGGCAAAATAATTCTTATTATACAATCCGGTAAGCGTATCATGTGTTGCAAGGTATTTTTCTTTTTCAAATGCAATATGTTTCTCCGTATTATCAATCAGATTCAGGAAAAAACCTATATATTCATTCTTTTTATCAAACAGTTTTCTGTATTCGATATCGAAATAATACGTTTTGTTGTCAATAATGGTTTGACCACTCCATTCAAGGGAGGCCGAATTGTTGGTGTCATGTTCTTTTATCCAGCCCTGTACATCCTCCGAGATCCCGGAAAGGGAATCTAGTGAACTGTTAAATATTTTCAATGCACGCTCATTGGCATACACACATTCGTTATTTATATCAAAACATATCACAGCGTTATTCATTTCATTTACAACGATGGACAGTGTTTTATCTACAAGTTCACGCGAAGAACGGTACAGCGTCAGGTAACAGATCAGTATTGCTGCGCATACAAAAAAAAGGAAGCGACACATCAATCGGAAATTCTGAAATTCCACATATAAATTTTGATACCGTGATCACACATATTAACACAAGTATCGGCAAATATTTCTTACGGTAAAAATCCGGTATCTGTATAATTTTGATGATAAACGATGCAATAATACAAACTACCAGACCATATGCAAACACATAGTGAAAGTAAAAAATAATGGATTTGTCGGCTACATGATACATATCAAAATTCGGGAATCGCACGGTTTCTATCGTAAATACGTTATGAAAAATTATATTTAAAAACAGTAAAATTCCATCCAGATATGCAATTATGAAACACCCCTTTTAAACGGTGAAACCTCGTGAAAAACACGTGTATACTGCTGGGAATACTGCAATACATATATCAGATCAGATCAAAGGAAAACCGATAAAGTGCTTCCATTATATAAGAAAATGTTTCATTTCCTGAAAAAGCAGACAAACCATTGCTAAGGATCGTAACAATTGCAAAAAATGAGGCATTTCACAATGGAAGATGCCACATCACTTTTTATTTTTCTGGAATATTTGATACAAATAAGAATTGGTACTATCATCAGGCATAATAAGATCATATAAAGTTTATCCATAAAGAAGTTAAACCTCCATTTAATAATAATTTCTATAACACTCCTGTTTTAGGGTAACTCCCTTATTATTTATAATAACCTAATTTCACCAGATTGTCTAATATAATTCCATTTCCCCTATCCTGAAATATGGCAAAAAAAGGACGATATGATTTCTCATATCGCTCCTTATCGCCCTCTGTATGATTTTAGAAATCTGTCAGATTGGCAGCTCTCTTCTCAAGGAATGCGCCCATTCCCTCTTTCTTGTCATGTGTGTCGTTGACAACACCAAAGAGGTTTGCTTCCATCTCAACGGCATTCCTGATGTCCATGTCGTAGCCGTTGTTGATTGCTGCCTTGGCAACGGAGACTGCGTAGCTTCCCTTGGAGATGATCTTTGCAGCCATAGCCTTTGCTGTTGGCATAAGCTCTTCTTTTGCAACTACCTTATTTACAAGGCCGATGCGGTATGCTTCGTTGGCATCGATATTGTCACAGGTGAAGATCATTTCTTTGGCACGTCCCATACCAACCAGACGGGCAAGTCTCTGTGTACCGCCGAATCCAGGGATGATACCAAGACCGCACTCCGGCTGTCCGAAAACAGCGTTGTCGGATGCGATACGGATATCACATGCCATAGCGATCTCACATCCGCCGCCGAGAGCAAAGCCGTTGACAGCAGCGATAGTAACCTGACGCATATTCATCAGTTTAAAGAATGGCTCAGAAGCCTTGATTCCGAATGCACGTGCTTCCGGAGCTGTGAAGTTTACCATCTCAGCAATATCTGCACCAGCTACGAAAGACTTGAACTCGTTGCCCTTCTTGTCCGGACCGCCGGTTAAGATAACTGCTTTGATATCATCGTTTGCTTCAATCTCGCTTAAGCATACGTTTAACTCGTCAAGAGTCTCACTGTTTAATGCATTTAATGCTGCTGGTCTGGAGATTGCTAATACAGCGATTCCGTCAGCTACTTCCAGAGTTAAATTCTTGAACTCACTCATTGTATAAATCCTCCTAATCCTAAATGTCTTTCGTAACGGTATATGCACCTTCTGTCACGAATCATCGACAGTTTCATATGAGATAATCGTAACACTTTGTCAAAAATTTGTCAATCCTATAAGTGTCCGTAAGCGCAGAAAAACAGCCGGATTTCCGGCTGCTTTCCTCTATGCAACCCTGTGCTGCATATGATTCTTTAAAAACAGATAATCGATGCCATCTACCACCTGTTTATTGACCAGCACAATATTCTCAATGTCTTTTGCAGTATCAATCTTACTGCTTAAATACTTATCATGCATTTTCTGAATATAATCAAACAGTGCCTCCTGGCTGGCAAACTGCCGATGCCCGCATTCATTCAACACCTTCGGTGCCTCCGTCTTTAAAAAAGCGCGGAGTTCATGTTTGAGATGTTCTTCATAAGCACAGTGTTCTTTAAATCCTCCCGGATAAATCTTATTGTGCGGAAAGGTAAAATAATCTGCTACGTAATGCGTGATCTCCCCAGATTCATGTAATACATCCGTTTCCGTTTGGAAAAACGGTTCTCTTTTCCATGGATCAATGCATCTATATCTTTCCTGAGTTTTGGAAATGTACCGGTAATCTCATGCCGTTTATAGATAAAAGATGGCTTACAATCCGGCAGGACGCTTCCAATATAAAACGACAGCCAGTGTTTTTTCAGCCCTTCGTCCTCTGTATTTGCTACAATATAACGTGCCAGTGAAATATGTGACTTCTTTCTCATGTTTTCCGTCCATCCTTTCTGAAATGGCTTGTGCTGTAACAATTTCCCTGTCATCATCATATATCCAGGGCATCAAAAAAACAAGAGAAATTTTTGTAAATATCATTGGAAATTTTTGAAAAAACAGCCCGCTACTTCTCGTTCATCTGTTTCATATAAGTAATAAACTCCTCCAGTTCCAGTGGTTTTGCATACAGGTATCCCTGATAGCAATGACAGCCCAGCGTATCCAGTAGATCTCTCTGCTCCCTGTTTTCCACAAACTCTGCAATTACATTTACCCCAAGTTCCTGTCCCAGTTCAATAATCGAACGCACAATTTTCTGATTCGTATGGCTTTTTAAAAGTGGGCGGGTCAGTGAACCGTCCAGCTTGACTACATCAAAATACTCTGAGTGCAGGTACAGCAGGGAAGTATGTCCCATGCCGAAATCATCAATCAAAAGCTTATGTCCCTGCTTTTTGAGTTCTTCAAGTTTCCGGACAACCACATCCGTCTGCAGAAGGATATCCTGTTCTGTAATTTCAATCCAGAGCATATGGGCATCTATCTCTTTTTGTTCCATTGTCTGCCGGATATATCCCTCAATGTCCCACAACAGGGAGTGCGCGGTAATGTTTACGGAAATTTTAAAATCCGAATCATATTGTGCACGCGTCTGCACAATCCCATCCGTAACCTCATCAATGATAAACCGTTCCAGTTCCGGCAATACCTTTCCCGCCTCTGCAAGATAAATAATAAGTGGTGGATATATCATACCATATACTGGATGGTTCCAGCGCAGCAGTGCCTCAGCACCAATACAGATACCATCGCTGTATACCTGTGGCTGATAAAGCATATACAGTTCTTTATTCTTGATCGCATGCTTTAAATCAAGCAGGAGCATACGGGAAATCATTCCGATATGGTCTCCGCGCGTCAAAAACACCGGCTGGTCAATCTGTTCTTCCTTTTCCTGTAATTCGTGTATCAGAACCTGAACATGACGCTTGGCTTTATATACCTCCATCCTCTGATTTATCAGGAACGGAAGGTAAAACAATATCCCTGCCAGAATTCCCACTGCCTGCACGGCAATTCCCTTCCAGGAACCGCTGGCAAGATAGCCACCGATACCAACCGGTGTCGACCATACTACTTCATGGGTAAGAACCGGCAGGAAACCGCATACCGTTGCTGCATATGCCAGGCAATAGCACACCACCGGTGTCAGGACAAACGGAACCAGCAGAATCGGATTTAATATGATCGGAATACCAAATGTAAGCATTTCATTTAAATTAAAGACTACCGTAAATGATGCCAGCCCTGCCAGCTTTCCGGTACGTTCTTTGCGGAAGAACAAAAGCAATGCGATCAGGACACTGACCGTTGTGCCACAGCCTCCCATTGCCACATACACATCGTAAAATGCCTTTGAAAAAACAACATTTCCTGTGACACCAAAATTATGGACTGCCACTGCCTCCAGAATATGGCTTCCATGCAAACCGAAAAACCACATCCGGTTTACCGCGAACGTATAGAGCAGTCCGGAAAGGAAATTACTGTAATCTGCAATATTCTGACATGCTGCATAGAAAATATGGTTAAACCACTGATAACATCCATAGATTCCGGTAATTCTGCCAATAAGCAGATTCAAGCCTCCCGAACCGGTTGCAACAATACCGAGTGGAATCAGTGTACGGATTGCCAAGACACAGCCTCCCCCATCCCCGCGGTATACTGTTCCAGCATCAGTTTATGGCATCTGCGCAGCTTTGAAAATGCCATGCAGGACAAATAACCGATAAACATTGCCGCAAAACATCCGGTCGTTCCCAGTCCTGCCACATCAAAATCTTCTGTTCCCAGATTCAGCTGTGCGCTGAATGCGGCAAGTGCCACAACCACATACATAACGACATTTTCCAGCGATTCATTTTTCTCCATTGCATAACTGTACGCAATGGTAATCACCAATGCTACAGAAAAAAATACCGTATGTTCCCTCATAAACCATTGTAAGGAAATCATAAAACCATCTCCCACCCCCCTGCGTCAGAAACATCTGGTACGGGGCGACCGGAAAATCACGGACAGCACAGGAAATCCCCCTGTCAAAACAAGTGGGATTATCATTCCCAATGCACATCGGACGACATGGGAAAAAAAGCTGTTCTCAAATTTCAGCATTCCTCTTTTTAATACTTCTTTCATACCCTCTCCTACCCAAATTGATTCTTCTTGTTTTTTCTTTTATTATCGCTCTCTTTCTGACGAAAAGCAACGAAAATGTACAATTTCAACAAAAAAGCACCGTACAAAAAAGACTTTTTAGGTAATTTCATACGGTGCTTTTTTTATCGTTTTCAATTATTGATTGTCTGATTCTCCCAGCGACTGTAATCCTTTCAACAGCTCCCCGGCATCAATATCACTAAGTTTATTCAGGGCTTTTTCGAATTTTCCCACACCATCACTGCCTTCTGCACAGCCATGCCCACAGGTCATGCAATTATGGGTACATTCTTCTTCCATCTTATTTATATCTCCCATAGGACTGCCTCCTATTCATGTTTTGGAACGATTTTCTCAATTCCTCCCATATATGGCTGTAATGCTTTCGGAATGTTTACGCTTCCGTCTTCGTTCAGATTATTCTCCAGAAATGCGATCAGCATACGTGGCGGAGCAACAACGGTATTGTTTAAGGTATGTGCAAAATACTTCCTGCCATCTTTTCCCTTTATGCGGATCTTCAGACGTCTTGCCTGAGCATCTCCCAGATTGGAGCAGCTTCCTACCTCAAAGTATTTCTTCTGACGCGGAGACCATGCCTCGACATCACAGGACTTCACTTTCAGATCTGCCAGATCGCCGGAACAGCACTCCAGGGTACGAACCGGGATATCCAGACTTCTGAACAGATCTACCGTATTCTTCCAGAGCTTGTCATACCATGCTTTGGATTCTTCCGGCTTACATACCACAATCATCTCCTGCTTTTCGAACTGGTGGATACGGTAAACACCACGCTCCTCAATACCATGTGCTCCCTTTTCCTTACGGAAACATGGGGAATAACTGGTCAGTGTATATGGAAGCTTCTCCTCATCGTTGATGGTATCAATGAATTTACCGATCATGGAATGTTCGGATGTGCCGATCAGATAGAGATCCTCCCCTCGATCTTGTACATCATGGCATCCATCTCGTCAAAACTCATAACACCGGTCACAACGTTGGAACGGATCATAAATGGCGGAACACAGTAAGTAAATCCGCGGTTGATCATGAAATCCCTTGCATAAGCGATTACCGAAGAATGAATTCTTGCGATATCCCCCATCAGGTAATAAAATCCGTTTCCGGCAACCTTTCCGGCAGCATCGAGATCAATTCCGTCAAAACGCTCCATAATATCCGTATGATATGGGATTTCGAAATCCGGAACATATGGATCACCGAATTTTTCGATCTCCACGTTGCAGCTGTCATCCTTTCCAATCGGTACGGATGGATCAATGATATTTGGAATCGTCATCATGATCTTTGTCACTTTCTCGGAAAGTTCCTTCTCCTGTGCCTCTAACTCAGACAAACGGGCAGCATTTGCAGCTACCTGTGCTTTGACTTCTTCTGCTTCATCTTTCTTTCCCTGTCCCATTAAGGCACCAATCTGCTTGGAAAGTTTATTACGGCTGGCACGCAGCTCATCTGCCTCGGACTGCAGCCCGGGCCTTTGCATCCAGTTCTATTACCTCATCCACGAGTGGAAGCTTATGATCCTGAAATTTCTTTTTTGATGTTTTCTTTTACAACATCCGGATTTTCTCTTAAAAATTTTAAATCTATCATGGTTCCTCCTAATTAATGCATCGGCTGCAGCGGATATTTATCGGTCAGTGTTTTAATGATGGCTTTTGCCTTCTCAACAGCCGGCTCTCCCTCTTTGATGAGCATGGCAATTGCCTCAGCTACCTGATCAAAATCGTCCTCTTTTAATCCTCTGGATGTAGCCGCAGGTGTTCCAAGACGGATTCCGCTTGTAACAAATGGTTTCTGCGGATCGTTTGGAATCGTATTCTTATTGGCAGTGATATGCGCACTGTCAAGAAGTTTCTCAACAACTTTTCCGGTCAGGTCATATGGTGTCAGATCCACCAGCATCAGATGGTTATCTGTTCCTCCGGATACAATCTTGACATCACGCTTCTGTAATCCTTTGCAAAGTGCCTGTGCATTCTTTATAATCTGCTCCTGATACGTCTTAAATTCCGGCTTTAATGCCTCCTCAAAGCAGACTGCTTTTGCAGCAATCACATGCATCAGCGGTCCTCCCTGTGTTCCCGGGAAGATAGCTTTATTGAAATTATACTTTTGTTTACCTCATCACTGCAGAGGATCATTCCTCCACGAGGTCCGCGCAGTGTCTTGTGTGTTGTAGTGGTTACCACATCTGCGTATGGAATCGGGCTTGGATGCAGCCCTGCGGCTACCAGTCCTGCGATGTGCGCCATATCTACCATAAGCACCGCATTCACTTCGTCTGCGATCTCACGGAATTTCTTAAAGTCAATAGTACGTGCATATGCAGATGCACCTGCAATGATCATCTTTGGCTTACACTCAAGTGCAATCTCTCTTACTTTATCATAGTCAATAAATCCCTCATCGTTGACTCCATAAGGTACTACATGGAAATACGTACCGGAAAAATTCACCGGTGAACCGTGTGTCAGATGTCCGCCGTGATCGAGATTCATTCCCATAATGGTATCACCCGGCTTTAAAATAGCAAACTGTACTGCCATGTTTGCCTGTGCACCGGAATGCGGCTGTACATTGACGTACTCACAGCCAAACAGTTTCTTTGCGCGTTCTCTTGCCAGTTCCTCAACTACATCCACGCACTCACATCCACCGTAATAACGCTTTCCCGGATACCCTTCTGCATATTTGTTGGTCAGAATACTTCCCATTGCAGACATAACCGCCGGGCTCACCCAGTTTTCCGATGCGATCAGCTCAATGTGGCTGTTTTGTCTGTCAAACTCTGCAGTGATCGCTGCTGCAATTTCAGGATCTACTGCCTGTATATCTTCCAGTGTGTACATAATATTCTCCTTTTCAACTCTTTTTTCCCCATTATACCGAATTCTTCGGTGCAATGCAACCATTCCACTCCTTAGAAAACAAACGGGAGCTGCCGTGCAGCTCCCCTGTTTTTAATATTTATTTCTTTTTTGTCTTTGCTACTGCTGGTTTTAACAATTTGTCCTTGCCAAGATGCAGTTTCATGACATACCATAATGCAGCTGCAATAAAGATGGAAGAATACGTACCACTGATCAGTCCAATCATAAGCGGTAATGCAAACTCACGGATGGAAGATACTCCGAGGATAAACAGCAGCAATACCATGATGATGGTTGTAATGGAGGTATTCAGTGAACGGGAAAGTGTCTGTGTCAGAGACCGGTTTGCCACCTCTGCCAGTGTTTCCGGTGTCTGTTTCTTCATTCCCTGCATGTTCTCACGGATACGGTCAAAGATAACAATGGTATCATTGATGGAATATCCGACAATTGTAAGTATGCAGGCAATAAATGTATTACCTACAGAAATACGGATCAATGCATAACCGGTTAACATAACAAGTACATCGTGTACCAGTGCAATAATCGCACTTCCGGCGAAACGGATGTCCTTGAAACGGAACCAGATATAAAACAGCATGAAAATACATGCAACGATCAGTGCCTTGACCGCATTGGAACGCATCTCATTACTGATGGTAGAACCAATACTCTGCCTCTCGATTGTGGATTCATCCACACCAAACTTGTCCACAAGCATCTGATTTACTTCTTCACGTTCGCTCAAGCTCAGTGTCTTTGTCTTGATTGTCACAACATTGCTGCCGGATACGGTACTTGCCTGGATCGCATTATCATTAATAACCTTTGCGACTTCCGGTACAATCTTGTCCTCTACCTGTTCAACGGTATAATCCTTACCAAAATCTGCGGAGATGGATGTACCACCCTTAAATTCCAGACTGAAATTCAAAGATCCCTTTCCAGCTGCTCCGTAACCGATCATTCCAACAAATCCGGCTACGATCACAACGAGGGAAAGGATAAAACATACCCAGCGATGCTTCATAAAATCGATGGTCTTATGTTCTTTTGCACGTCCGTATAATTTCTCGTTTCTGCATCCAACCGCATAAAATGCCAGATTTAACAGTCTTGAAATGACAAGTGCAGTGAACATGGAAACAATCAGGGAGATAATCAGTGTATATGCAAATCCCTTAACGGTTCCGGAACCAAGCCACATCAGCACCAGTGCCGCAATAAAGGTGGTCACGTTACCGTCAATGATGGCAGACATGGCCTTTTTGTAACCTGTTTTGATGGATGTCAGTACGGACTTTCCTGCTGCAATCTCTTCACGGATACGTGAGATAATAATAACATTGGCATCCACCGCCATACCGATACCAAGGATAATACCCGCAATACCCGGAAGTGTCAGCGTAATTTCAAACAGATAAATCAGAGCTACCGTTACGGTTGTATAAATGGCAAGACCAATGGATGCAACCACACCAGATAAGCTGTAATTTAAGATCATGAAAAGCATCACAAGGATCAGACCGATGATGGCTGCCTTGACACTGGAAGAAAGTGCTTTTCCACCCAGCTGTGCCCCTGCTACGGAAGATTCCATCTCTTCGAGCTTTAAGTTGATCGCACCTACACGGATAAATGTTGCAAGCTGTTCCGCTTCATCATAATCAGACATACCGTTGATGACACAGCTTCCGTCTTTGATTGCGCTCTCTACTTTCGGTACACTGATGAAATGATCATCATAGTAAATACCGATAGATTCTCCGGAAGAAGCTGCCTTTGTGGTTGCCTCTCCAAACACATCTGCTGCTTTTTTCTTTAATGTCAGCTGAACAACCGGCTCCTTGGTACTGGTAGAGGAAGTCTGGTTATACGCTGCATTGGCAGACTTTACATCATTACCGTCCATGATTACAGAACCATTGTCAACCAGATTCTGAATGTCATAATTCAGTTTGTATTCCCCTGTGGAACTGTCATAACTGTAGTTTTCATTACCGTCCGAATCTTTCTGTACGATAAAATACAGCGATCCCGGGCTTCCCAGATCCTCAAGTACGGCATTTGCATCATAGACACCAGGAATTTCTACCGTAATACGGTCATCGCCGACCGGATATACCGCATACTCGGTACTGTAACTCTCGGCACGCTCTTCAAGCTTTGCTACCGTATCATTGATATCTTTCTTGGATGGATTCTTATCCTTGATCCGGTAAGTAATGGACACACCACCGGAAAGATCAAGACCAAGTTTAATACCTTCGGCTTCCGTCTTGTTGTCAGTTTTTTCTGACTTGTGCTTGTCGCAGACATAATCGTGCTCGTGTAATATCCCAGTCCGATCAGACAGGCCAGGATAATCGCGATTATAGCGACGCCCTTGCTTTTTTCATGTTTGCTTCCTTCCTATTCCTTTAATTTTCCGCTTCCGCAGCTTTTATCATGATTGCGCATTCAATACGTTTCTTCTGGAGTTCACATCCCAGATCATAAGCATCTGTGATGGTTCCGTGGAAATTGTACGAATTTGCAGCACATCCCCCACTACAGTAAAATCTGGCAAAGCATTTACGGCACTTTTCTTTTGCATAGACATTGCAGCATTTAAACTCGTCCTGCAGATTCGTGTTTTTCACGCCATCCCAGACATTTCCCATCAGAAAATCTTCATTTCCGACGAACTGGTGGCACGGATACAGATCTCCCCACGGTGTGACCGCAAGGTATTCCGTTCCGGAACCACATCCGGACAGACGCTTGTACACACAAGGCCCACCTTCCAGATCAATCATGAAATGGAAGAAGTTGAAAGAATTTCCTTCCCTGTTACGGCGGACCATCTCCGCTGCAAGTTTGTCATATTCCTCAAAGAGAACCGGAAGATCCTCTTCCTGCAGTGCATATTCATCGGTCGGCTGTGCGACAACCGGCTCCACAGAAATCTGCTTGAATCCCAGATCGGCCAGATGCAGTACATCCTTGGAAAAATCGGTGTTAAAATGGGTATAGGTACCGCGGACATAATAACGCTCCTGATTCCGGCTTTCTGCAAGTTTCTGGAACTTCGGAACGATCAGGTCATAGCTTCCCGCCCCCTTCCGGAACGGACGCATACGGTCATTCACTTCTTTTCTTCCATCGATACTTAAAACGACATTGTCCATTTCCTTATTTGCAAATTCCATGATATCGTCGTTTAACAACACCCCGTTCGTTGTCAGCGTAAAACGGAAATGTTTGTCATGCAGCTTTTCCTGTTCCCGTCCATAGGCAACCAACTGTTTTACCACATCAAAATTCATGAGTGGCTCTCCTCCGAAGAAATCCACTTCAAGATTTTTCCGGTTTCCGGAGTTTGCAATCAGGAAATCAAGTGCCTGTTTTCCTGTCTCATATGACATCAGCGCTCTTCTTCCATGATATTCGCCCTCTTCCGCAAAACAGTAGCGGCATGCCAGATTGCAGTCATGTGCAATATGTAAACACAATGCCTTTACTACCGTCGGGCGCTTCTTAAAATCAAAAATCTTCTGTTCGTAAGCATCTTCCGTAAACAGGTCTCCCTGCTCCTTTAACTGCTCTGTTTCTTCGATTGCTTCTGCAATCTCCTGTTCGGATACCGGGATTGTAACTGGGCAATGATCTCTTCCCTGGAGTGATCTTCAAATAATGCGATCACATCATAAGTCACATCATCCACCACATGAATGGCACCGGAGTTTACGTCTAATACAATATCATAGCCATTGTTCTTAAACTGATGAACCACTATAATATTTCCTCTCTTTCTAAACATAATAAAACCGCGCGCTACGCACGCGGCTTTATTATGCCTTATTTTTCTTACCTTAGCGTTCGGGCTGTGTAAGTAATCACTCCGTGATTACTTACACTTCTCGCAGGTCTGGTTTCCTACTGTACAGGATGTCTTACATGCAGACTGGCATGATGTCTGGCACTCGCCACATCCACCTGTCTTGATTGTGTTCTGTAACTTTCTTGTATTTAATGTCTTTACATGCTTCATGAGAATCTCTCCTTTGTCTGTTTTTTGGATTTCCCGTCTATCTGTATTATTATAGCACAGTGGTCACCATAAGGAAAGTCTTTTTTACAGTCACACAGCCCTTACTTCTTTTTTCCACCGCACGCTTCCCAGCAGTGCCGCTGCCGTACACAAAATCAGAATCGTCAGGTTTTCTCCCTCCAGCGCAATCCAGTGCTGTTCCCGTATGCAGGAACAGACATACAGAATCCCGAAAAAAAGCCTCCCAGCATAACTGCGCAAAAGGTATGGCACCACATTTACATGCGCGCAGGATTTTTCCACCGATGAGACCGGAAAGCGCATACCATGCCGTAATTCCCACCCGGATCAGTTCCACCGACAATCTCATGGAATAGGAAATCCCGCACCATAACAGAAAAAGCGCCGCGGAGAGCAGACATGTGCCTATAAAGCAGCCTGCAAACTTTGCGACGTTTCTTCCTGTTTTATTATTTATTTGTTCCTGCCCATTCTCCACACATACTTCTCCGGAAATTGTCCTCCTTAGAGTTTATGGGAAATACGGCTCTTTTATTCCATTTTACAGTTCGCAGTTCTTTACCGTTCTCGGGAAAGGAATGACATCGCGGATATTTGCCATACCGGTCAGATACATAACACAGCGCTCAAATCCAAGACCGAATCCGGCATGTCTGGCTGATCCGTATTTGCGCAGATCCAGATAAAACTTGTAATCTTCCTCTTTCAGCCCCATGTCCTGAATACGTGCCAGAAGTTTATCATAATCGTCCTCTCTCTGGCTTCCGCCGATGATCTCTCCGATTCCCGGAACAAGGCAGTCTACTGCTGCAACTGTCTTTCCGTCTTCATTGAGTTTCATGGAATGCCTTGATTTCCTTCGGGTAGTCTGTTACAAATACCGGTCTCTTATAAATCTGTTCGGTCAGGTAACGCTCATGCTCGGTCTGCAGATCACAGCCCCAGGATACCTTATAATCAAAATTGTCATTGTGTTTTGACAATATCTTAATTGCTTCTGTGTAGGTCACCCGTGCAAAATCATTGTTTACTACGTTCTCCAGACGATCCAGCAGGCCCTTGTCCACAAACTGATTGAAAAATGCCATTTCTTCCGGTGCATGTTCAATCACATAATTGATCACATACTTTAACATGCTTTCCGCAAGCATCATATCATCTTCGAGATCTGCGAATGCGATCTCCGGCTCAATCATCCAGAACTCAGCCGCATGTCTGGTTGTGTTTGAATTTTCCGCACGGAAAGTCGGTCCAAATGTATAAATATTCCGGAAAGCCATCGCAAAGGTTTCTCCGTTTAACTGACCGGATACGGTAAGATTGGTAGGTTTTCCAAAGAAATCCTTAGTGTAATCCACGGTTTTATCCTGTTTTTTCGGCACATCTTTTAAATCAAGCGTTGTTACCTGGAACATTTCCCCGGCACCCTCGCAGTCACTTCCTGTGATGAGCGGAGTATGCACATAAACGAAATCGCGCTCCTGGAAAAACTTGTGAATCGCATATGCACACAGGGAACGTACACGGAACACCGCCTCAAACGTATTGGTTCTCGGACGCAGATGTGAAATGGTACGCAGATATTCAAACGTGTGACGCTTCTTCTGCAGCGGATAATCCGGTGTGGAAGCACCTTCCACGGTTACCTCTGCTGCCTGGATCTCAAACGGCTGTTTTGCTTCCGGCGTAGGCACCAGCTGTCCTTTTTACAATGACTGCTGCTCCGACATTAATCTTGCAGACTTCCTCATAATTCTCCAGACCATCTCCATATACAACCTGAATCGGCTCAAAAAAGGTACCGTCATTCACTACAATGAATCCAAAATTTTTGGAATTACGGTTACTTCTTACCCATCCGCCGATCGTTACCTGCTGATTTTCATATCTGATCGTATTTTTGAAAATCTCTCTGACATTTACTAATTCCATACTGTCCCTCCGTTAAAAATCTAATCTATCCCTTAGTTGTTTTTATTGAACCCTTTAGTTTTCCGATGACTCTGTCGTCTGTGTATCCGGTTCTACGGTAATATTGGCTTTCTCCACAACATACGAAATCGCCTGATTGACCACATACAGCTGACGAAGTGTTTTCTTTCCATCCTCTTTATTTCCACCACCATAATATTTATATACCGCATTTTCATCTGCCATCTGGCTGTTGCCTGAACTTACCAGATAATCTACAAATGACTTAAAATCATCATCACTGATTGTAATATTTTCTTTTTCCGCAATCCGTCCAAAGATAAATTCAATTTTGATCTGCTTGGTCATCAGTTCTTTCCACTGTTTTTTCATATCATCCACGGTGGTATTGTTATTCTTTGCATACTGTTCCAGTCTGTGTATCATTGCAGTTGTCTGCTTCAAATTCATGCTGATATTCCTGCAGACGCGCATCCAGATACTCATCCGGAATTGTCACTTTACATTTATCCAGCAGATCATCTTCAACTGCGCTGATACTTGCCTGAGACTTGGAATTTGCGGCCTGCTTTTCGAGTACCTGCCGTACATATGCAACCAGATCCTTTTTCGTGGTGATCTTCTGCTCGGTAAATGCATCTGCTACCATGTCATCGGTCAGCGTGTCCATGGTAACCGGCTTATAAATTCCCTTGATTTTGAATTTAAACGTTGTTTTCTTTCCCGCCAGATCCGAAGACTGGTAATTCTCCGGGAATGTCACATCCGAACTTACTTCTTCCCCGACTTTTGCGCCGACAAGCCCATCACTGAATCCATCAATGTAATTTGTCTTCTGTGTGGCATCACAGTTGTTCGCCACATCAATCATTGTGTCTGTCGCAGAACCGCCATCAAATGCATCCCCGTCGAGATATCCGGTATAATCCACCTTGACATAATCATTCTTTTGAACCGTATCACGGTCTTTTACCTCAACTCCGGTGATTCCGTAATATGAAAGCAGTGACATCAGATTCTGCTCCACCTGATCATCTGTCACATCATAATTTCCGGAGATTGTAACATCAATCCCTTTATAATCTGCAAGTTTCGTCACAAGTTTTGACAGATCCAGCTTCATCTGTGCGCTGTGCGGTATCCGTCAAACACTTCACTTGCCGTCTCCTGTGTTCCCTGCTGGGTACTTGCTTTTTTATCACTGTCTGTACCACATGCCCCCATGGATAATACCATCGTCATGCACAAAAAAGTATAACCACTCTTTTTTCTTCATAATGTCCCAAATCCTTCTTTCTTTCCTTTTACAACTAATTAAACATACCATAAATCCATAGAAAATACAAACAGTAAACGTTGATTTTTACAGAAATCTTTGCTACAATAAATTTTAGTATATAGAGGAGGAAATCCACGATGAAACCAATAGGAATCGTATTATTAGTGATTGCCATTATTCTGGTAGCCGCTATGATTGTCCTGTACTTTCTCGGAAAGAAAGCACAGAAAGAAAAAAGAAGAACAGGATGAGCAGATGAAAGCCGCTGCGCAGACAGTGACGATGCTGATCATCGACAAAAACGAATGAAAATGAAAGATGCCGGCCTTCCTTCACAGGTAATGGAACAGGCAAACAAACTCATGCAGCGCGCCAAACTTCCAATCGTAAAAGCCAAAGTCGGACCAAGAGTCATGACACTGATCGCAGACGAGCAGATCTACGATGAGATTCCGGTCAAGAAAGAAGTCAAGGCAACCGTCAGTGGTCTTTATATCACAGGCGTACGCGGACTCCGTGGACCGCTGGAAAAACCGGTCAAAAAGAAAAAAGGATTCCGTGCAAAGCTTCAGGAAAAGTACAATGAAGCCAATGCCAAGTTGAAAGAATCCAAATCCGGTTCCAGCAGCAAAAGAAATAATGTGTTTACAGGAAAAAAACAGGAAAAGGCTTATCTTCCCCACCGGGAAGATAAGCCTTTTCTTTTCATGCAGATTCTATACCGTTGTTCCACAAATCATGATTCTTCCATCTGAAACAGCTGCATATTCCTTTCCAGAACCTCTGCAATATTTTTAAGGTTCTCTGCATTCTGACTGATATCATTGATAACCGAACCAATTTCCATCATGGAAGCTGAGGTCTCCTGTGTGCTTGCCGCATTTTCCTCTGCGATTGCCGACAGACTCTGTACCGTATCTACGATCTTATTTCTTGCATCCTCAATCTTTTGTGTCTGTTCTTCTATGGATACCATTCCATGGATGGACAAATTGACACCTTCATGCATTTGTTCAAAAACTTCTGCCGTCTTTTTCACTTTTTCGTTCTGCTCCTGCATGATTTTCTTCACATCTTCCATCGTATGTACTGCAGTTTCGGAATCTTTCAGCAGTTCACGGATAATATCCTCAATCCGCTTGGCAGATTCGTTGGACTGTTCTGCCAGCTTCTGGATCTGTGCTGCCACCACCGCAAAACCTTTTCCTGCCTCTCCTGCCCTGGCAGCCTCAATGGAAGCATTGAGTGACAGCAGATTGGTTTCATCTGCAATGGAAGCAATCAGCGATGTTGCATCCTTGATCTTCAAGGCAGAATCATTCGTTGTATTGGTCTGTTCATAAATCACATTGATGGACTCGGTTGCCCTCTCATTGATTTCTCCCAGTTCTTCCAGTGCCTTTTTGGCTATCTGTCCGGACTCATTCATCACATCTGCCGTCTCGTTCATGGATTTTACCTGGCTTGTAGAATCCTCAATCATCGTACCCATGGAAATAATGGACTCGGTTGCCCCCTGTGTCTCCTGTGCCTGACTGGTTGCACTGGTTGCGATCTCATTTACTGCGGTCTCCACATTATTTACGTTTCCTGCTGTCTTTACCGCGTTATTGTTTAACGTTTCCGACGCATCAAACAACTGTCCACTCTGCTGCCGTATCTTCTGTACAATTTCCGTCAGAGCCTCTTTCATCCGAAGCACGGCATTTGCAATGCTTCCGACTTCCCCACGATGTGCGGCACATTGTTCCAGTACCTGATCGTTTCGCAGATCCAGCTGTGCAATCCGGTTCACGGAATCTGTAATCTTTGATAACGGACGTGTAATCCGTGTTGCAAAAACAAACGCTGCCAAAGCCCCGAGCAACAGCAGCACACCTGAAATCAGGATTCCCCTTTGCTCCAGCATTAATGCCGGTGCAAGAAGATCTGCATCATCCGCCGTGACTACCAGGATAAACTGTTTTTGCTGGTATAACATGCGGCAAATTTTTTCTCCCCTGAAATACATACTGCACAGTCTCCGGTTTTGGGATACTTCCCCCTGTATCTCTTTGAGCATCTTTTTGACAGCATCGTTTTCTACCGGCTGCCCGATTTTCTCAGCGGTAGGATGATACAGCATCGTTCCGTCAAATCCGACCAGATAGGCATAAGCTGTCTTGGCTCCTGCGATATCTAGCTGCTGTAAAATGTCCTGTGCAGCTTCCGGATTATCTAAAAGATCAATATTTACCTGCATGGCACTTTCCATCATCCCTTCCATACGAAATGGAAAGATCCAGCAGATAGTCGGAATAGATACTGCGGATATTGCTTTTTACCCCAGGCATAATCATGAGTGTATACAATATTACAATCACTGCCGCCACAAGAATCACTACCGCAATAAACTGCGTTTTCATAGAATGCCAGAAAGAAATTTTCTGCTGCCTGTGTTCCGTATTCATAATGATTTCCCCCTCTGTTATCATTTTTTACATTATACCACAACTCAGCATTTTTTCACAATATTTAACAATTTTTTCATTCATTTTCGTTTGTTTTCGTGCATATTCATTACTTACGTCTGTTTATCTGACAAGTTTGAATGCCGGGTCCTGTTTCGGATTTGCCAGAATCCGGATATGGCAGTCCGCCAGATGCTCATTGTTTATCTCCAGCGCATATTCCACCTCAACCGTAATCTCTTCCTCTTTCTCCTGCACATCCACACGGTAGGCATCAATTCCCACCAGCAGGCTGCCGTATGGGGTATTATAATATGTAATATTTTTTTTTTTTTTCAAAAATCATATGAACGTTGACAGCACCCTTTTTCGTCAGTTCCATATAATTATCACGCACTTTAATCATGTTCCTGGTCGATTCTTTCTGACCTTCCATGACCTCCTCGTACATAAAAAAATGCTTGCCATTCCGAAAATAATAATCTCCCGGGGAGATCACTTCTATCGTGTCATTCTGTTCGTTTTCCCCGATCTGCAATCCCTTGATGGACAATAATACGTCTTTTGTCATAGCCAGTTCCTTCTTTTCCTTGATATCTTAACGCACATTGGCGTGCTTCATTATCATAACCAGTTTAACGTAAATAATCAAGGAATTTCCACCGGATCTGCATTTTCCAGAATCAAACACATCTGCATATTCTTCCTGTGTCAAAACTTCACGCAGCTCCTCACCGGAAGATTCATCCATAACCTCATATACCGATCCCTGAAAACACATATTCGGATACAGCACACACCACCAGTTATGTCCTTCTCCTTTTCCCAGCGTTATCTGCAATGCACGGTATTTTCCTGCCGGAAACGTATAATCCCCATACGTTTTCACAGGAAATCCACATTGGCAAGCCTTGCCCTGACACCATATGTATAGCCGTTTTTGTGCAGTGTTTTTCCGCTGTTTCTATAATTTCGTCCATATATCCTGCACAATTTTTTTCGGTTTGCGCCCGGTCTGTTACCTTTTTAGTTTTTGCCCAAGCATATGCCCCACCGCATCCCGGACCTTTAGTTTCACATTCTGGTCGTCCTTGGCATCACTGTTTGCCAGTACATGAAACCGCAGTATTTTTTCTGCAATTGCCGGCTGCAGTGGGTCCACCCCTTTCCTTTTCTGTTGCGTGCGCAGTTCCCGCAGCAAGAACTGTTAACATACATAAAATGATAAACATGATTTTTTTCTTTTTCATTTTCCCACACTCTCTTTCCTCTGATAGTAAGAGCATTTCCATTATTTTTCCTGTTTATACAAAAACCTGTCATCCGGTACGCGGTACATGGTTTTCCAGAAGATGATATGGTCTTCTGTTTCCAGATATGGCAGCATAATCTGCAGGATATGGTTTTCCTTCTCGTCCAGCAGCCTGCCAAGCTTAAACAGTTTTCCTGATCCCGCTGATTCCTGATTCTGCAGATACTGTTCCAGATAACTTCCCAGATCCTGTGGCAGATCTTCTTCTGTCTCAAACAATGCCAATGGATCTTCCGCCACACATACATAGATGTTTCTTGGGAAAAGTCCGGTTTGTTTCAGATAAGAAAGAACATCCGCATACCGTCCGGTATCCTCCATCAGATTTTCCCCGAAGACAAGCACTTTCATATGATTGCAGTCTGCCAGTTTTTCCAGCCGGCTATCATAGGTCTGCACACAGCTTTCCATCGTCTTTCCCGTGACAGGCGCGATATTCACACGCGCCTCTTCCAGATCCGTATTATCCTTCTGGCTCAGCTTGGGAAATCCATAACCAAAAGAAATCTGTCCATCCTTTTCGTCCACAACCGCCATCATTGGAAAACAGCGGTCTTCGAGTTCTGTGGCACTGCATCCGCAAAGCAGCTGCTGCACAGACAATACCAGTGCAACATATTTTTTTATTTTACCCTTCATGCCGTTTTTCCCCTTTCCCCACAAAAGTACAAACAATGGCAGGAACAAAAACAACGGGATTCCGATATACAGCAGATAATCCCGGAACCATTCCCCATGGCTGCTTTGGTGGAGCATTTCTGCCACCCCGAAAACGGCAGCCATCACCCCACAGAGATACCATTTTTTATGCGTATCTTTTTTCCGCAGTTTCTGTACCAGTTCCTGTGCATAAAACAAAAACACAGTCACAAGTGCAAACAGCGTAAAAAACCAGATGGCGATCATAAAGGCATCCAGCCGCTTCAAAAAACTTCCCCTCAGATGGATACTGCTCATCAGCGTAATTGCCGGATATTTCATGGTCGTTAGGGAACGGCTTCCAAAACTGCCCAGCAGGATCACATACAAAACTGCAAGAACACCTATGGCAAACCACATTGCCGCATGCACGGCATGCACCAGCTTCCCCATTTTGCTTTCTGCACATAGGAGGGAAAAAATGCAAGCAGAAACAATGGCATCAGACAAAAAAGACTGCCAGACTTCCTTTCATCACCGACCCGGTATCTGCCTGAAAAAAGCCATACAGATATTCCATCTCCAGATCCCCCGCCGCAATCAAAAGCATTACTGCAAGAAGTACAAACAAAACGACAAACAAAATCTCATACACCCGTGCACGGCTTTCAATCCCGCCACACACGGCATATCCTGCCGTCAGCAATACCAGAATCAGAATCAGGGGAAACGACTCCCCTGCAATCAGCCCCTTTTGTATCACGTCCGAAAAAATATATGCCCCGTATCCTGCCATACCGGTAAAATAGACCAGCAGTAACACCAGAAGAATTTTTTTCATCCATGCCGGCAGAATCCGTTCCATATAAGTGACCAGATCCGTTTCCATCTTTTTTAAAACATATGCAAGATACCACAGATACAGGCTTCCCATAATGCCGCCCAGCACAATGGATGCCAGACCGTCATTTCCCGCAAATGCCGCCAGCTGTGAGGGCAGAATCAGCGTACTTTCCCCTACAAAATCGAACACAAACAGCCGGAACACCTGCCGCGTTGATATCCGGTTATTATTTGAAAACATATCGTTCCTCCGTTACTGTTTACTCAGCCTATTTTTTCCGCAGACGTATCCGCTCCCCACGTTTTGCATAAATGGGTCTTCGCACCATTTTTTCAGTGGTGCACGCCAGATACTGTCGCGTTCATCATGATAATCATTGACATCTGCCCCCACAAACGGCATGAGATACGGAATCCCAAAGCTTTCCAGCCGCGACAGATGGATGAACACCGTAAGCAGTGCAATCAAAAATCCGAAAAATCCAAGCCATGCGGACAGGACAATCACATAAAATTTCAATATCCGGAATGAAAAAGCAAATTCTTCATTCGGAATGGAAAAGGAACAAAGCGCGGTAAACGCAACCACAATCACGACAATCGGACTTACCAGATTTGCCTCCACGGCTGCCTGCCCGATGATCAGTCCGCCCACAATTCCGATCGTATTCCCCATCGCTCCGGGCAGCCGCACTCCCGCCTCCCGCAGCAGTTCAAAAGAAATCTCCATGAGAATGACCTCCAGTGCCGCCGGAAAAGGCACACCGATCCGTGCCTCCCAGAAGGATAACAAAAGCGGTGTCGGCAGAATCTGTGTGTGGAAATTGGTGACCGCCAGATAGAGTCCCGGCAGCGTCATGGCAAAAAAGGCTGCCATGTAACGCAAAATCCGTGCAAACGTTGCCACACCAAAGCGATTATAATAGTCATCACTCGTCTTCAGAAAGGAGTTCAGATCTGTCGGCAGAATGAGAGCGACCGGAGAATTGTCGCATAACAATACGATTCTCCCCTCCAGCACCGCAAGTGCTGCCCGGTCCGGCCTCTGCGTCGTCTGAAACTGTGGAAACGGTGAATACCATTTCTTTTCCGCCAACTGTTCCAAAGTTCCACTGTCCATGACCCCATCAATCTCATATTCTGTAATTTTTTCCCGGATTTTTTCCAGCACGGATGTATATTTCAGATCTGCCATGGACACCAGGTCAATTGCTGTGTGCGAACGCACCCCCTCCTGTACTTCTTCTACTTTAACCCGTGTTGATCGCACACGCTTACGGATAAGAGCCGTGTTCGTTTTGATGGAATCGGTAAACCCCTCCTTCGAACCGCGGATCACCTTTTCCGAATCCGGTTCCTGCACCCCCATGCCGGGATATCCTTTGTCGGCAATCTTTAATGCATGTCCGTATCCATCCACAAAAAGGATTGCATCCCCCGTGAGCATCCCCTGTGCTGCATCCTCTATGGTATCGTACGGTGTCACATCTGAAATCCCCATCGCATTCTCATTGAGTACCCGATTTAAGTCTCTGTCCGGCAGCTCCGATAATGCCGCCAGCAGTCTCCCCAATGCGGTTGTCTCCAGCAGCATATTGCTGACTGCCACCTCAATATATGCCAGAAAACAGCGTCTTTTTTTTCCTTTTCCCAGACGCATTTCCTTCATTTTAATATCTGCACTGTCTGCAAACAGCTGTTGAAACTGTTTTATATTCTGCTCAATATCGGTCGAAATTTTTGTATGCTCCATTTTTACATTCCTATCTCTTTTCATCCCATAAGGTGCCTGTATACCTAAAAAAAAAGACAGACACCAAAAGGTATCTGTCCTTACTATTTCCATCTGTTACATAAACTATTCATTTTCTGTTTCATCCTGACACTGGATTACGCTCTTTACCGCCACTGCCTGGTTTTTTACATGCTTGTGCATGGCAAGCGTTGCCGCTTCTTTATCCCGGTTTTTGAGACCCTCCGCAATTGCATTATGTTCCGCAATCAGGATCGGATAATTGTCCGGATTTTTGATATATTCCACACGGTATCGGTAGATCTGCTCCCGCAGATTGTTCAATAACGTCACGAGTTTCGGATTTCCCGTTGATTCAAAAATAACATCGTGGAATTTCACATCCATCTCGGCAATCATTTTCACATCTCCGGTCTTTGTACTGTTTTCAAACTGATCTTTGACTTCTAAAAGTTTTTGCAGCTCTTTCTCCGAAATCTTATCACATGCAATCTTTACGGCAAGTTCATCCAGTGCCTCCCGGATTTCCAGAACGTCTTCCATATCTTTGAGCGTCATCTTTGCAACCTCTGCCCCTTTGCGTGGCATGGTTACAGCAAGTCCCTCCTGCTCGAGCATACGGATGGCTTCACGGATCGGTGTACGGCTCACCCCAAGCTTTGCTGCCAGCTGTAGCTCCATAAGCCGCTCTCCCGGTTTGAGATCTCCTTTTAAAATTGCCTCTCTTAACGTATTAAATACAACATCTCTCAGTGGCAGATATGCGTCCATATTGAGCGTCAGATCATCTGTCATGTTATCGTCTCCATTTCTGTTTGTGTGAATTATTACTTTCTCCTGTTGTTGTAGATCGTGGTCAGATATACCTGTTTTGCAAGACCGGAGCGTTTCATTTCCCGCAGCGCACCCTTTGCCGTTTCTCCATCTTCAAAAGACCGAATACGGTAGGACCGCTTCCGCTCATCATGGAAGCTTTTGCACCCGAACGCATCATCTGCTGTTTGATCTCTGCAATTACCGGATAGTTTGGTATCGTGACCGATTCCAGCACATTTCCCATATGTGCACAGACACCGTCAAAATCTTTCTCCCGGATATCTTTCATCAGTGCATCAATATCCGGATGGTTCGTCTGTTCATCCAGCTTCAGGTTCTGATATACAAATTTGGTCGATACAGAAATGGATGGTTTTGCAATCAGCACCGGACATTTGACCATCGGAGGAAGCGGCGTCAGTTTTTCCCCGATTCCTTCTGCTAGTACCGTTCCGCGCATAATGCAGTAAGGAACATCCGCCCCGATCTGTACCCCTCTCTTCATCAGTTCCTGCGGGACAATCCCAGATCATACAACTGATTCATCGCATACAGCATGGCGGCAGCATCCGTGCTTCCTCCTGCCATCCCCGCCGCTACCGGAATTCTCTTTGTCAGTTTTACGGAAATTCCATCTGTAAGCGCAAACTCTTCCTGTAACAGCCGTGCCGCTTTATAGACCAGATTATTTTCATTTACCGGCAAAAAAAGAGGTTGGAAACAATCTGTATCGCCGGCTCCCGGATCTTTTGAATCTCCAGAAGATCGTACAGATGAATAGTCTGCATGATCATGCGCACTTCATGATATCCATCTTCCCTGCGCCGAATGGACCACATCCAGTCCCAGATTTATTTTTGCAAGTGCTTTGAGTGTTATTTCATCCATTTGTATTTCCTCAGTATTTTGTATACACCGATTGTACTACAAAAATACAATCGGTCAAATTCTATTCTCCCTGTTATTCTTTCCACTTTCTTCCGAAAAAATAAGTCACAAAATAGATCACAGATGCGATAATTACAATCATTGGGCCGGTTGCAACGTTCGTATAATAAGACAAAATCAGTCCCATTACACCGGAGAAAACGGAAAAATTATCGAAAAGACATGGTATTCCCGCATATTTACCGACAGATTTCTGCTCGATGCCGCCGGAAGGATCAGCAATGCATTGATGATCAGAATACCTACCCACTTGATGGAAAGCATGACAATCAGTGCTACAAGGACCGCAAAAACATAATCCATCAGTTGTACCGGAATCCGCTTGCTCTTTGCCAGTGCCCGGTGAATACAGATGGCATTCAGCCAGTTAAAACAGGTGATCCAGAACAAAATCGTAACGATAAAAATAATAACAAGATACCCGATTTCCTTTTTGGTAATGCTCAGAACATCCCCGACTAAAAGACTCGAATATTTACTGAAATTTCCGCCTTTTGACAGAATTGCCAGACCAATCGCAACCGAACAGGAGGAAAAAACCGAAATAATCGTATCGGTTGATACGGTACTTCTGCTTCCGATTTTGTTTAACAGCAGCGCGAATACAACTGCAAAAATCACCATGGAAATATTCGTATCCGGAATTCCGCATACCACTCCTACAGCAATTCCCGTCAGTGCGGAATGCCCCAGGGCATCCGAAAAATATGCCATTTTTTATTGACAATCATGGTTCCCATCAGCCCAAACAGTGGTGTAATGATCAGTATTGCGGCCAATGCCATCTTCATAAAACCATAATCCATCCAGGAGGTCCAATCAATCATTTGTCTCATCCTCCTTTATCCATGTCTCTTCTTTTCCCGCAGAAAAAATCCGTTCAAATTCGGAACTTTCGTATACTTCTTTTACCGTTCCCTGCCTGAGGACCGTCTTGTCCAGAAGCACTACATGATCCGCATATCTTGCCACGTAATCCAGATCATGTGAGATCAGAATAATCGCAAGGTCATAATGTTTTTTCAGATAATCCATCGTTTTAAAAAAAGTTCCATGCCATTCTGGTCAATTCCGGATACCGGCTCATCCAAAAGCAGCAGATTCGGCTCATCCATCACCGCCAGTGCAAGAAGCACTCTCTGCAGCTGTCCTCCGGACAGATTACAAACCTGTTGGTCGATCAGTTCTTCTGCCTCAAAAATGCGCAGATGCGCTTTGATCTTTTCATATAATTTCCGGTTTTTCGGCAGAAACACCGGATATCTCGACTCATAGCTTGCCAGCAGGTCATAGACACTGACCGGTGTATTTTTTCGATGTTAATCGATTGCGGGACATATCCGATTTTTAAATTCTGCATCCGTCCGTCTTTGGTATCCCGAAACTCAATATCTCCCGTATGCGGGATGTCCCCCAGCATGGCACGGATCAATGTCGATTTTCCGGCACCGTTTTTTCCGATAATCGCATTCAGCGATCCACAGTGCATATGAAGATTCACATCTTTTAAGATTTCCTGCTCACTGAACCACACCCCCAGATGGTTCACCTTGATGCAGTGAAATCCACACGGACTAATGATCTTTCGCATAAAATGCCTCCTCAAGTATCTCCATGTTTTTTTTCATACCGTTAATATAACTGTCTTTTTCGTAAGTTCCGCGATTCAGCGGGTCCAGATATAATACCTTTGCATCGGACTCTTTCCGGATCGTATCTCCCATACTCTTTCCATACAGTTCTTCTGCAAGAATGTATTTTACATGCCCCTTGCGGACAGCAGAAAGCACATCCGATACTTCTCCTGCGCTGACCTGCCGTTCCTCATCGAGATCCAGCAGATAGTTTACCTGCAGTCCATAGTCCTCAGCGACATAGGCATATGCTTCATGAAACAGAATCACCGACTGACCGGAAATTTCCTGTTTTAATTTCTCCTGACGTTTTCTCAGTCCGTCCAGTTTTTCCAGATATGCCTTTGCCCCATTCTGATAGGCACTGCTTCTTTCCGGATCTGCTCCAGATAATCCATCGGCAATCGTCTGTACCTGTGTCTCATAAGCAGAAACGCTCATCCATACGTGGGCATTGAGATCCCCATGGGCATGTTCTTCTTCTGTTTCCCCCTCATGATGATGTGTATCGTCCTCCTCCCCGGAGAGCAAAGAAATATTCTCACAGGCTTCTATAATTTTCAGATTCGGGTAAGCCTCTGCAACTTCCTTCATAAAGCTTTCAATTCCACCACCATTGATGATAAACACATCCGCCGTACTGAGTAACTTCATATCTTCCGGTGTCAGCTGGAAATCATGCAGGCAGCCGGTCTGCGGCTCACTTAAATTTTCCAGACGCACTCCGTCTGCATCCCCGATTACATTCTCAGCCGCAATATACATTGGATAAAAGGAAGTCACAACCGTCAGTTCCTGTCCATCCGTCTGTTCCTGTGTCTGGCTGACGTACCATCCGGTCAGTCCCATTCCTGCCACCAGAATGGCAAAAAGCATGATTGCAGTATACAAATACTTTTTCTTCATTCTACTTTTTTCACTTTCTTTTTCTGTTCTTTTCGAAGTGTCTTTTTGGCTACCGGGCGGTCTGTCTTTTTCCAGCGTTCTTTTTCTTCGGTTCCTGCGGTGCCGGCTGCTTTTGTTTTGCCTCTCTTTTGGCATTTTCCGCCTCGATGTACCCTTGCGGAAGTTCAATAACGGATTCTACAATCTGCCAGATTTCTTCCCGGCCCTGTTTTGACTCCGCAGAAAACGGAATAACGATCGTTCCCGGCTCTACTTGCAGGATATCCTTTATCATTTGCACATGTTGCAGGATTTGCATCTTTTTTAATTTGTCCGATTTTGTTGCAATGATGATTGGCGCAAATCCCTGATGAACCATCCACTCATACATCATCTGATCATTTTCCGACGGTTCATGACGAATATCAATCAGAAGAAAAACTGCTTTCAGCCGTTTGGATGTATGCAGATAATTTTCGATCATCTGTCCCCATTTCGCCTTAATCTCAATATTTGCATTTGCGTATCCGTATCCCGGCAAGTCCACCAGATACATTGCCTCATTGACATTGTAAAAATTTATGGTCTGCGTTTTTCCCGGCTGGGAAGAAGTACGCGCAAGCGATTTCCTGTTCATCAGCGCATTGATCAGCGATGACTTTCCCACATTGGATTTTCCGGCAAAAGCCACTTCATCCAATAGGTTGTCCGGAATCGCACTTGTAATTCCACAAACTGTCTCCAAATTCACATTTTTGATAATCATATTTATTCTCCTGCAAAAAGAATTTGGGCTGCATTATACAAATGCAGCCTTAATTACCTGATCCATATGTTCTACCGGTATGATCTCCATATCTCCAACGATCTCTTCCGAAATTTCGGCAAGATCCTGTTCATTCTCTTTTGGAATACAGACCGTCTTCATTCCGGCATTCTTTGCCGCAAGCAATTTCTCTTTTAATCCGCCAATCGGAAGTACACGTCCGCGCAGTGTAATTTCCCCTGTCATGGCAACATCTGCCCGTACCGGCTTCCCGGTGACCGCAGAAAGAATTGCGGTTGCCATGGTAATTCCGGCAGACGTCCGTCTTTTGGAACCACACCTTCCGGAACATGGATATGGATGTCATGTTTCTGGAAAAATTCCGGATCAATATGGTAATCTTCACTGATGACCGAATATAACTGATTCCGGTCTGTGCAGACTCTTTCATGACGTCTCCGAGTTTTCCCGTCAACACCACACTGCCCTTGCCCGGCATCAGATTCACCTCAATCTCTAAAGTTACACCACCCACACTGGTCCATGCCAGACCGCGCACAATGCCTACTTCATTCTTTTTTTTTCTTCTCCGGACGATATTTCAGTTTTCCGAGAAAATCTTCCAGATTTGTGCTGGTTACACGAATCATTTTCTCATCGCCCTCGTAGATTCTGCGGGCTGCTTTGCGGCAGATTTCTCCGATCTGCCGTTCGAGAGAACGTACACCTGCTTCTCTGGTATAAGAAGAAATCACCATTCGCAGCGCTTTGTCCGTAATCTTTAGTTTGCCATCTGCAACTCCGTTTTTTTCAAACTGTTTCGCCAGCAGATGATCCTTTGCAATATGGAACTTTTCGTTTTCCGTATAACTGCTGACTTCTATAATTTCCATACGATCCAGAAGGGTCCCGGAATATCCTGCATGGAATTGGCACTTGCAATAAACAGTACCTCGGACAGATCCACCGGAAGCTCTACATAGTGATCCCGGAATTTATGATTCTGTTCCGAGTCAAGCACTTCCAGCATGGCAGAAGCTGTATCTCCCTTATAATCGCTGCTCATCTTGTCAATTTCATCCAGCAGCATCAGTGGATTTTTGACTCCCGCCATCCGCAGTCCATTGACGATTCTTCCCGGCATTGCTCCCACATAGGTTCTGCGGTGTCCGCGGATCTCCGCTTCATCCCGCACACCTCCGAGTGAAATACGAACATATTTTTTATCCAGCGCACGGGCAATCGAACGCGCAATGCTGGTTTTTCCGGTTCCCGGAGGCCCCACCAGACAAATAATCGGGCTCTCTCCCTTTCCGGTCAGATTACGGACTGCAAGAAATTCCAGAATACGTTCCTTTACCTTTTCGAGACCGTAATGATCCTCATCCAGAATCTTCTGCGCATGCTTTAAGTCTTTGTTATCCTCCGATACTGCATCCCACGGAAGTTCCAGTAAGGTTTCGATATAACCACGGCTTACCGTACTCTCGGATGAATTTCCTGAAATTCCCTGAAAACGCTCAATCTCCTTATGAATTCTTGCTTTCACTTCCCCGGAAGCCTGAAGTTCCTGCAGTTTCTTTTCATACTCCTGTGCATCGGTTTCTGTATTGGATTCTCCCAGCTCTTCCCGGATTACCTGCATCTGCTCCCGAAGCAGGTAATCTTTCTGGTTTTTATCCACATGTTCCTGCACTTTTTTCTGGAAATCACGCTTTAAAGCCAGAATCTCTGTCTCCTGCAGCAAAGAAGAAAGCACCGCCTCATAACGTGCTGTCAGCGTGACAGCCTCTAACAGTTTCTGTTTCTTTTTATAACTGATTACAAGGCTGTTTCCCACATAATCAAGAAGTTTTAAAAGATCCGTTTCTTCCTGAACCTGGCGCATCACATCCTGCCCGATTTTGCCATGTACTCTTGCATATTTTGCAAACGTTTCCTGCACACTCAAAAGCATTGCAGACTTTGCCTGCTCCGGAAGCTGTTCATCGTCTTCCTGATCATACACGATCACACGCGCTTGCATATAATCGGCTGTCTGTGTATATTCATATATCTCTGCGCGCCCGATTCCTTCGATCAGTACACGCATAATATTTTTCTGTAATTTTACGACCTGACGAACCACAGCCAGAAGCCCCACTTCATACAGATCTTCTCCCTGAGGATCTTCTTTCTCTGTATCTTTTTGTGTGACGATAAAAAGCTTCTGGTCTCCTTTCATGGCTTCCTCGACAGCACGCAGGGATTTGTCCCTGCTGATATCAAAATGAGCCACCATGCCCGGCAAAATCGTCATTCCCCGCAGTGCCACTGCCGGAATTGTCAATATTTTATCTTCCACTTGTATCTGCTCCTATATTTCCAGACGCATCCGGTCTTTTTATGAAGCAAGTTCTTCTTTTTACTTCTTTCTTCGGGTCCTGCTCAATTCCAAGAATCTCTTCTCCATCTAAAGCAAGATTGTTTTCCACCATCTTTTTATCTACCACACACTTGCTGATGGAATCATCCGATGGGACACGATACATCAGATCCAGCATTACCGCTTCCATGATGGCACGCAGTCCACGCGCTCCGGTTTTGCGCTCTAATGCCTTATCTGCAATTGCTTCGATTGCGCTGTCCTCAAATTCCAGTCCTACCCCATCCAGTTCCAGAAGTCTGGTATACTGTTTGATCAGAGAATTCTTTGGCTCTTTTAAAATACGGATCAATGCGTCGCGATCCAGCGAATCTAAAGATACGGTAATCGGCACACGTCCGATAAACTCCGGAATCAGTCCAAACTTCACAAAATCCTGTGGCAGTGCACGCTTAAATGCATCCCCCACATTGATGTCAGACTTTGACTTCACCTCTGCATTAAATCCGATCGCAGAAGCGTCCATACGTGCCTCTACAATTTTATCCAGACCGTCAAAAGCTCCGCCGCAAATAAACAGAATATTTGTCGTATCAATCGGAATCAGTTCCTGCTGCGGATGTTTACGTCCTCCCTGTGGCGGAACCGATGCAACCGTTCCTTCCAGAATCTTAAGTAATGCCTGCTGAACACCCTCTCCGGATACGTCTCTCGTGATGGATACATTCTCCGATTTCTTTGTGATCTTATCAATCTCATCAATATAGATAATGCCGTGCTGTGCACGCTCCACATCATAATCCGCCGCCTGAATCAGCTTCAGGAGAATGTTTTCCACATCCTCTCCTACAAAACCGGCCTCTGTCAGTGTCGTGGCATCTGCAATTGCAAACGGTACATTAAGTACACGGGCAAGTGTCTGCGCCAGAAGTGTCTTACCGGAACCGGTAGGTCCCAGCATCAGAATATTACTTTTCTGCAGTTCCACATCATTTTCCTGATCTGCAAGCACTCTCTTATAATGATTGTATACCGCAACCGAAAGTACCTTTTTGCCTGATCCTGCCCGATTACATAATCGTCCAGAAACGCTTTCATTTCTTCCGGTTTAATCAGATTGATTTCTTCCTTTGCAGAAGCCGGAGCTTTTTTCTTCCAGATTCTCTTCCTCGATGATCTCTGCGCAGATATCTACACACTCATCACAGATAAATGCACCATTTTGACCTGAAATCATTCTTCCGACCTGATCCTGTGTTTTTCCGCAAAAAGAGCAGCGGATTTTGCCATCATTCTTTCCTGCCATAATTTATTTACTCCTATAAATGAAAAATACCTCCGGCAATGACCGGAGGTTTCCACATAACTATCTATTCGTGATCACTCCATCGATCAAGCCGTAATCTGCAGCTTCCTGCGCGGACATATAATTGTCACGTTCCGTATCTGCTGCAATTGTCTCATATGGCTTACCGGTGTTTGCAGCAAGAATTTCATTCAAACGTTTCTTTGTCTTTAAAATATTCTCTGCCGCAATCTGAATCTCTGTTGCCTGTCCTTTTGCACCACCGGAAGGCTGATGAATCATGATTTCTGAATTAGGGAGTGCAAAACGTTTTCCCTTTGTACCACCAGCCAGAAGAAAAGCACCCATGCTGGCTGCCAGTCCGATACAGATGGTTGATACATCACATTTGATATACTGCATGGTGTCATAAATTGCCATACCGGCAGTAACCATTCCACCCGGAGAATTGATATATAACTGAATATCCTTGTTCGGATCTTCCGATTCCAGAAACAGAAGCTGTGCAACAACAAGACTTGCGGTTGTCTCATTTACTTCTTCCCCTAAAAAGATAATTCTGTCTTTTAACAGACGGGAATAAATATCATAATTTCTCTCGCCCCTGCTGGTCTGTTCAATGACATAAGGTACTAAACTCATAGAAAAATCGCCTCCTGTATTTATTACATGCATCCTGCGATGCACCTCAATGAACAAAAGACCGGTCTGGTATTCTCCCAGACCAGTCCTTCTCTGTCGTAGTTTTCAATATTAAGCCTCTGCTTCTGCCTCAGCTTCTTTTTTCTTTCTTTGTCTTAGCCTTTGCTCTTTCTTTGATGTTGTCCATGATCAGTTCAACTGCCTTTGTGATGGCAAGTTCTCTCTTCATGGATTCCTTCTCGTTGTCGCCGATGTACTCTTTGAGCTTATCAGCTTCCATACCGTAATTCTTTGCCATCTTCTCGATCTCTGCATCTACATCTGCATCAGATACTTCGATATTTTCTTCCTTAGCGATCTGCTCTAATATGAGACTGCTCTGGATACGGGTAAGAGCTTCCGGACGAACCTGCTCCTTTAATCCGTCTACGGTAAGACCGGAGAACTGTAAGTACTGATCCATGGAAAGACCGCTCTGTGCGATTCTCTGAGCGAATTCCTCGATCATTGTCTCACACTGTGTATCGATCATTGCCTCCGGAATCTCCATCTTTGACTTGTCAATGATCTTCTGGATGGCTTCGTCTTCTTTTGTACGCTTTGCTTCATCCTGTTTCTTCTTCTCCAAGTCTTTCTTTAAGCTTTCCTTGTACTCAGCTAATGTATCAAACTCAGATACATCCTTTGCGAACTCATCATCAAGCTCCGGAAGTTCCTTTGCTTTGATCTCGTTGATCTTAACCTTGAATGTAGCCGGCTTTCCTGCCAGATCAGCAGCCTGATACTGCTCCGGGAAAGTAACATTTACATCTACTTCATCGCCAACATTCTTTCCAACCAGCTGATCCTCAAATGTATCAATAAAGGTGTGGGAACCGATCTCTAATGAATGATTTTCTCCCTTACCGCCATCAAATGCAACACCGTCTACAAATCCTTCAAAATCGATCACAGCGGTATCTCCCTGTGCAACCGGTCTGTCTGTTACATTGATGGTTCTTGCATTGTTATTGCGTTCTTTTTCCAGAGCTTCGTCTACTTCTTCATCGGATACAGAAGTATCGATCTTTGTAACGGTCACTCCCATGTATTTGCCAAGTGTAACTTCAGGCTTTACAGCAACTTCTGCCGTGAAAATAAAAGGCTTGCCCTTTTCAATCTGTACAACGTCAACGGTCGGACGTGACACAATATCAATTCCGCTTTCGTCAACAGCTGCTGCATAATTCTGCTGCATCAGAGCGTTTGCTGCATCCTCATAGAATACGTCAACTCCATACATCTTCTCGATCATGGCTCTCGGAACTTTTCCTTTACGGAATCCCGGAACACTGATCTGCTTCTTCTGCTTCTGGTAAGCTGACTCAAGTGCTTTCTCCAGATCCTCTGCTGAAACCTCGATGGTAAGTTTCGCCATATTCTTCTCTAAATTTTCAACCTGTACACTCATCTTAATTGTTTCCTCCTTATATATATCAATTCCATGTACGATCTATTTTTCCGTGATGGTACAAACAGGCATACTACGACCACCACAGTCATTTAAGCATTATAGCATACGAAATACATATTTGCCAAGTGTTTTTTATTTCCTATAATAAAAACAGCGTATGGCCTGTCAAAAGCCATACGCTGTTTTGTTTTCCGGCAGAAAGTCCTTATTTCATCTGTTCTTCCTGCTTCATGATCATCTTCTTGACCATTTCTCCACCAATAGAACCTGCCTGTTTGGAAGTCAGATCCCCATTGTATCCATCTTTTAAAGGTACTCCAAGCTCGCTTGCAACCTCTTCCTTAAAACGCTTCATTGCGTCCTTTGCCTCCGGTACTGCCATACGGTTTGTACCGCTTGATGAATTGTTGTTACCTGCCATAGTTCTTCACCTCCTGTATTTTATATGCCTGCATAAAAAAAGCCGGCCTGCACACAAGAAGGCAGGTCGGCTTTTTGGGGTCAACTTGCTGTTCTCATGTGCCTGAGTATAGTGTGACCAGAACCAGAGGAATTATGAGAACAAAAAGCTGACAATTTCTGGAACCTGTTTATGCGTATACAAGTCCGGCTTTTACATGTTCTATGGTTGCATCATCGGTAAAATAACGGGCAACTGCAAGACCAAACGGTACGGCAGTTCCCATGCCGCGGCTTGTAATCACATTTCCATCACATACTACCGGGGAAAAGAATACTTCTGCTCCGGTCAGTTTTTCTTCAAATCCCGGATGACACGTAGCTTTCTTCCCATTTAAAATTCCGGCCTGTCCCAGCACTCGGTGCTGCGCAGATTGCCGCAACAAGTTTTCCTTCTTTTTCAAACTCACGGATCACCTGACTGACCGTATCATCTTCTCCCAGATGAACCGTTCCCGGCATACCGCCCGGCAGAATGATCCCGTCATAAGCGGAAAAGTCAGCCTCCTCTTTTGTCGTGTCTGTCATAAATGTCACATTGCGGGAACTGGTCACCTGCTTTGTTCCGTTGATGGAAATCATGTCAATTTCAAGTTTTGCACGGCGCACAATATCCACAACCGTCAGTGCTTCTACTTCTTCACATCCGTCTGCAATAAAAATTCCAAGTCTGCTCATATTTATCATTCTCCTTTTCGGTAATTGCTATGATCTATTGTAGCAATTTCTTACAAAAACGACAAGCACACAATCGGAGGATTTCCATTTGACTCACCTGCCATTTTTGTATTATACTTTCGATAGTTTATGAGGAGGGAATATCATGACTTTAGATTATTACCGCATTTTCTATTATGTTGCCCGTTATAAAAGCTTTTCCAACGCGGCAGAAATGCTCGGAAGTAACCAGCCCAACATCACCCGCTGTATGACTATTCTGGAAAATGAGCTTGACTGCAAACTGCTGATCCGTTCCCACAAAGGGATTCAGCTGACAACCGAGGGCGAGCACCTGTTCCGTCACGTTGCCATTGCAATTGAACAGCTCACCTATGGAGAAAAAGAAATTATCAAAAACAAGAGCCTTGAAAGCGGACAGATCACCGTCGGAATCAGTGAAACAGCCATGCGTCTGTATCTTTTGGATAAAATCCAGGAATTTCACAAAGATTATCCACATGTGCGCCTGAAAATTTCCAACCATTCCACACCACAGGCCATCGATGCCTTAGAAAAAGGTCTGGTTGATATCGCCATGGTCACTTCTCCTTTAGAAATCCGAAAACCTTTGCGTAAAACCGCACTGCGCAGCTATCATGATATCCTCATCGGAGGCAGTGCTTACAAAGCAATCGCCAGCCGGAAGCGTTCTCTGAAAGAACTCGAAGATTATTCCTTTGTTTCTCTGATTTCCGGCACTGGAACAAGTGATCTGTATATCCGCTTTTTCTATGAAAACCATATGCGTTTTTCTCCGGATATGGAAGTTGCCACGACAGACCAGATTCTTCCTATGGTGCGCAGTAATCTCGGCATCGGTTTCTGCCCGGAAGGAATTGCCAGACCCGCTGTGGAACGCGGGGAAGTGTATGAGATTCTGTTAGAAGAAGAAATCCCGGAACGTCAGATCACACTCGTAGAAGACAGTGGAAAACCACAAAGTATCGCTGTACAAAAACTATTAACTTATTTTAAATGAGGAATTCTATAAAATGGAAATCGAACGAAAATATCTGGTAAAAACATTACCTGAGCACTTAGAACAATATCAAAGTAAAAAAATCGCACAGGGATACCTGTGTACGGCACCGGTGGTACGTATCCGCCGCTCCAACGATGATTATTATCTCACCTATAAAGGGGAAGGCCTTATGGTGCGGGAAGAATACAATCTACCGCTCACCAAAGAAGCCTACGAACACCTGCTTGTAAAAATCGACGGACTTCTGATAGCAAAAACCCGCTATCTGATTCCATTAAACGATCATCTGACTGCAGAACTGGATATCTTTGAAAAAGATCTCGCTCCGCTTTCTCTCGTAGAAGTGGAATTTGACTCCATAGAAGAAGCCGATCGCTTCACCGCACCGGACTGGTTCGGAGAAGACGTGACCAATTCCGGAAAATACCATAACAGTTATTTAAGTCAGCACGGACTGCGCTAATCAGCGCAGCCGGTTGGCAAATTCATACTGTTGTCTGGTCCGGATCACATACCTTAAATCGTCATATCTCTTATCCAAATCTCCCTCCGGAATCACGGTATCCATCACAACCGCCATCGTATCAATCATGCTATCTGTGATGACATCCCTCATGGAAGTCAGAATATTATATTTTTGATCAAAACTGTCCGCTTCAAGAAACTCCATAAGCTTTGGTTCCACTTCCGCTTGTGTCATGTCCGGCTCTATGGTATTTTCTATCGTCTTTGTCTGCTGCGTAACAGGCGGCTCCATAACAGGCGGCTCCTGCTTTGCTTCCGGCATCGGTTCATCCACACGCTCAAAACGATATTTCTGGCTCACCTGCGGATACTTCACATGATCCACCTCACTTACAAACATGGATAGTGGTCTGGCATACACCCCGAAATCTCCATACAATGCCTGATAGATCACTAATTCTTCTCCTGTCTCGGAATGTTTTGCAACGGTAATCACCTGATACAATTTATTTTTAAAGTGCCGGTATTTTTCTCCCGGCATCGGTCTGCGTTCCATGGATATCCTCCTCACCTGTGTCTTTATTCTTCCATTAACTGTTCTAAAATATGTTCCGGCTGCCCGTCAAACAAAACCTGCAGCATTTCATATTTTTTCCTGCTGGCCGGTCGGTCAGTTGCTGCTTCATAAGTATCTTTTAACTGTCCGGCACGGGAAATCCCGTTTTCCAAAAGCTGCAAAATCGGCTGCCGAAACTCATGTTCATAGAAATATGTAATTTTTTCCAGTTTTTCTGCCGGTGGCAGCTGTGCTAGTTCCTGATCCGATCCCAACTGATAATAAAACGTAAGGGCTTCTATCTTTGGTTCCTCTTTTTCCAGATTCTCCTTTAAAAGTGCAAGCAGATTTTCGATCTCACTCTGCAGCAGAAGTTTCTGATCCGAAGCATTTAATGCTTTCATTCCCAGACGCAGGATCGTATCATATGTGGAGTGAAACTCCTGATCTTCCTTGCTCACCAGAAATTCATGGTCAAAATTGTTCTGCATCTGCCGGAGGTCTTTTAATAATCTGCCAAACTCCTTCCGATCCGCAGTCTGTTCTGCAATAAGCATCTGTTCCATCAGCTGTGCATCTTCCTGCACCCGCTTCGTCTGTTCCCGGCAGCGCTCGTAACGCTCTTTCTGTTCTTTTTTTTTTTCTTCAGACGGTCATACTGTTTCTGCCAGCTGCGAAATGCCCCCATATCACAACCGGCCGCTGCCAGTGCATCTTTTATATTTTCTATAAAATCATTTCTCCCAAACATATTTTATCACCTTCGTTCAAACACTCTAACTGACATTATACCAAAATTAATGGAAATGTGTTACAATTATTACAAAATAATGAAATCAGGAGATTCTATGCTAACCTTTGATGAAGTATTAAATTTAAATTATTACAAAAAGACAAGCTACACCGGATGGATCAATGGCATGCGTTTTCTGATCAGACGGGAAGCCCCCGAGGAAGGGGACGCCTTTTTTCATGCATGGGTCTGGCCCGGTCCTCTTATCTTTTCCCTGACGGATGACTCCCTCAAAACGGATTTTACTGCGCCCTTTACAAACGAAGGCAAGCAGCAGGTCGTTGACTGGAGTAACGCACAGGATGAGGAGGATCCGGAAAAATGGTCACACGAGAAAAAAATCTGTATTAACAAAACACAAAAACTCCGGGAGCCTTTCCCGGAGTTTTCATGTTTCTCATCGCGGTTGTATCCGGATGATTTTATTTTTCTTTTGTTGCATACATAAAGTACTTCATACCATAGATGGTAGAGTAAATGCCCTTGATATTTGACTTTAACATATAAATATCATTGTAGTAGTAAATCGGCATTACTGCACCGGTATCCATCAGCATATCCTCTGCCTGATGCATCAGATCCACACGTTTGGAGAAATCAGCAGTTGTACGGATCTCTTTGATCAGCTTATTGTAATCTGTCCAGTCCGGTGCAGAATCGGAAGGCTTGTCACCCTTTCCAAGCTGCATATCATTGTTACCAGAATCCGTTGTAAAGAGTTCTAACATATTGATCGGGTCGTTGTAATCTGCCAGCCATCCCTCACGGGCGATGGTAAAGTTGCCGGACTTACGGTCTTCAATAAATACATTCCAGTCTTCCGACTTAATCTCCATATTGATCCCCAGCAGTGCGAAATCCTGCTGCAGGGACTCCCCGACTGCAATATGCGTACTGTCATCGTTGGTCAGGAACGTCATGGAAATTGCCGGATCACACTTGTATGAACCATCTCCGTTATCCGTAAATGTATAACCGGCACTTTCCAGCAGCTTCTTTGCTTCCTCTACCTGGTCTGTACCTGTCTTGTCTGCATCATAGTAGCTTGTATCATCGGTCTTGAATACTCCGCCGTTACCGTCTGACATACCTGCCGGTACAAAAGAATCTGCAGCAATCTGTCCGGTCTGTCCTACATTCTCCACGATAAACTCACGATCAATCAGCAGGTTCATTGCTTTACGCATAGATGCTGCCTGCTCTACAGTCTTTCCGTCAAAAATCGGGTCGTTTACGTTAAAACCAACATAATAAGTTCCAAGGTTTGGAATGATATGGAAATCAGAGTTCTTTCCATTTAATGTTGAAATCTCATCGTTTGGAACGGTATCTACAAAGTCAAGGTCTCCACTATTGTATGCTGCATAGGTTGCAGTATCATCTGCACTCAGCATGATGTGGATCTCATCCATAGTTACATTGTCTTCATCGTAATACTTCGGGTTCTTTACATAAACCATGCTCTCGTTGTGCTTCCATGATTTTAATGTATAAGCACCGTTTGATACAAAGCCAGCCTCCTGACACCACTTACCCGGATTCTTTCCATCAGGATCCGCTTTTTCCACATCCTTCTGGTATACCGGGAAATAAGTAGGAAATGCCATCAGGTCATTGAAATACGGGCATGGATTGGTCAGTGTAATTTTTAACGTATAATCATCAGTTGCCTCTACAGCAAGTGAGCCGTCATCATTTCTTGCAATAATATCAAACAGATACGCATAATCAGCTGCTGTTTTTTCATCCGCAGCACGGTTCCAGCTGTATACGAAGTCGTTTGCTGTTACCTCTTCCCCGTTGCTCCACTGGGATTTTATCATCTTTACCGTATAAACAGTTTCATCATCGGATACTTCCGGCATATCAGATGCCAGCTGCGGAATCAGCTTGCCGTCCTTGTCGTAGGTATAAAGACCCGCGAAAGAATTCACGATCATACATCCACCATCTACGGCAGAGTTCAGTGCCGGATCGATGGATTGTGGCTCGGAAGCAAGGTTAATGCTTATCTGGTTGTCCGGTGTTTTTTACTTACACTGGAAGCCATTGCTTCGGTTCCGTCCGTCTTTGCAGAGTTTCCTTTTGATGAACCACATGCAGCTACGCTAAGAGCCATTGCAGCAACCAGCATGATTGATACAAGTTTCTTCTTCATAATTGTTCCTCCTGAAAATTATTTATATGTTTCACCCTTGCGGGAAAAAACCTTACTTATTCCAGCATGCAACCATATGACCATTCCCCTGTCGGTCAGCTGCGGCATCTCCTGACCGCATTTTTCCGTTGCATACTTACATCTTGTACGGAATGGACATCCGGTTGGCATTTTCAGCGGACTCGGAACATCCCCCTCCAGCACGATTCTATGACTTTTTCTTGCTGTCTCCGGATCCGGGATCGGAACTGCGGACAGCAGACTCAGTGTATATGGATGTATCGGATTTGCATTTAACTCATCTGCATCCGCAATTTCCATCATCTTTCCCAGATACATAACTGCAATCCGGTCGGAAATATGATGCACAACCAGCAGGTCATGTGCGATAAACAGATAGGCAACTCCAAGTTTTTCCTGTAATTCCTCAAACATATTGACAACCTGCGCCTGAATGGAAACATCCAGTGCAGATACCGCCTCATCACAGACAATAAATTTCGGATTTACCGCAAGTGCTCTGGCAATTCCGATACGCTGGCGCTGTCCACCGGAAAACTCATGTGCATAACGCATGGCATGCTCTGCATTCAGACCGACCAGCTCCATCAGATCGAGAATCTTTTCACGGCGCTCTTTTTTATTTCTGTAGAGTTTATGCACATCCAAAGGTTCCCCGATAATATCTTCCACCGTCATACGTGGATTTAATGATGAATACGGGTCTTGGAATACCATCTGCATTTCCTTGCGATACGGCATCATATTGACATCTACTTTTTTGCCCATAACCGGCTTTCCGTTTGCATCAACGATCATTTTTCCGTTTTCGCCATACTGTTCTCCACTGTCAAAGAGAACTTTTCCGTCAAACGTAATCTTACCTGCCGTCGGCTGATACAGGCGAAGCAGTGTACGGCCTACTGTTGTCTTTCCACAGCCGGACTCGCCAACCAGACCAAGTGTTTCTCCCGGGCGGATGGCAAAGGAAATATCGTCCACTGCTTTCAGCGGAGTGGTGCTAAAACCCTGATGCACCGGAAAATACTGCTTCAAATGTTCTACTTCCAGCAGATAATCATTGTTTTTTCTTTTCACTGCTCATTGCTGCCGCCCTCCTGTGCTTCATAGATTTCTTTTACATTCATCCAGCAGCTCGCCAGATGGTCTTCGCCCACACGAAACTCCGCCGGCTGCTGTTTTAAACATATCTTCATTGCCGACTCACAACGCGGACAAAACGCACAGCCCTCCGGCATCTGGAGCAGGTTGATCGGAGTTCCGCCGATTGGGATGAGTTTTTCGTTCATATTGTCTGCCTTTGGGATGGAGCGGAGCAGTCCTTTGGTGTACTCATGCGCCGGATGATAGAAAATGGCATCCGCTGTGCCCCGCTCACAGACACGGCCACCGTACATGACAATAATCTCATCACACATACTTGCAATGACGCCGAGATCATGGGTTACCATGATAATCGCCATTCCAAGCTTCTTCTGCAGATCCTGCATCAGTTCCAGAATCTGTGCCTGAATGGTCACATCAAGTGCCGTGGTCGGCTCATCTGCAATCAGAATATCCGGTTCACAGACCAGTGCCATGGCAATCATCACACGCTGGCGCATACCACCGGATAACTCATGCGGATACTGTTTCAGACGACTTTCCGGCTCATTGACACCAACCAGTGTTAACATTTCAATGGCGCGCTCACGCGCCTGTTTTTTATCCTTGTCTGTGTGGAGCAGAATTGCCTCAATCAACTGGCTTCCAACGGTAAATACCGGGTTTAAGCTGGTCATCGGATCCTGGAAAATGATCGAGCACTTTTCCCCTCGGAACTTCTGCATCTGCTTTTCGTTCCACTTGGAAATATCCTCGCCGCGATAAAGTACCTCTCCTCCGGTAATTTTTCCGGTTTCCGCAAGAATCTGCATGATCGAATAAGAAGTAACAGATTTACCGGAACCGGACTCTCCTACAATTCCCAGTGTCTTTCCCGGTTCCAGATTAAAGGAGACACCATTTACCGCACGAACTTCCCCAGCATCCGTAGCAAAGCTGGTATGAAGATCTTTTACCTGTAATATATATTTATTTTCTTCACTCATTTGCTTATCTCCTTAATTCAGTTTTGAATCAAATGCATCTCTCAATCCATCGCCCAGAAGGTTCAGCGCAAGTACGATCAGACAGATCAGCACTGCCGGAATTACCAGACGGTACGGATACGACTGCATTGCTGAACGCGCATCGTTTGCCAGACTTCCCAGGGAAGTCAGCGGTGCACTTACCCCAAGGCCAAGGAAACTTAAGTAGCTCTCGGTAAAGATGGCACTCGGCACCTGCAATGCGGTCGTGATAATGATAACAGATAAACAGTTTGGCAGAATATGACGGGTCAGGATGCGGCTGTTTCTGGTACCGATACAGCGTGCTGCCAGTACATATTCATTATTTTTAATTGTAAGAATCTGTCCACGGATCAGACGCGCCATACTTACCCAGTACAGAAGTCCGAATACGATAAACATGGAGATCATATTGGTTCCGAGTTTTTCAAACATGGTTCCCTCAATCAGTGGCTTTAACCGTTCCTGAAACACTACCGACAGCAGAATGATGATCAGCATGTCCGGCAGGGAATAAATAATATCCACAATACGCATCATGATCAGATCCACTTTTCCACCAAAATATCCCGCAACCGAACCATAAACCAGTCCAATGATAAGTACCATGATTGCAGCGATCACACCAACCGAAAGGCTGACTCTCGTACCGTAAATCACACGGATAAAGTAATCACGGCTTAAGTTATCAGTTCCAAAAATATGCGGAAACAGTTTCTCACCGGTACGATCCATGTACTGCTGCTCTAATTTCGAGTACTCAAACGGTGCCATATTGGCTGCGGTCTTGTCACGCTTGCCGTCCACTGTAATGATATCCGAATAGCTGTATGGTACAAAAAACGGTGCAATAATGATCAGTGCCAGAATCAGAACCAGAATCACAATACTTCCCATTGCCAGCGGATTCTTTTTCAGACGTTTCATGCCATCTTTAAAAAATGTCGTTGACTCGCCCATGACATCCTGCTGCTTCTTCTCTTCTTCCGTTGCCTTTATAAAATCGCCCTTATTAAATTTACTTAAATCAATCTGTGCGGACAGTATCTGCCGCTTTTTTAATTCTTCATTTCCCTGCATTATTCTAAGTTCCTTCCTCCATCATTATTCAAATGTGATTCTTGGATCAATCAGTTTATATGCAATATCTGTAAGAAGATTTGCAACTACCATCAGAACCGCAAGGAAAATCGTGATTGCCATAATCATAGTGTAATCACGGTTGACAATGCTTGTTACGAATTCGGTTCCAAGACCACCAATGGTAAATATGTTCTCCACAACCATGGAACCTGTCAGAATAGAGGCAACCATAGGACCAACGTATGTTACAACCGGAATCAGGGCATTTTTCAGCGCATGCTTAAAAATAACTTTGAGCCGATGCACACCCTTTGCCCTTGCAGTACGGATATAATCCTGATTTAGCGCATCCAGCATACTTGTCTTTGTCAGACGCGTAATATATGCCATCGGATATGCCGCCAGTGCAATGATTGGGAGCAGATAATTCGGATTGCTCGAAGACCATACCGGAATCCATCCGAGTTTTAAACAAAATACAAGTAAAAGCAGCGTTGCCAGTACAAAAGACGGCATTGCCGTACCCAGTGTCGTGAAAAATACGATCAGACGATCCGGCAGTTTATTTCTTGTAAGTGCTGCGATACTGCCCAGTATCACACCGATGATAATGGCAACAATTGCCGCAACTCCACCTAATTTTGCAGATACTGCAAACTTTCTGGAAATCTCTGTTCCGATATTTCTTCCACTGTGAAGTGAAACTCCCCAGTCGCCATGCAGCAGATTGTTCATATACAATACATACTGTTCCGGAACCGGCTTGTCCAGATTGTACCTTTCCTCCAATACCTGCTGTGCTTCCTTGCTGGTCGCTTTCTCCTTATTAAACGGTCCACCAGGAATCAGGTTCATTACGAAAAACGTAATGGCACTTACAATGAGTATTGATAATATCGCTAACAATACACGTTTTACAAGATATTTACTCATGTTCTTCTCTCCTACCTCTTATTGAGTATTTAGTAATTTCATCGTATTATCTCATTGCCTCATTAGCTCTGTAGCACGTTAAAGTGTTCCAAAAAAAAGCACGTAAACATGCCCCCTTTGACATTATTTGCGTACCAATTTACCTCAATGGATCATACAAATGATAATTTGTATTATACCTTCATAAAATATTTTGTCAATATACAAAAAATGGGTATTGTATGCTTTGTACCTTATTTGTTACGGTTTGCAGGGCAATCTGTGAACTGTAACCCCTATTTATAATACTGTCTTCTTGTCAATAAAACAAAAAGATGTCCGGTCATACCGGACATCCTGTAGGATATGGGCTTAAGTGGACTCGAACCACCGACCTAACGATTATCAGGCGTGCGCTCTAACCGGCTGAGCTATAAGCCCTTGTGCAAAACACGTAGTATACGATACAATATTTTTTTCTATTCGTCAAGTAGTTTTCCCATAATTTTGTCATTTTTTAAGCAAAAAGTAATTGACATCTGCACACAATGTCGTTATAGTTAGTAAAGTATCTTCTATAATAAAAGATACAAAAACTACATAAACTTGCGGGCATGGCGGAATTGGCAGACGCGCTAGATTTAGGTTCTAGTGGGAGACCGTGCAGGTTCAAGTCCTGTTGCCCGCACGAAAAGAGACTATCCTTACTGTTAGTCTCTTTCTTTGACTACAATTACAAATGAATAAGAGGTAAAGGAGATTTTACTATGAGAAAAGACATGACGATCGGAAATCCAATGAAGATCATTCTTCTTTTTTTTCCCTTCCGGTTCTGCTTGGAAATCTGTTCCAGCATTTCTACAACATGGCGGACACCCTGATCGTAGGCCAGTATCTTGGGGAGGATGCACTGGCCGCCGTTGGTTCTACGGGCTGCCTGATGTTTCTGGTTCTCGGTTTCGCCAACGGAATTGCTCAGGGATTCGGTGTCATGGTATCCCATGCATTCGGTGCCAAAGACATGAAACTTCTCCGTCATTGCGTAGCACTTTCACTGCTTTTAACGGTTGTAATTTCCATGATTCTGACCGTTCCTACGGTTGCGTTTTCCCGCCAGCTGCTTCTGTGGCTGAATACTCCGGAAAATATCCTCACACTGGCAAACCGGTACATCCGGGTCATCTTTGCCGGTATCTTTGCTACCATGGCATATAACGTAGCATCCGGTATTTTACGTGGGATCGGTGACAGCCGGACACCACTTTATTTTTTGATCCTGTCCAGCGGTCTCAATATTTTTCTGGACATCTTCCTTATTGTTGTGGTAAAACTCGGCACTGCCGGTGCCGCTTATGCCACCGTTATCTCGCAGGCGGCTTCCGCAGTTTTATGTTTCATTGTCATGTTCCGCAAATATGACATCCTGCGGACCACACGCGAAGATTATTACTGTGATTTTCATGAGATCCGCCGGATGCTGTCTGTGGGAATTCCGATGGCTTTAAACTATTCCATCACAGCAATCGGAACCATGATCCTGCAAAGTGCCGTCAACGTGTTTGGTTCCAGTGTGGTTGCTTCCTTTACAGCCGCTTCTAAAGTCAACAATATCGCAACTCAGACCATGCCGACGCTCGGCACCGCCATGGCAACCTACTGTGGTCAGAATCTCGGTGCAGGAAAACATGACCGCATTTTCCGCGGTATGAAAGATGCATTTTATTTATGTTTCTTTGCAGCCGGAGCCGCCGCACTGCTCTGCTGCCTTGCCGGACCTACGATGGTCGGATGGTTCATCCACAACCCATCTGAACAGACACTGCACGCAGCAATGCAGTATCTGCACATTGCAAGTATTTTTATGCTGCCTCTGGCATGGATCTTTGTATACCGTAATGGTCTGCAGGGCTTAGACCGTGGTCTGGTTCCCATGCTCAGCGGTGTACTTGAACTGTTCAGCCGTTATGCGGTTATCCTGATCGCCACAAAGCCTTTTGGATACGTGGGTGTATGCAGTGCTGATGCTGCTGCCTGGCTGACAACCGGTATTTTACTGATTGTTACTTATATGATTTGGAAACATCGTGTCAAAAAACAGCTAAACGCAGAAAATGCCACCATGAACTGCATCAAATAACTATTCTTCCATATCGGAAAAAGGGAGCGTCACCGCTCCCTTTTTATTTTATCTCATAAGTTGTTCCGGTCAAAAGGTATGATTGATGATACCTTTTGGATTCTTTTTATCATCTGATGTATCCACAATAACCGTTATCTGCGGAGTCCATTTCGCTGCAGTACATCACTACACGGTTTCCAGTTGTAACTGTTCCACAGCCTCGCGGATTTCCTGCGCATGTTCCTCAAATCTCCGCTCATTCTGTTTCATGATGACGATAAACTCTTCCCCTCCCCAGCGAACCAGAATCTCGTCCTCGCATAATCTGGGACCTCACAGCTTCCGATACCGCAACTAATACTTCATCTCCAGCCGAATGTCCATACATATCATTAATACGCTTAAACTTGTCCAGATCATACATTGCAATCGCAATATCCACAAACAGCAGCCCATGTCCTATAGCCTCATATGGAAGTGGTGCTGCAATACCAAATGCCATAAAAATAAACAGTTCGTATACTTCTTAGCACAAAAAAAAGACCTACAGCAAACCACTATAGATCTTTCAGTGAGACACGGGGATTCGAACCCCCGACAACTTGATTAAAAGTCAAGTGCTCTACCAACTGAGCTAGTATCCCATAATTTAATTTTTAAGCAAGCTGGGCTAGTTGGATTCGAACCAACGAATGCAGGAATCAAAATCCTGTGCCTTACCGCTTGGCGATAGCCCAACAATGATAGTTGCTACCGCAACAGGGTGGATACAGGGATTCGAACCCCTGGGCCTCCAGAGCCACAATCTGGCGCGCTAACCAACTGCGCTATACCCACCATAGAGATGTTATCGTACCATTTAGAGCGCTAACATCGCTCGCAGGAACGCGCATGTGCTCGAAGGGATTCGAACCCCCGACCCACGGCTTAGAAGGCCGTTGCTCTATCCAGCTGAGCTACGAACACTCATCAAGATCGCTTTCGCAATATCAGAGCGGGTGATGGGAATCGAACCCACGTATCCAGCTTGGAAGGCTGGTGTTCTACCATTGAACTACACCCGCATGTAGTCGGGGTGACAGGATTCGAACCTGCGACCTCCTGGAATTCCCAAACCAGGCGCTCTAGCCAAGCTGAGCCACACCCCGAAGGCTATGTTGTTGCGTCCGTGTTGTTTGTGTCTCATCCGTGACGCAAGATAGATTATAGTATAGCCTGGCAATAAAGTCAACAACTTTTTTGAATTTTTCAAATATTTTTTCAATTTCATCAATAAGCCCCAGAAACTCGGCTTTTTCAATAATTCTTTCATCGCACGCAATGCCTTGCCTCTGTGACTGATCGCATTCTTCTGTTCTGGAGAAATCGCTGCCGATGAGCATCCGTATTCATCCAGATAAAAAATCGGATCATACCCAAAGCCGTTTTCCCCTTCCGGTTCCCAGCCGATATATCCTTCCATCGTCTGACGGGTCACCAGTTCCCTTCCATCCGGAAGGACAGCCGCAATCGCACAGACAAAGCGTGCGGTACGTTTTTCTTTCGGTACGCCATCCAGACGGTCAATCAGATTTTTGTTTTTCACATCGTAAGAAGTATCCTCTCCCATATAACGGGCAGAATATACGCCCGGCTCTTTATTCAGTGCATCGATTTCCAGTCCGGAATCATCAGCCAGAACAATCGCATCCGTATGTGCAGCCACGACCCGTGCTTTGATCTTTGCATTTTCCTCGAAAGTAGTTCCATCTTCCACAATATCCACCCTGATGCCGGCTTCCTTCATGGATACAATATGTACATCACAATCCGCCATAATCTCACGGATCTCACGCATTTTATCCTTGTTTCCCGTTGCAAAAATAATCTCTGTCAATTTAATATCCCTCCTGAAATGCTTCATTGATTGCGTTATAAATACCCTCAGCTGCCTTTTCCTGATAACTTGTACTGTTCAGCAGATCCAGTTCCTTATAATTTGTCATAAATCCTACCTCAATCAGTGCCACCGGCACCTTACTTGTGCGGATAATATAGATACTGTCTCCTTTTAGCAGCCCCCGGTTCTCACTGCCCGTCGTATCCACGACATTTTTCCGGCAAATCTCCGCCAGCTTCTTACTCGACAGCTTTGCGTCATCCGATTCGCTGTACATTACCTGGGTTCCCTTCACTTTGGTAAAGTTTCCGGTTGCATCCGAATTGTTATGTACGCTGATAAACAGATCTGCATTTGCCTTATTTGCCAGCTGAACCCTCTGATCCAGCGTCGGATTCGTATCCGATGTACGTGTATAGTACACCCTGATCCTGCGTTTATCCTCATCAAACAGTTTTTTCAACTGCTGTACGATCGCCAGATTAAGGCTTTTTTCAGAAATTCCAAGTTTTACGGCACCTGCTGCGTGGCTTCCGTGTCCGGCATCCACCACAATGACTTTATCATAGATATCGTGCGGATCAATAAAATCAAGGTAAAGGCTTCCCTTTTTGAACCGGTTTTTCAGTTCATACACCTGATCCAGCTGAAGTGCGATCACGCCCTCTTCCTTATCCTTATAATAAGCCATGGATGCTATATGATCACTGCTTCCCTTGATGGCATACTGCTCGAAATAATCATCCACACCACCCGCAAATTTGATATAAATGGTCTGCGTCACATAATCATTTTCAATTTCTACATCTGCTTTTGAAATTCCCTCCGGTAGAGTAATCTTAAGCTGCGCGTTCAGATCCTTTGACTGCTCCACCACCGCTTTCGGATTCGCCGTTGTAGCGATCAGATTTCCTCCGCCGACTTCCTTTTTGCTGCTCGGCTGCCAGAACAGCCCGTTCATGTATATCCGGGAAAAAAGAAAACCGACACGCAGACAATCACCGTCAGGATTCCCGACAGTACTGTCACCCACTTTAAAACGATTTCGTCCATCTTAATCCCTCGTAAATGCTTTAATGCAAAGATTGCAATCCTTTTTCTCTTTTACGTTTACAAAGTTTTTTCCATTTAAACTGATATAACCCTCTCCGTCATCCAGATCCACACCCTGTAAAATTTTCTCTCCGGTATCATATTCGATTGCCATCGGATGTTTGGTTCCGGGTGTTTTCAGGTATACCAGCACGGCATAACGTTCCCCTTTTTCAGAGAAACCTTTGTATCAAAATCAACGGTGTAATATCCCGCTTTCTGTAACGTTCCGGATGCAAGCTGTTCTCTCTGCGCAAAAGACTTCTCATTTTCAAAATCGTGCACCACATAAACTTCATACTGTGTGTTTGCACCGGTCGCATAAAAAGAAGCAGCAGACAATGTTTCGGCTCCCTTTTGCCTCAAACACATTCGCCCCGTAAATCTGGTCACTGTCATATCCTAATTTTCCAACCCAGCCGCACAGATCACTCTGATAGATGTGATCATAATTATGTACATCATCTACCCGCGTATATGCCACATTATGCGTGCCAATATTCGTATCGTAGTAGGACACATAGAAAATTCCGTTTTCTCCAAATCCATCTCCCCAGCTGTTCTGGCAGATAAACGCACCGTCTCCCTCCAGCGTAGTATTGAAATTGGATCTCGAATAATTGTCATCCCATCCAATGATCACTACATCATGATTCGGTTTTTCCGTACCAATATAACAGTACGCACTTGTATTCTGATTATAATACACCGAACTCCCCTGTGAACTTCTTATGGTACTGTAAAGGGAAGATTCCACACCGCCATATTTAAATACCGCTTCTTTTATTCCTTCGTAATCTTTACCGTCAATAACCTGCATTTCCTGCACATGACGCACTGCTTTCAGCGAATCATCCGTCATCCCGTCCCCATACGGATCGTCCTTCTCATAGACCCGGTCCCTGCCATGCTGCCAGATAAGCCATTCCCATGGTATATTCTCCGCCATCATACTGATTGGCATGAAAAGAATTGCTCATACTCATATGGTCCACGGAAAAATTAACTTTTTCCTCCGGTCGCAGGGAAGACTCCAAGGCACTGGTTGCGGCAAACGCCCAGCACGTACCATAGGAACCCTGATTGTATATCGTTGATACCCGGTCACGCTCCCTTAAATCATAGGAAGCCGGAACAATCGCAGAAGTATCTTTATCGGATGCCGTAATTGTATTACTTGCGATATCGAAACTGCAACTGTAACCTAACAGGTTGGACAGATCTTCCAGACTGACAACCAGCTGGCCTCTGACTTCCTTTAAAGCGGATGAAATATCTACTTCATCCCCATTTAAATACGCCTTTTTCTGACCCACATCCATCGATACGGACTGACTGTGTTTTTCCACCAGAAGACGTTTTTTATCGTACACATGTGCACTGCAATTCAGCGCATCCCGCAACATGCTGACAGGAACCATAATATTGCGGTTTTTGTCCATGTAAAATTTCGATTTACTGTTATTGTAAGTCTGGTTATCGATTACGGCATGAATGGTCTGCCCGTTGACTTCCTTTGCCACCATCGGATTCCATACCTGTGTATCCAGTTCTCCTCCGCGGAACCGTCCCACCTGTGCATTGTCCACGCCCAGAATCTGAAATTTTAAAATAAAAACCAGCGCCAGCACAATTGTAAACGCAATATACCGTTTCGAGTATTTCATATATTACTGCTGTTCCTTCCTTTCGATCGTTTTCTCTGCTGCTTCTCTGCGTTTCGACGGTTTTGGCCCCATAAACTGATAAAAATAGGTTTTTATCATACCATTATAAATCTTTCTGTTTTTATCTGCCTTTCTTCCTATATAACGCTCCGCATCCTCATAACTGGTAATCATATACAGTGACCAGCTGTCAAGTCCTGCATAAGCCTGTCCGATCTGCGTATACAGCTCCGGAAGATCCTTTTTATCCTCCAGTCGCTCGCCATACGGCGGATTTGTAATGACAAACCCATATTTTTTCGGATGATGCAGATCCGCAACCGCTCTCTGCTGAAAATGAATCAGATGATCCACGCCCGCACGCTTTGCATTCTCTCTGGCTGCTTGCACCACTTCCGCATCGATATCATATCCCTGAATATCTACCTGGATATCTGCATCCATAAGATCCTGTGCCTCTTCTACCGTGTCATACCACAACTGTTTCGGAATCAGATTTTTCCATTGCTCTGCGGTAAACTGCCGGTTCATTCCCGGTGCAATATTTGCTGCAATCATGGCTGCCTCAATCGGGAACGTTCCACTTCCGCAAAACGGATCTACCAGAATACGGTCTTTTTCCACGGTGTCAGCATAATCAGTGCTGCTGCCAGCGTCTCCGTCAGCGGAGCCTTGCTGGTCATCAGACGATAGCCTCTCTTGTGCAGGGAATCCCCGGAAGTATCCAGTGTAACCATTACCTCATCCTTTAACAGGAAAATGCGTACCGGATAAGGTGCTCCATCCTCCGGAAACCAGTTCAGCCGGTAGACATTCTTCAGCCGCTCTACCATCGCCTTTTTGCAATTGACTGAATATCCGACGGACTGAACAGTTTACTTTTAATAGAAGATGCCTTTTTACCCAGAATTTTCCATCCTTTGGAATATAGTTTTCCCAAGGCAGAGCTTTTATCCCCTCAAACAGTTCATCAAATGTTGTTGCCCTAAAACGTCCTACCTGCAACAGCACTCTTTCTGCACTGCGAAGGAATATATTTGCACGGCATATGGCTTCCGCATCTCCCGCAAATGTCACTCTGCCATCTTCTACTCTTGTAATTTCATATCCTAAATCATAAATTTCTCTTTTTGTTACCGCCTCGAGTCCAAAATGACACGGTACAACCAATTCATATGTATCCATAAATATTCTCTTTTCTACTATAATGTATTGCATGGTCTGCAGTTCTATTGTTACATATTCTCACGATTTTTAAAATAGTTTTTCGAAATTTTTTCATCGCCTCATAACCACCAACCACACTTGCCACATGATACCCCTGTTCCCCAAGCATACGCGCCATCTGCATGCTTCCTCCCCCATGGTCGCAGTACAAAATCAGCTTGCGGTTTTTCGGCAGACGGGCAGTTCCTCGTTCCAGCTGATCATACGGATAGCTGACGGCCCCGGCCAGTGTTCGCTCTCATACTCTTTCCTGTCACGGATATCAATTACCAGTGCCCTGCTCTCCCTTTGTTTCTGCCTCAGCTGCGATGCGTAAATCAGTTCAAAATCTTTCACAATATCCTCCAGAATATGCCGTTTTCATTAAAAACAGATTACACGCTGTCCTTCGTGTAATCTGTTTTTATTATATTATGCAATTTTATGCATTTTGTTTCTGTCTAGCGCATATTATCAGATGCGGAATCAGACACATCTCCTGCCTTATCTGATACCCTGTCTTCTGTCTTGTCTGATGTCTTATTCACAGATTTATTGGATGTTCTGTTTTCAGACTTGTTGGAATAACAATCAGAGACACGATTGCTTCCGCTGCGATTTGTTGCACTGTTTGTTCCTGTACTGTTTTTTGACATACTTTTTCCTCCTTTAACGTTTCCCCAAAAACTGCATGGTTCAACGAATACAATTATTTAGTACAGGAATAGTTTCTCAACTTTTCGAGAAAATATTCATTATTTGATTGCAATCCATACCGCAATCCATTATAATAACTTTTGAAAAGAAGTTTTTTCTTCTTTTCAATGTTATACCTCTTATTAATTATTTATACTCCCCTCAAAAAGAGCCGGTCAGACGACCGGCTCTTTTACTTTCTTCATATGCTTTCATTTATATTTATGCATTCATTTCCCGTTTGATAGCCGCACCAAAGGCTACTTTTGACAGTGGAAACTTATAAAACAGCTTCATAAGTCCATACTGTATCACTCCTCCGGTCAGAACCAGTACAATATCTGCCACAATAGCCACCAGTGGATGAATGAATCCCTTTGGGATAAAAAAATGCAATCCTAGATCCCATATAAAATTGTAGTAGACATATAAAATTGTAGTAGATACTCACTACAAACGACCCAGACGGGACTCGAACCCGTGACCTCCGCCGTGACAGGGCGGCGCTCTAACCAACTGAGCCACTAGGCCAAATGCTTAATGCGTGATATATAATATCACAGTTTGCACAAAAATGCAAGAAAAAAATTTAATGGACCATCGGGGACTCGAACCCAGGACCGACCGGTTATGAGCCGGTTGCTCTAACCAACTGAGCTAATGGTCCAAATATATAAGCCGATGATCGGACTCGAACCGATAACCTGCTGATTACAAATCAGCTGCTCTGCCAATTGAGCCACATCGGCATACGACTTATGACTTTTAACTCAGCGCATTGCTGTGCTAAAAATGACTCCAACGGGATTTGAACCCGTGTTACCGCCGTGAAAGGGCGATGTCTTAACCGCTTGACCATGGAGCCTAAGAAAAAGAAAACTCCCCGAGTAGGGCTCGAACCTACAACAACTCGGTTAACAGCCGAGTGCTCTACCATTGAGCTATCGAGGATTATTAAGGTTTGTACCTTCAAAACTTCATACAAATCCGATTTGTTCCAATTAAAAGATTTATGCAGACACGTCTGCAAAAATTTCAGTTATTAACCAGATTAAGCCCTCGACCTATTAGTAACAGTCAGCTCCACATGTTGCCATGCTTCCACCTCTGCCCTATCTACCTTGTAGTCTTCAAGGGGTCTTACTCCCGATAGGAGGGATATCTCATCTTGAGGGGGGCTTCACGCTTAGATGCCTTCAGCGTTTATCCCTTCCAGACTTGGCTACTCTGCCATGCCGTTGGTCGACAACAGATACACCAGTGGTCCGTCCATCCCGGTCCTCTCGTACTAAGGACAGCTCCTCTCAAATATCCTCCGCCCGCGCCGGATAGGGACCGAACTGTCTCACGACGTTCTGAACCCAGCTCGCGTACCGCTTTAATGGGCGAACAGCCCAACCCTTGGGACCTGCTACAGCCCCAGGATGCGATGAGCCGACATCGAGGTGCCAAACCACTCCGTCGATGTGAACTCTTGGGAGTGATAAGCCTGTTATCCCCAGGGTAGCTTTTATCCGTTGAGCGATGGCAATCCCACTTTATACCACCGGATCACTAAGTCCTACTTTCGTACCTGCTCCACCCGTCGGTGTCGCAGTCAAGCTCCCTTCTGCCTTTGCACTCTTCAAATGGTTTCCAACCATTCTGAGGGAACCTTTGAGCGCCTCCGATACCCTTTCGGAGGCGACCGCCCCAGTCAAACTCCCCGCCTGACATTGTCCCATTGCCAGTTCATGGCAACTGGTTAGAAACCCAGTACTACAGGGGTGGTATCCCAACAGCGACTCCGGACAGACTGGCGTCCATCCTTCTTCGTCTCCCACCTATCCTGTACATGCAGTACCGAATCCCAGTATCAAACTGGAGTAAAGCTCCATGGGGTCTTTCCGTCCTGGCGCGGGTAACCAGCATCTTCACTGGTACTTCAATTTCACCGGATGCATTGTCGAGACAGTGCTCAAATCATTACGCCTTTCGTGCGGGTCGGAACTTACCCGACAAGGAATTTCGCTACCTTAGGACCGTTATAGTTACGGCCGCCGTTTACTGGGGCTTAAATTCAAAGCTTCGCTTGCGCTAACCTCTCCTCTTAACCTTCCAGCACCGGGCAGGCGTCAGCCCATATACTTCACCTTTCGGTTTCGCATAGACCTGTGTTTTTGCTAAACAGTTGCTTGAGCCTATTCTCTGCGGCCCACCATTCAGTGGGCACCCCTTCTCCCGAAGTTACGGGGTCATTTTGCCGAATTCCTTAACAATGCTTCTTCCGTCGGCCTTAGGATTCTCTCCTCATCCACCTGTGTCGGTTTACGGTACGGGCACATATAAAACAATAGCGGCTTTTCTCGGCACATGGCTCACATACTTCACTACTTAATTTCGCTCCACATCACGTCTTCGGCTTATGTGACGGATTTGCCGGTCACACACCTACCCCGCTTGTACCGGTCTTTCCATTCCCGGCTTATGCTTTCCACATGCGTCCCCACAGTTCTGTT
>VOFH01000653.1_pt1:155000-156000 | contig 156000 bp, 193 predicted proteins | sample 5384091 | NCBI WGS metagenome assembly VOFH01 (sample SAMN12384727, study PRJNA508395) | human gut metagenome | isolation source: healthy gut G | host: Homo sapiens
GTGTCCGACAAGCACATCTGTAACCGCCTGTTGGAACGATGCTGCCACGTCTGCCCGGTTTATTTCCAGTCCCTTCATCCTGCAGCCGTTTAAATAATTGAGTACTGCCGATTTAAGTCCGCTAAAGCTGAAATCATAAACTCCGCCCACAATCTTTGCTCTCGGAAACTCTATGCTGTGCGGGTCACCCTCATGCGAAACCTTTTCTATCTTAGGACCGCCCGGATAGCCAAGTCCTATTGCTCTCGCTACCTTGTCAAATGCCTCTCCTGCCGCATCATCCCTCGTACGTCCGAGGATCTCATATTTACCGTAATCTACCACTCTCACCAGATGCGTGTGTCCTCCTGATACGACGAGTGCCAGAAATGGCGGCTCTAAGTCTTTATTTTCTATATAATTTGCGCTGATATGTCCCTCTATATGATGCACTCCGACAAGAGGAATGTTTCTTGCGTATGCTATAGCCTTTGCTTCTGCCACGCCTACAAGCAGTGCTCCTACGAGCCCCGGACCATATGTGACGCCTATTGCGTCTATATCGTCGAGTGTCATCTGTGCATCTGAAAGTGCCTGCTCTATGACCTGATTAATTTTCTCAATATGCTTTCTGGAAGCTATCTCCGGTACTACCCCTCCATATAAAGTATGAAGAGCTATCTGCGATGAAATCACATTACTTCTCAGATCACGTCCATTTACTACAACTGCCGCCGCAGTCTCGTCGCATGAGCTTTCAATTGCAAGTATTTTAATTTCTTTTTTTGTTTCTGTATTTTCTGTCATTTTATTACACCAATCTTAATTATATTACTCTATTCTGTTTCCGTATCAGAATCTGCAGCAATCTTATAAAATGTAAGAATCCTCCAACAGCCTTCCTTATCCTGCCTGAGTACATATTCCTGATATGTCTTAGAATACGAGCTGCCCTCCTTCATGAAGTATGATGCCTTGACATATGCAATTTTACTACCATTATCGGTGACATATTTTACAT
>VOFH01002022.1_pt1 | contig 155791 bp, 157 predicted proteins | sample 5384091 | NCBI WGS metagenome assembly VOFH01 (sample SAMN12384727, study PRJNA508395) | human gut metagenome | isolation source: healthy gut G | host: Homo sapiens
CTCCGTTTTATACTCTTCCGCCTTGGCTGACGGAACGTCAGTGACTGGTACTTGTCCAGACGCCGACCCCGGTCATTGACAGCCGTGCAACCGTGGAAACAGATCAGGTTCTGCATGGTAAGAACGCCCCGGCTCCCTTATAGGCATCCATCCATGCCTTGCTTTGAGGAGTGCCCATGGCGGCCGGATACGACGGTCATTGAACTGTCTGACCGCGTTGTAAAGCAATGTGGCGTCCAACGCGTGCCTGATGTGGGTTATCGCGATGGAAAGCGGGTAGTACAGTTTGGATTGCGGGTCCTCCACGAAAATATTACGGCCGTGTATACTTGTAAGGGGAACTCCGCCGTTTTCTTGTTTCCAGGTTGCCCACGTGTTTTTTCAGCGCGTTGACATAGTCGCTCGCGATGGCCAAAACCACATCACGGTTGAACCAGCGGTTTCTCTCGGCAAAACCCGTGATGTCCTTGTGTTCCATCTTCATCTGGGCGTGCAGCTCGTTCAAGAGCATTTTCCACTGGTAATCATAGCCTTTCGGTGAATCATCTCGGTCACCCCTGCCGGCTCTTTTCACGGTAATGCGTGTATGACATCATATGGAACATTTGTGCCATGACCCACCGGCGGAAGAGTCGGTTGTTGGGAACGGTACCCTGTGCCATGATGCTGCCGAATATCGGGTCGTTGTCATCCAGGATGGTAAGTTTCCCGTCTTTGTTGGAGGCGATATACTCCCGCCCTCGGCTCCTGCATGGCGAACAGGCAGCTCACGTCACACCGGCACCGCGGAGTGCCTCGATGCGCTCCCGCGCCCTTTGGGAAGTCCGGCAGGAGAATTATGGTAAGCCACCACCGGATAGACGGTGCCCAAATCCGAATTCTTGCCGATAACGGTACCCGTGGCGGCGGCAATTCCTTGTCCGCGATGGCGAATTCCGTGCCGCATCCGGGGCTGGGACTTTGTTTCTTGTTTCTTTCTACTCATTGTGAATTTGTTAATAATTGATTACTTCGGGTTCCACCCATTTTCTGAGTATCACCAGGTCCTTGTCTTTTCGCTTTGCCAGAACCATTTGCCCATCGTTTCAGGATTCCATGTATGAACCGCCTATAATCCGGCAGAGGATATAAATTCCAGCTCGAATTGCGCGGTATCCGGTGTTGCCCGTACAGCATGTCCCCGTCCTCGAGGTCACTTTCGGGCAATGCCATGAAATACCGGCAGGGACTTGCTCTGGCTGCGCTCCGATGGTATCGAATGTTTATAGCGGCGGTACAGCTCCTCCACATCCGTGAAAAAATCCCGCAACCGTACTCCGGCAACACGGGCGCCATCATACCTGCCGTTCCGTATCATGTATCTCCGTTTACTTTTAAACTTCTGGACTGGAAATCAATCCGGAAATTTGCGCCGTTCTCTATGGCGGTGACGGTTTCTCGGTAAATATCTTCCATTTTCTCACCTGTTTACAATTAATGGCACTCAAACCCCTGGCGCGTATCTTTATAGTCCTGATAAATACAGTAGGACTTCGGTCCTGAACCAGGTAGTTGCCTGGCTCAGGACCAAGCTTGAATACTGTATCTTGAATTTGGGTCCCTCGTGCATATGCGGTCGCGCTACCTTCTGTTCAGGGGACTCATCCGGACGGCACATCCTTTAAAAACCTGATACGGGCCGCAGTACAGCTGGAACCTGTGTCATCTGTCGTGTTAGCAGGAGATAACACAGGCTCCAGCCGTAATGAGCTGCGGCTCTGTTGAAATCCCGGCCTTGCCCCCTTTGCCCTGTGCTGTTCTTTTTGCGGTTCCCGGAATGCCGGCACGTTCCTTTACAGGTCCGATGTCTGCTGTGGCGGAAGCCGGAATGGCGCCGTCGTATAACGTTAGGGGATACGACGGCGCGAGACTTATCGGGGACAGCAGGCTGAATCCATTCCCCGACCGCACGTTCCCGTGCTGGAAAAGACTGAAAAGTTCTCATAATACCGGCACATGGCTTTATGCTTCCGATGTATCCCGCGTATGGGTCTTCTGCGGGTCGAAGGCGACGGTCAGCCGCCTTCAGACTCGGAAGAAGACGTTGGTACGCGGATGCCTAAACCTATTCCCTTGAACTTTCCCGGTGTGCTCCGGTAACGGGTACGGGACAGACGGCACATGACTTTAATTTCCCGATACATTACAGGCGCAGCCAGAATCGAGATGGGATTAACCGGGTGTTAGACCGGTTAATCTCGATATGGATTCTGGTTATAAGCCTGTAACGTTGAATAACCTGCCCGTTCACCCGTTCTGCCGTGTGCCCGGCATGCCCTATAACGATGCTACCAGCGTATTGTACACCGCCCGGCTGGTCAGAAGGGGCGTTACGCATGCAGCCGACAGTCAGGTAACCCGGTATGTCCCGGTCTGTTTATCGCGGTTGGCCTTCACGTTGCGTCCCCGTCCCCGGACGATGCAGCCATCCGGTTTGGTTCGGACATATCCCAGACCGCCGATCTTGCACCTGCCCGTCTGAACGGCTCTAAAAGCAGTCCATCACGAACTTGTTCAGCTCGTTGAGGTCACTCTTCACATTACAGACCGGCAATACCTGTATCGCCCAGCTGAACTCGCCCTTGTACAGGTAACGGTTCACGGCGTGCACGGCTTTTGCCAGTGTCGTGTCCCGGCAGCGGATTGTCCGCCGCTCGATCTCGTGCTGGAAGGTCTTGATGCGTGATGACGAGGCGAGACCATGCCGCCCTTGATACTGAATCCTAAGAACTTGAACCAGACATCGGCTGCCAGGTATTCCACTTTCTTGGGATTTAGCTTCATGGATTTATCTTCCAGGCGTTTTTGGAGTGTGTCCATCGCTTTTTTCATAATCCTTGCCGATAAAAAGCATATCGTCGGAATACCGGACGTAGTAGCCGTTCATTTGTGACAGTTCCCTGTCTAGGTCGTAGAGCAGTACATCCGCCAGCCAGCTAGCCACAGCACAACCCTGTTTCAAGTTGATACTTGCTTTGCAACCGGTTATCTTCATCGAAATAGAGGTCCGAGTGGTAATATTTCCTAAGTACGTCTATCAGGGCAGACTGGCCGTGTTTGGCCTCCACCTTGTCGAACGCCTCGTCGATGAACCGTATCGGAACACTGTCGAAGTATTTGGAAAGGTCGGACTTCCAGCCCAGACAGCCGCTATTGCCGGTTTCTGTCATCCGGTGGCTGACTTCCGTAACTACCTTGCCGCACCCTATACCGGTCTGGTAGGACTTGCACGAAAGAGTGCAGCATCTCCGGCATCAACTCGAAGAGCAGGTCGTTGGCGATACCCAGTACTACGCGGTCCATCGGCTCGTTTACGTACACTGTGCGGAACTCACCGTTGTCCTTGGGTATCTGCGCCGTGTGGGAGGGGGAAATCTCGTACTTTCCCCGGCGCATGGCATCGGCCATGGCCATACGGGTATGCTCGTCGGTCAGCCGGATAAGCTGGTCTTTCCTGATGTCTTTCAGCACGCCTTTCTCAATGGCCTTCGTCCACCGGCCTATGTCGAAGAACATTTGCAATATCTTGTCTTCATTCATGGCACTCAAAACTTTTTTGGGAAAGGATAAAATTCAGTATGTCCATGCCGGATTCTACGTCACATTCCTGCTCGTACTCCTCGCCCGTGTAGTAACTGTAACCCATGATGAAGATTTTCCCGTCTTTTCCGAGCGACGCGTTCGTGATGACCAGTTCCACGGGGTCACGGTCCACAACATGGAGATAGGTCGAGGATTGTTCACCGTTGTCATCAAGGCTGCCGCCACACTCGGAAAGCAGCTTCACGGACAGGGCGTAACATTTTTCATTCAGGGCTTTCTCCGCCACGTGATGGTTGTTCATCTCTTCCGTAAGTGTTCGGATGCGGTCACCGCGTCTCTGCTCGGGAACCGGTTCGAAAGCGGTTTCGAACATCCAGACAGGCATCCATTTATGGAAGACGGCGGGTCCCAAGCGGCATATGTAAACTTCATCGTTCTCTTTCTCCGTCTCCGGGATATCCATTCCCGAGGCTCGTGCTGCCGCTACGCTCATGCGCTCGAAACCGCCGAGGCAGGAAGGGGCCGACTTCAAACGGTAGGGACGGATGTTTCCTACAGGGACACCCATTGACATAAGTAGCATCCCCTTAAAAGTGTCGGTAACGGGGAGTGGTTTGCTGTTTGTTCATTCTTTTATTCATTTTCTGGTCTTTGTACATACATTATGATTTCTCACGCATCCTCCGCAAAGGGCCACAAGCCGCTCTTCCGGCAGCAGGAACTCCTCGTCCGTGAAGTAATAGCAGATTTTCCGGTCCACGGCCTCCGCCTCGTCCGATATGGGTGCGCCGTCTTTGCCGACCAGCACGTCTTGCAGACCCGTTACAGAGACCAGGGGTTTTGTATTCCCCGCCCGTTCCACGGAACAGCGTCAGTTCCCTGACAAAATATTCCCTGTCATTCCATGTGATAATCTCAAACATTTCCTCCACTTCCGGGAACAGCCGGCACAGGACCGGAAACAGTTTGCAGGCATCGCTCCGGAGCATCAGGAAGACACATTCCATCAGGCATAGTCCGGCATCTTTGAGCATGGGCAGCAATACGTCCGTGCCTGCTCCGTTTGCCTCTGCCACTATCAGGGCTTTCCAGTATCCTTCCTGGAATGAGTCCGTCCAAGGGATGAGTTCGGCTGCCCTGACGGAATAGGAAACCGCGATTTCTTCCGGATTGTCCTCGTCCGTGGAAATCAGTCCTATTTTCGTGTCATCTTCGACAGGCTCCTTTACCGGCAGGCAGACTTTCATTTTTCGGAACGTGTCCGTGTCCTCGTCCGCCCAGTTGACAAAGCCGCCGAATCTTATGAAATCATATCTGCTCATTTGTCATTATTGTTTATTGTTATTTACCTTACAATTCTTCCGGTTCTCCATCGTTGATACTCCGGTAGAAACGGTCTCCGTCCGCCCACTTCTTGGCGGTGATAGCCAGCTCAGCTTCCTCTATGGAAAGGCCGTCGGCGGGAAGGGCATCAAGGAGTTCTCCCATGCATACATCGTTCTCGCCATACTCTTCCTGCACCTTTCCGAGTGTCATTCTGCCCTTGTCCGTCTTTTTACGCCACAAAAGCATCTGTTGTATCCAATTTTTCATGCGATTCTTTTATTAAAGGAAATCCTTGGCATAACTGCGGGCTTCATTGAAAGTGTTGAAGCCGATTCCACTCATGCAAGAGATTGCCCAGTATCTTAATTTCCTGCTTTCGGCACGGGCAAGATAGATTTGCCCGATACGAATCCGTCTTTGAGAATGTCATGCCGCTTGTCTTTTTGTAATCCGTACCATGTTCCGACATTCACTTGTCCATTTTCCAAAATCCGTAATCGGACCCGTCACCGAGATGAGCACCGAAATAGTACCCCTCCGGTGAGTAACTATCGAGCGTGTCGAACAGCGATTCCAGCAATCCCGCCGCGTCATCGCTGTTCCACCAGTCTGCTTCTTTGTCCTCCATGGCATGGGCGGGGATGGCATTCCTCACCTGCACGTACTCCGGTGTGTCACGGATAACGTCCAAGAACGCCGGAATCAGGTCCTGCGTGCGCATCGTGCCGTGGGAGATACTCTCCCGGCACGGCATGGAGGCGGTTTTGTGTCCTCTCGTCTATGAACATGGCATTTAGATAAAGGGCAGACGGGTATCTTCCAGCATGGAGGCCAGCATTTGACACATCTCGTATGAAGCACGGTTGCGGTCGTCAATGCAGCGTGAATCACGCCCTGCCATAGCGGTAATGGAAGCCTTTACCGTTCTGAAGAATGTCTGTTCCAGTGTCTTGTGGAAATAAGGAAGAGCCTGGGCGAAACGTTCGGACTTGAATCCCAAATCGTTCATGGCGTATTCCAGCTGTTTGGCCGCCTTGTACTCGCGGCTGTTCTCCAGGCTTTCCGGAATATCACCGAACTGTGCGGCCCGGAGCTGGCGTTCCAGTTCGATGACGGCCACCGAAAGCAACAGCTTGATGGCTTCCGGGTTGCCGATACCGTGTTTCTGCCCGTCAGCGGTATGGAACTCGATCAGGTTTACACTGTTATTCTCTTGTAATTCTTTGTAGCATGCGAGGGTCTTGCTGAGCGCTTTTGCTTTCTCTTTATCCATAATTTTATCTGATTTGATTGTTATTGCACACAAGTACGTCCCCAACGATGAAGTCTTTCGACGCCGGGTGATGAGCACGGAATATCCTGCTCGCTTCAAGATTGAGGGACAGAGGGATAAATTTGCCTTCCTCGTTGACGACCATTGTCGTGTTCCCGTCCAATTCTACCAGTTCGATGTAGCCGCCGACAATCGCCTGCATCTCCTCCAGCGTGAAGTCCGAACCATTGGCAGGCTGCACGGGTTGGCGTGTTCCGTCCGTTTTGATGATTTCTGTCATAGTTGCTTTGAAATTTTAAGATTCATGACTCGCCAGTATATCCAAAATCTGTTGCAAAGGGAATTTTTCAGTCCAGAATCGCTCGTCGGTATGTTTGCCGTACGCCCGGTATCTGGCTTCCCCGTTTGCAAATACCGCCAAGATATGGCTGACCAGCACATTGTCCGGCGGAACCAACCTTTCCAGTTCCGTTTCGGTCAGTTCCACGAAGCACCAGTTATTGTCTTCCGGCAAGTCCTCGCTGCCCAGTATCCCGTCCTCGTCCGGCTGGTAAAACCAACCGATATGTCATAAAAGTTCAAAGACTGGAAACTGATGTCATCCTTGAATGGCTTGACGGCTTCCAGCCTGCCGGACTGTGTCTGTCTCCACTCTTTTGACAGGTACACGATTGCAAAGTCGCAGCAATCCCATGCACTGTCAGTTCCTGCCTTGAGCAGGAGGTATGGGGTAGGTTCATTTGAGATTTTCATCGTATTTCCCTCCTTTTATGCCACGCGTGATACCGTTTCACGGTGCGTAGCTGGTTAATGATATGGCCAAAAAGCTTGCGTGAATAGATGCGGTAATGGAACACAGCCGAATACTCGCATACATTGCCGTGAAAGTCCACGTGGGAGCGGTCATCCGCAAAGTCGAACAAGTCGCCCTGGATTTCCAGCGTGTATTTGTTCTTCCGTAGCCAGTCAAAAAACTCGAAGATGTCCTTCTTTTGGGAGTAGAAAGTACAGTATTCGTAGCGGTTTCCGCGCAGGTTCCTCAGCAATGCCGCCATCTCGTTCCGTTCCCGGCGGTCGCCAAATTCGGATCCCGTCCGAGTGGCGAGGTTCTTCAGGAAATATATTTTACCTCCATACTCGAAATAGTACGGTATGTAGGTGACCGTCTTTTGTACCAATTGACATATTTGACAAAGGAAGCCTTCTTGACGATGGCGGGATGCAGGTTTACTTTCTCCATGTGTTCCCGAATCTGGCGGTAGATTTCCACATTGGAAAGACGTACGGGACGTTCCGCCCGGAAATACCTGCCGTCCGACTCGAAACAGAGCGCGTACAGGTTTCGGTAATACGGTTCCCCGACAAAGAACCAGTCGCTCTGCATGCGGGCCGGAGGCAGGCATTCCAGCAGTTCGTAATAACGTTCCTCCGTAATTTCATGGAAGGGCTTGCAAAGTGCCCGGGTATAACGCTTCACAAGCAGTGTCATGCGTACCGGTGATACAGCGACCAGGTACGGGTTCTTCTCCCTTTCGCGCAGTGCTTCCAGCGTCTCGCCGCCGTAGTCGCTGTGCATGTCATCCGACATCGACGTGAGGCATGTCCCGTCGAAATAACGTGAATCGATGATGTATCTCATGGGCACTGGATTAAATGGTTATTTTCAACACCTGACCGGCGGCATATTCGGCATTGCGGGTGAGCTGGCGCTGCCATGCCTGGTTGCGTGGCGCCCACTTGAAAGCGTTACGCTTCAAGGTCGTACGCATATCGGTATCGGGTATTTTGTCGAAGAGGATTTGCAGGCGGTCTTCTTCGAAGTTGTAGACCACCTTGCCGCCATCGAACGGAATCTCACGATTTTCACGGCTTGCCCGTTCCTGCTGCTTTTCCCGCACCTTGCGGACGAGTTCGGGATACTTGAAGATTGAATGGCGTGCCGTGACGACAGGTTTCTTGACTTTGTCGTTCCACTCTCGCAGACGAGCGACGGCACGGTCGATGATTTCCACGTTGCCATGGTTGACATAGGTGGAGAGTCGCCCGGCGAGGTTGCTGACGAAGAGAGCCCGGCTATAGCCTCGTGCCGTACCCGTATCGATACCGTGAATGGTCGAGGCGGCATCGTCGATAAAGGCTTTGACCTTCTGCCACTCCTCCTCGAGACGCTGTTCTTCGGGCTTGGCCGCTTCGGTAGCCTTGCGAATCGCTTCGAGTGCACGTTCTCGCCATTCCCGGAACGCCGTGACGCTCTTGGCGTGGCTGTTGCAGGCCTTTTCGTTGCGGCCCGTGTTGAAGCGTGCAGGTCCCGTAATCATCGCGCTGGCACAACGGCTGTTGGCGGCGATCATGGCAGAGAAATAGCGTTTGTAGTTTTCCATGTAACGTTCCCGCTGCTGCTCGGGCATCGACTGCAAATCCTCGTGCAGTTCCTTTTCGTGCGAGGCGATGTCTGACTCACCCCGCTCGTCGGGTGAGAAGGAGGTGAGGTTGTAGGAGCTGCACGCCTGCTTGAAATATTCTTCCAGATAGCCCGGGTGCGCCACTTCCACAACTTCCCAGTCCTTGAAGTCCGCCGGGGCGAGGATTTCTTCCTTGCCCGGATTCCCTACAAGATGGGAATAGCTGCAATACCCGTGTCTCTTTCCCCTGAAAAGAAACGCTACCGGTTCGCTTTCCGGGGCATCCACACGCCGCACCATGGTCACACGATGGGCATTTTCCTTTGTCAATAATGTTGTTTCCATACCTTTCTTCTTGATTTCGTTATTTGATTGTTTCCGATTTTTATTGTTGCTTCATCCGGGCGGCATGGTCCATTACAGAGGCGAACCCCACCTCGATACCTATCTGGTATCCGCCCTTGATGGTCGATTCCAGCTCCGCCTCGCTTTCGATCAGGGATTCCGAATCATCGGCATAAAGCCTGTACAGGGAGAATACGTCTGCCTCCCATAGCTTCCGGGCATTTTCCGCCGATACAAGCAGCCACACGAAACCGTCCTCACGGGTTACCTTGACGGCGGCTTCGCTATGGCTCAGAGTCCGCCACTCCTTGATGTCCAGTGCCACCCTCCACACGATATACATCAGCGCATCGTGGCGGCTTTTAATATCAGGGGAATCGCACAGGCGGCTGGCCACATCTTTGAGTGTCCGGAAAGAGTCCGCCATGAACTGCTCCACGACATACGGCTTTTCGGCAATGGCGGAACAGGCATCGTCCGCCCTGCCTGATTCCGGAACGGTCTGAATATCCTCCTCTTCAAGGAAGATTTCACGGTGCAGGTAGTCCAAGTAGTAATATGATTTCATTCCGCTTATTCTTTGGGGGTGAAAGTGATTCTCGTGTGCCCGTCATAACCGAAGGACGGTTTCAGGCCGAAGGCTTCGGCATCACTGCTGATGCAGCAGATGTCCCAAATCTCCAACCCTCCGGCGCAGGTTATGACGGTATTGTTTTCAGATATTTGCGGCGACTTGTCTTTCAATGCAGCCCCGCCGCAGATGCCGCGTAGAATAACACCACGCTGGTGGGTAGTAAGTTCTTTCGTTTCCATAGACCTAATCTTTTGCTTTTACACCGAACATGTTCTCCATTGTACTGGCGAGGGCTTCCTTGAAACCGTCGCTTACGCCCCAGTATTCAAGTAACCCGTTGCCGATGACCTGCATCTGTTTGTCGGTGGGCATATCGCCATCATACCCGTATTCCTTGAGCAGGGCACGGCTGATGATGACACCTTTTATCTCGTTGATTCTATGTTCCTCTCCCATAGCCGTTAATACATCTTTACCCGCAGACCAGATATCTGCTTTCTCGTTATTTCTGTCATTTTCTTTATCCGTTTATAAAAGCATAGGGGCATTCCGCCCCCATAGTTGTTTTCCTGTTACAATCCAAATAAAATTGGATCAAAGTTTTCGGTTAAATTTGTTTTTATCTTATTTACAGCGTATTGCATTTCTTGGTGAACTTCTCGGCCAAAGGTCAAGGCACGAGAGCCTCCGCCGGCCTTTGATCGAGCCGGTGCGGAGGCACATCGTGCTTAACACCTTTGGCTCTCTCGAAAGCCGAGATTTCAGAACCCGAAAAAATCCTTCGATAAACAGATTTTCCTTAGCGGTCAGCTCTCTGCCGCATATCCCTTATTAGTTTACAAAGGCCAGAGGAGCAGATTATTTTAAGCGGACGTTAACGCCGCAACAACTATGTAGTATTCTCTCTGGGAAAATCCGTTTACCGGAAGGGTTTCTCTATGACACGATACTATTGACATATTCGGTCTGATGTTTCAGCACAAAGAATAGACGGTTTACCAGTTTGCGGGCGACCTTTACGATAGCTTTGCTCTTGGGCATCCGTTTGCATTGTTCCGTATAGAACAGGTTCATCGCAGGGTCTTGACGTACCGCCACCCATGCCGCTTCTATCAGGTTACAGCGCATAACGGCGTGTTTTCGTATGGTAATATCCCCCGTCCCATCTTTCTCTCCGCTGGAGTGGCACATCGGGATCATTCCGATATAGGCAGCCAGTTGTTCGGCATTGCGGAAGCGGGTTATGTCGCATATCTCGGAGAGGAACGCCATTCCCGTAGCCTGCCCGAACCCCGGAACGCTCATAATCAACCGCAGCGGTTCGCGGAATCGATCCGTCTTGGCCAATGTCCGTAAAGCCCGTGTCATCTCCAGTTTCTGACGGCGTAACTCTTCCAGATGCCGGATATGAATGTCGAGGGCCTGACGGCCGCTCGGGGTGAGCGTCTCTATCTCCTTCAACCAGGCGAAAAAGCGCTTCGACCAGTTGGAAAACGGAGTGAGAAACTCCTGCGGAATCTCGATGCCTAAATACCGAAGTTGAGACTTGAGCCGATTCTTCTGACGGGTCGTGTCTTTGGTTATCGAGTTCTTCAATCTTATCAAGGAACGCATCTCCAACGATACGCTGTCCGGCGTATAAATGCCTTTCAGCTCGTTGGCTCTTAAACTCCGCGCCAGCTTACCGCTGTCCACGGTGTCGGTCTTACGCAGCTTTTCGCTGCTCTTGGTCGGCACGTCGGCCGGATTGACCACGATGTTGTCGATCCCTAAGGCCGTCAGACGCTCGTGTATCCAAAATCCGCAGAAGCCCGCTTCGTACACCGAGTGATACTCGGCGCCCGGATAACTCCGAGTTAAAAATCCGTACAACGCTTCTGGGCTCGGATGCTGGCTAAACTTCTTCAATACGGAGGTTTCGGACAAGACCGTAACCGACCAACTCTTCAAATGGACGTCGATTCCTACATAAATCTTTTGTCCTCTGAAACTAATTTTGTTTCTTTGCTCTCTCATGGCTATCGTCGTTTTAGTTAGTAAAGGTTTTGCAGCTTTAATCTAACCAAAATCTCGATAGCTTTTTCATTTATCCGCTATCATCGCGGCTTACCCTGATTGTAAACATAGGGATTATTAATTCATATTATTTTGCATGATTTTTTCCGGAACACCTATCCGGCATAGATGTACTTGAGCTTGGGCACTCCGTTCTGGAGCACGGTGAAGGCGTTTTCTTCCACCTGCACGTCCTTTGCCTTTGGCCACCATAGCCACGAGAGTTTCCCGTCGGGTTTGAGGAATGCCACGGCATTACCCTGCACTTTCCCGACCTCACGCACGCCGAGGTCTTTTCCGCCCTCGAACAGCCGGACACACCGCCACTTCGAGCCAAGCGTCATTTTCCGTTTCACGTCTGCTAATGTTTTCATACTCATTGCGTTTTTATTATTGCATATAAATTCTGCATTTCCGGTTGCACCGTCTCAGGCTGTCCGCCGAGAGCGGATAACTGCGGTTCAAATGGTCGGGAAACCCTTCTCGGAACATCAGCTCCGCCGTAGCGTACTCCTTGCACCATTTCCGCCGACGTCTCCCACGGGCAGGTCTCGTTTCCGGCATCCGCCTTTTCGGAGATTTCGGCACACGCCATTTCCCACCGACAAACACCGCTTCATATTCCCGTTGTAACACGCCGCTGCAATACGCCGCCACGCTGACAGCGGGCACACTTCCGAGCTGTCCCGTCGCGGCAAGGCTGTCAAGCGTATCGGTGGCAGCCTTGAAACTGGCAAAGCACCCGTAACTGCGGGTGCGCTTTGCGTCAAACACTTCTATCATATTTATTCGTTTTATTATTGGCACATCCGTTCTCCGCTTCCCCGCATAGGATAACAGCGGAAGCACGGCAGGCGGTTCCGCAGAACGCCAGACCGTGCTTAACCGTGTTATATACAAGGTAGGCACAACGCCTCACGGCGCAAGGAAGTCATATCGGAGGGAATTTTAGAAAAGTGCGGGCATTTCAGGGTGCAATCCTGACACAGTGTATATCAATGCCCGAAAAAGCGCGCACGCCCCGCAGTTTCCGCAGCACGTATGCGCGTCATGTTACTCGCCATCGTCCCCGCTGTCAATTCCGGCGGTGATGTTGCATATCTCCTGCAATGCCGATTCTATCTGCACAAGGTCGTCGATGTCGAACTTCACGGCATCGCAGTCCTTCTCCCACACTTGGCGGGCTATGAAGACGGCATCATGCAGCGACCGCTCGGACTCTTCCAGAGCGGTCTTCAGGTCGTCCACGGTGTACTCCCCGTCCTGCGGCGGAGGTACAGTCCCGGCACCGTTTTTTGCCGGGAAATTCTTTTCGCCTATCACGTTACAGTTGCTTTCGCCCGAAATGAAAAGCGCGTATTCTTGGCATACGCCACAAGAACACGCACTTACGACGGCAGATACGAAAAGGGCAGGCAGTCCCACACGTTCAGCGGGCTGCCTGCCGTCCTTTTGCCTTTTTCGGGCAGGTTTCAGTTACTCCGTTGCCCTTATGCCGCCTTTTTGCTTTCATCGGCAACCGTTCCGGCAGGCTGTTCCGCCACCTTTTCAGCCTTGCCGGTCTTGGTCGTTTTCTCGGCAGGCTTTTCGAGGTTGGCGAGGTTCGGGGCGAAATTCATGGCGTTGCGGATAGCCTTTGCAGCGGCATGGATTGTCTTTTGGAAATCACGGTTTGACTTCTCGAGGTCTACTTTGGTCGGCACAAGACCGATACGCGCCCAAACGCTGTCGGTAAGGTCGTACTTCTTGATACGATTTCCCGACTTCTCGCAGATGATGATTTCCGCAGGGGTTGTGGCACGGAATTTCGAGCGTATGCCGTCGGCATCGGCACGCAGTTTCTTTTCCTCCGCAATGGTGTGCCACATAGTTGCGACCATGTTTTTAATCACACGGAAAATCTCGTTGTCCGACTTGTCGGCAGGCTCAAAGTCCGCACCGAAAAAGTGCTGTGCCGTCTGCACGAGTTCACCGTCCTTGTTGGTAGAGTTGTAAACCAACATGATACCTGCAAACGAACCGATGTTTGCATACTGTTCCTTGTTCAATTTAGAAGTTGCCATAATGATAAAATTTTAGAAACACTGCGCAAAATCACGCATTGCGGGCACTCGGGGAGTCGAACCCCGAACTCTGCACCATAGCGCAAAGTGTGGCATTTCCTGCCACGCGCCCAAAAATTTGCCGTGCATTTCACCCTGCACGGCAAAATTTTTCGTAACTTTGTCGCACTTAAAACGTACCCCATAGCAGGCTATCCAAATGAGCGCATTTTCGGCATATCGTGTATCGGCTTACTCACGCATCACTCGTGTCGTGGCTCTGCGCTGCTTTACTCCAATTTCGGCAAGACGCTTCTCTGGCACGTCCCGGATCTTTCCCAATCCGGCAGCTAACTGTAAGGTGAGGCATTTAGGCGTTACCACCGAGCTGGGTATTGGGTATAGCATTGGCATATACATTTACCAGCGTCCTCTATGCGGATAGTTTTTACCGCTATCGTGCATTTTATTCCGAGCGCACAAGGGCGCAATTATGGCATTATTCTTACACGTCCTTTTTCCATACAACTCTCGCACTCCCAAATTTGCGTGCTTTGCGTATGCGGACTAAAAACACGTTTTTAGCCGTTCCAACTTGCTACATTGGTCTGTAGTCCTGCTCGGTGTGGTTATTTAACACCCTATTTAATCGCTCCAAAGCGAACAGGCGAATTTTTGATTTTCCAAGCCTCAAAAATAGGTTTCCCACAAAAAGGGCTTTTTGTTTCTCGCTCTCGGCGGTCTTTGCTTTTCTGTTTTTTAATTCTGTTTTTTACTATCTATTTTTTTATTCGTTTTTCTCCGTACTTGTTTGCCGTTTGTTTGGCTTTCGAGTACATGACTATTATAAAACCGTTTTTCAGAACTGCAAAACTTTTTGAGAAAAAAAATTTGGAACGTTCCAAAAACAGCCTTTTTGCGAATATGGAACGCACGCGCGCGAAGTGAATTTGTAAATAGTTGAATATCAATAAAATAGAAAAAATGATTTTCTTTGAAAAAAATTTTTCCTTTGCAAAAATCAAAAAAGCCCCGTTTCAACGTATGTATAAAATCAAAATCAGTTTTGTCTATTGATTATCAGATTATTAGCTGCTTAAAATGGATAAAATAGGACTGAAAAGATTTTTTTACTTTCAATTTGTAAGCAAAGATAATGTAAAAGACGTTTTTAGGCTTACTTTATACAAAAGTAAACCTAATAAATTATTGATATTCAATGGTGTAATAAAAATAAAAAGATTGGGGAGGGTGTACCCTCGGGTGCGGATTCGGTCTCTGTCCTCGGGCCGTTTTTTCAAGTCCGGTTTTCCAAAACGGCTCAAAATGCGGCTTTCGGATTGAAACTGTAAGCAGGTATCAAAAAATATACAGTAAAGTACTTGTATTTATCATGGTTGCTTAAGGTGCTGGTGTTCACCATGTCCCATATTTTTGAAATATTCTCATTTGTGGATGCCTGTCCTTTCAATTTTCACGGGTGTACAGACTTTCTGCACGATTTCCGGGTTCCGGCTTGAAGCTGTTTTTTAGATACGCTGAAAACGTATCAAAAAATATATAGAGACACGTCGGTATATTGACTGTTCTTAACCGGATTGGACGACGGAAAAGGAGGATGTGTATTCCTGTCATTCAGTATGTTCGGATATGCTTTTCACAATCGGACAATCTTGTAATGTTTTGTTCCTTAATCATATAGAATATACAGAACGAAGCTATCCACATGGATTCCGACTTATTTGTACGGTTTTTGTGACTTTATACAGGAAACCGTGGAAATGCAGAAGAAATGGGGTTCAGTTACCTGCCTTTTTGGTGAATTATACGTATATTTGCCGTATTGTATCCACTTATGTATGAAGTATGGCATTTTGCTGTTACAGGAAATATCTGGATAAAGAATCGAAAGAATGGAATCATATCATAAGAAGAAAATCGGGAGTATTCCGAAAGACAGCACGGGTGGGTCGTCCATTCGCAAGGGAATGGTCGTCTTCAACGGTGGGACATCGGAAACCGGACTTGTGGGAGATGTCACGGGTAATTGCGTGTCGGTTCCGGTAAGGATGACTGCGGGCAAAGAACTCGTTACCGATGACGCGGTCATGTTTCTGAATGATTGCCGGGAAGCGAGCGCAGAGCAAAAGATTGCCCTCCAACGCCTGCTGAACGAAGGCCATCTTGCATGGGACAAGCGCCGGGGTGTATGTTCGGAATCTCTCTATGCTCCCAAAGACGGACAGTTGGTAAAACTCAGTATCCTGGATGAGCATGTAATACTGGGGGCTTTCAAGGAAATCGACGCAAAAGGACGTGTTGTGCTGTATTGCCTGCTGGACGAAGACGGGAGCCTGCGCTATTCCCTGCATGAAACAGTCGGGTACGCGGTGAATCTCCAGATACTGCCTATCGGAACCAGTGGCCGTAGCAGGCTTTCCGATGCTCTACGCCAGAAAGGGCTTGCATGGAACGGACGGCTGAAGGAACTCGAACGGCTGGCAACACGTGTCAGACGCGGTGACAAGTACTATTACCTGAATGACATACTGGAAATCCGTGAATGCAGGGACAACAACAGGCCGGCGGACAGGAAACGGTTGGAATGCGGGAACTATTTCATGGAGCGGAGGGATGCCGAACTGGTACGTGACTGCGTGCGCTCTGTCGTAAGGCTGAACCGCGACAAGGATGCCAGACGGTAAGAGGGTGACGGTATAAGGTATTCGTTCTGTTTCTCTCTCTTGTATCTGGGGAGGAAGTGGTCCTTTAATCCTCATCTTATCCGTTTTCAACACTTTCCGATTCAAAAAAACAAAAAAACAGACGGCGTGCCGTCTGTCATGATTTGTTTCTTTTTTGGTATCTTTTTTCTTTGCGTCAAAGAAAAAAGTACATCTTTCTTCTTTCTTCTTGTATAATACTACTTATAGTATTGTTGCTACATTTGTAACACCCCTCCTGTCAGATACACGGTACATTTGTACCACATTGAGGGGAAAGATGTGGCGAATTTCGCGTCTTTCCACCCAAATTCCACTATCGGGAGCATGAATCGCAAGCCGATGTTGCCGCTTCGGAAAATTGCAGTCGCCTTTTGCAGGGCAGCATTGCAAGAACGAAAACGGTCTGATTTTCACGTGCAGGAAAATAACCGCAAAAAGAGATCCGATAAAACATCTATATATGAAAAATATCCCCTATATTTGCATAAAATTTACATATAACTGCGATATAATATGATTATTCAGTTCACAGTCGAAAATTTCCTTTCGTTCAAGGAGCCGGCGACCTTGTCTTTGGCTGCTTCCGCGCTGAAAGAAAAACAGACCCGGTCCGATGAGATTGTTTTTGAGCTTGAAGGTACGAACCTCTCTTTGCTGAAGAGTGCGGTCATCTACGGGGCCAATGCCAGCGGGAAATCGAATCTAGTCAAAGCGCTCGATTTCTTCAAATGGTTTGTCATCAATTCCTCCAAAGGCGTGCAGTCCGGCGAAAGCATACGGGTGGAAAGTTTCCGTCTCAACCGGAGGACGGAACAGGAGCCCAGTTATTTTGAGGCGGTCTTTGCCGACGAAACGGTCCAATACCGCTATGGGTTTGAAGTCGATGAAAAACGTGTACACCGGGAGTGGCTTTATCAAAAGGGCAACAAGCGCAAGGCAAAGGAGGTGGAACTGTTCCTGCGTGACGGCGATGAGTATGAACTGCATCCCAAATTTTCGGTCGGCAAAGAGGTTGTCGCCAAAAAAATGGTGCGCGACAATGCGCTGCTTCTTTCCGTGGCAGCACAGTTCAACGAAAGCGTCTCGGTGGAAATCATGGGATGGTTGGCCAACACCACGATTGTTCTTGGCAGCAGCGACGAGCGGATTTGGGAAATGGCGATAGCCCAGATCGATGATCCGTCCATGAAAAGGCGTATTGTGGAGTTTGCCCGGTTTGCAGACTTCGGAATCGACGACATACGCAAGGTTGACAATACAGTCATCAGTTCACACCAGCAATATGACGAGGAGGGCAACGCCACGAAGACGGTCACTTTCCCGTTCCGCGTAAACGAGTCGGAGGGTACGATCAAATACTTCTCGCTGGCTTATCCTATAATCGACGCGTTGGATCATGGCAAAAGGCTGGTTGTCGACGAGTTCGACTCGAAAATGCACCCTCTGTTGACCAGTCGCATCATCGGGCTGTTCAATTCCAGAGTGACAAATCCCAGGAATGCACAGTTGATTTTCACGACACATGACACCAACCTGCTTAATGCAAGCCTGTTCCGCAGGGATCAGATCTGGTTTACACAGAAAGATTCGTTTGGAGCCTCGGAACTCTATTCGTTGGCGGAATACAAGGTTCGCAACAGTGCACCTTTCGAAAAGGAGTACCTGATGGGGAAATATGGCGGTATCCCTGTCATCGGCCAGTTTGAACGGTTATTTGACCTGAGGGAGGAAGAATATGGCAGCACGGACGAACAAGCGTGATCCACGCGCGGCACGGACACTCAGGCGTATCAGTTTTGTCCGTGAGGTCAAACAATCCTTCCTGATCATCTGCGAGGGGGTAAATACGGAACCGGATTATTTCAATGCGTTTCGCCTGACCTCCGCCAATATTAAAGCGGTAGGCCAGGGACTCAATACGGTAGGTCTTGTCCAAAAGGCTTTACGGATGAAAGAAGAAGAGCGGAAGAAAGGACGCGAGTATGACCAGTGCTGGGTGGTATTTGACAAGGATGACTTTCCCGATCGGGATTTCAACCGGGCTATCGGTATGGCGGAAGCCGGTGGCATGAGGGTGGCATACAGCAACCAGGCTTTCGAGTATTGGTTCTTGCTGCACTATAACCTGGTACAAGGCCCGATGCACAGAAATCAATATGAAACAAAGCTATCCGGCTTGTTGGGCTTCTCCTACAACAAGGAAGCCGGTACAGGCGGTCGTGTTTTCAGGGAGCTGGGCGGTAAACAGGCTCAGGCCATCACGAACGCAAAAGCCGTATTGCGCCGAATGGAGGGAATACCGCCGGCACAAGCGGAATCTTCGACAACGGTGCATCTTCTTGTGGAAGAACTGAATAAGTATATTTAGCATATTCTGTCGTTTGCCCGGATAATATTGTACCCGGCTACCACCTCCTTCCGGTTTTATCGGATTTTATGTCGCAAAAACACAAAAACAGACGGCAAATCACAACGATGCCGTCTGTTTTTATTCATTTACGTTCCGTGGACAGATACGCTCAAACTTTTCGGTGTCTCTCTTTCCATTGGCTGACCTCTTCGTCAGAGACGGATGCCACGGTCCTTTTTTCCACATCGAACATCCGATGACAGAATGCCCTGGTAGAAAAAGGATTTCCAAGTTCCGCCAATATCCCTACAAGCCGGTTGTAGGAATCCATGTGCCACAGGTAATCGTACATCCCGCTGACCGGCACCCGTTCAAGCAATCCCATACGCGTTGTCTTTTCCACGCACTTGTCGAAAATCCGCGAACCCATCTCCATGTTCTCCATGTAGTACCGCTTGCTGCGCAAGGTGTCGTAACCTTTTTCACGCAGGCGTGTACGGTCTGCCATGTACAGCATGAAGATGACCTCTTCCGGGGTGAACGCGCCGACCAGCCCGGTGAAGCATTTCATAAACGGTATCACGTGTTGCCTTTTGTCGTCATTCCCTTTCATGTCCGTTTTCGCGTTCGTTCGTCCGTAATGTTTCCGCTTCCCCGTCATCCTTAATCGACGGATTGACATAGAACTGGCATATCCTGCCGTTTATCATCGGTTTATACACGGCGTATCCCAGTTTTTTGGCGTAACGCCCCACGGATACGCGGTTGGCGAACTTGCCGGTATGTTCCGTCAGGTGTTCCGACATCTCCCCGACGGTCATTCTGCTTTTCAGTTTCATATCATTCGCGTTTAAATGTTTTCCTGATAAAGGATAGCCGCGACTAATACGAACTGTTTGCAAATGGTATGAATTAATAAGAGGCGGTTCCATGAAATCGGCAAAGGAGGAATCAACCGGTTATACTGATACTTCATTCATGAAACCGTCCCTCATCTATTTTCCCATTATCCGGACAATCTCCCGTATCGTGTCGAAGTTCCGCTCGTCCAGCCATTCTTTGGCCACGTTCCACGAGAGCGACATTCCGAACTTCAGGTTCTCCATGGTGATGGTATGGTGCGACAACCTGCCTTCAGTGGGCTTGAGCCCTGCCGCGTGCAGTTCACACAGTCCGTCCTGAAAGAACGTGCACCCGCCTGCTTCCTGTTTCGCCTGTACCATCGGCACGATATACGGGATTTTTCCCAACAGCAGGCCTACCGCCCACCGAGTGGGTGCAAGACGCTCCCTGTATCCGGCTTTCAGCAACCGGAGGATGTCTTCCGGCGTACCGAGGCACGGTATCCGGCATTGCTGCCTGCACAGACGGCAACGGCACTCTACCGGCCGTCTTCCTGTCTTGCGGATGATCCGCTGTAATGCCGTTTCCATCGCTATGCACCCGGTGGGCAGTATTCAGGGTTCCTCTTGCGCCACAGTTCTATGATACACTCCCGTCCGGCCTGTGTCCATCGTTTGGTGGATCCGAAAGTATATACCTTGCCCCGGCTGTTCTCCCACGTGTAAGGCACATCGCATTGCCAGGCCCGGCAGGAAGGAAAGACCACCCATTGCCGCTTCTCGTACTTGCAGATGCCCTCTTCGGCAAGGAACTGGTGCAACTGTCGCGGCGATATGCCGAGTTCGTCAGCGATGCGCGTGCTCTTGAACCAGTCCCTGTTCTCGATAAACTCCTCGTAGAATACGATTTTCGGCAGGGATTCACTCACCACCTTCCGCAGTTCCAGAATCAGTCTCGTCGCCGATTCCATATCCTGCGGCATGGGACAATCCATACAGGGCAGACCGGGTGCCGCCACCCTGGGGCGTTCGCGTACGATTGTCTTCCCTCGTTTCACGGAGAGTTTGCCGATAGCCTCGCCCAACCATTCCGCCAAAGACAGGTCAGGGGCGATCCATCTGGCCAACGGTATGACAAGCGGTGATTCCAACCAGGTCGCACCGTGCCCCCGCCCCCGTGTGGTGAAGACTTGCGACTCGTATTTCCCGGTATGTCCGTTGCCGGCCATTTCCCTGCGGAGCATATCCGTGGAAGCGATGCGTAGCCATTCAGACGGGATTTTCCCGAAGTGCATCGTGATCTGCGTGGCGTTGACCATCAGCTTGTCGCCGACACGCCGGAACGTGACGGGGAACCCTTCCTCGAAGTGCATGACGATGTCGTCCTGCGGGACGGCGTGCAGCTCCCCGGCTTCCAGTTCCAGAAGCTTGTTGCCCCACACTTCCAATTCATCAAGCAGGTCACGGGGTATAATAGTCTCCTTGCGTACCAGTTGTAAAAGCCGACGCATATCGATGGGACGGAAACCCCACTGTTCCCTGCCGTTTTTCCGGAAACTGATTTTCAATGCCGTCGGGCAAACACGGGCGATGGCGCCGTTTTCAAGCAGTTCGTCCCGCTTGAGTATATCGCATATATCCACGGCGCAGATATGGAGCTGGCCGTTATGGTTCCGGGAAACCCTTATGTTCCAGTCCCGGAACGGAACATTCCTATTTTCCCTCATAGGTATTTCCTCCTTTCTTTTGGTTATCAGACTTACGTTTGTTTTCAAGCAAGGCTCTCTTATGTGCCATCTTGCGCACCGGATAGTACGTGCGTTTCTCGCCGCAAAGGGCGTCATAATCTTTCAGCATCAGTGTGCCGAGGTCGGCCAGCTCGATTTCCACATCCGGATGCAGATGCCTGAAATAGAGTCCGCCGCTGCATACATACTTGCCCGTGCAACAGAATGAGATAGCCTGCAAGTTGCCTTTTGTCAATTCCGCCGCGCTGTGCAGCGAGCGCGTGACCGCTACAAGAACCTGTGCCCCGTTGAAGATGAGCACCATCTTGGGTCGTTTAAATGTGCTGCGTCTCATGTTGTTCTAAAATTTGCGTTAATTCCTCCTTTGTAAATCTAAGACCGGCAGCCTGTACCAGCCAAGTGTCTGAAACCGTAAATCCACCGGACAGCAGTTCGTCCACGCGCTCCAGAAGGTAGACACCGAACGCGGGATCGATGTAAACGACAAATAATAGAGCCAGACATTCATCAATTAACAGGTGTCCCGACGCCTCGTCACGGATGATCATCTTTTCCCTGTCTATTCCGTAGGCGTCTGCCAACGCCGTTGCCCAGTGATGGAAAGCGACACGGAAATCACGGACATTATGCCGGCGTGCATCTCCTTTGGCCTGGATGAAGCGTGTCGCGTCGAAATAGACCGGTCCGTCTTCCCGTAACGTTCCGAAAAGCAGATCGGGGAACTCCCTGTACCGGATTATCCGGCAGGGAATCTTTTCTTCTTTCATGTTCTCTTTTTCATTGTTCTTGGATTTGTATCTAACGTGGTGCAAAGATATATCTTTTTAATATGAAATACACTATAAATATATACATAAATTACACTTTTAATAAATTGTTAATTACTGATAATAAGATATTTACAACGCAAATAAAACCGAAATATCTATATATTTAAGTTGCATATTTCGGTTTGTAAATCAAGCATTAAGAGTCCCGTTCTCCATATATTCTTTTAGCCGTAAAAACCTCTCTTGAGGATTGTCTCTACTCTTTGAACAAGAAACAAAAAAATTATGGCTACATCGGACAAATCATTTAACGGGGAACTCTTGGAGAGTATTTTTAAGACCTCCAAAAAGACAATTCAGGAGTATGTTCGCGAAATCGAGCGCAACAACCGCTACCGTTCATGTCGTCAGGATACCGGTTCGGGATATATTCTCGATGACCGCGCCCGGCTCATTGACCTGTATGAAGCCTGCCTGCAACAGGACGCTCATATACGTTCCGTTGTCGAGACACTGGAAAGCCAGATTCTCGGCGACCGCTATATGCTTGCCCGTGTAAACGAAAAGGGAAAATACATCAAGGACGTGGCGAACTCCCTGAAGATACAGGGTTCGCAGTTCGACAAGATAATCAAGGGCATAGTGGAATCCAAACTCTACGGGTACACCCTGCTTGAAATCATGCCGCATACTGACCCCAGAACGGGCAGGCTGGCGGAAGTCAACATCATCGAACGGCGTAATGTGTTACCGGACCAGAAAACGGTACTGAAGCGGCAGGGACTGTGGGAGCCGCATTGGGATTTACATGACCCGGCATATTACCGTTGTTATGTACTGGTAAACTCCGGCGACTTGGGACTTTTTTCCGCCACGACCCCTTTGATACTGGCCAAGAAATTCACGGTGGCCAACTATGTGAACTTTTCCCATACTTACGGACAGCCGATTATCCACGGAAAGACGGTCAGCGAGAGCAACGCCGACCGCAAGAGGCTGGCTAACGAGATAGCCAACGCGGCACAGAACAAGGTGGTGGTTACCGGCATTGAGGACGAGGTCGATATCAAGACATTCACCATGTCCAACTCGGAAAAGATATATACCGGGCTTATCGAGTTTGTGAACAAGGAAGTTGCCAACCTCGTGCTCGGCTCCGAGTCGATGGCCGGAGGGATGCAGTCGTACGTGGGTTCCACGAAAGCACACCAGGACATTTTCCGCGACCGTATCGAAGTCTACCGTCGGTATATCGAAAACATCATGAACGAGGAGATAATCCCCCGCCTGGTGGCTATCGGGTATATCCCCGGAGGATTGGAGTTCCGGTATTCGAACCGGATAGAGATGAGCAACGAGGACCGCATCAAGCTCTATTCGCTGATCACGGACAAATATGAAGTGGCGGCCGATGAGATCGAGAAAGAGTTCGGTATCAATGTGGGCCGGCAGCTCAATGTTATCCCGGGATTAGGTTTCGGAGCCGAAGGCGGCTCATCCGGTCTCAGCCACAACGACCGGGGCATCATGTCGGACGAGGAGTATTTCCGGCGTTACGGACGCCCCCGGGGGGCGAAGGTCGGAAATTTTCTGCGGGGAGCGGAATAGAAGCCCGTCTTCCGCTCCCGGACAACGCTCCGTTCAGAGCTGTCAGGGCATCTGCAACCACGGAATCCGATACGGAAAAGGAGTATCGTGTCATTTTCGATGCATTCCGCAGGCTGATCCTCTATTGGGAGAACAGCGCGGAACGTCTCGACATTATAGAGGACATCATCACCCTGCGTGCCTCTTTCCTCATAGACCGTGCGCTGACAGGTCTGCGAATCGACATGGACCGGGCATTGGAGATACTGAAAAATCACAACTCCTTTACAACAGAGAGGGAACGGCAGCAGCGTGACATCCTGATTGCAGCCATAGACAACCTGGTGGATTTTGCCGCGGCAGAGGAGTATTCCATGCTCGGGGAACTGCCCGAGACAGCGGATGAACAGGACATGGAAGCACACGAAAAGATATGCCGCAGGTATAACCTCGTCCATGCGGAGGAAGAGAACAACCAGGTATTCTTCGCGGCCTCGATGGCCGCATGGTGGATGGCGGTGGATATGGATACCGTGCTTACCTACATGACACAAGGCGATGAACGGGTACGTGCCTGGCATCTTTCATTGGAAGGGATTTCCTTCCGCAAATCCGAGTTTCCTCCGGAACTGATACCGCCGATCGAATGGGGATGCCGCTGCTTTCTGGTCGCGGAGGGGTTCGCCGCTGTCCGGGCGGCTTTGCCGGATAAGGGAGACTATCTGGAAAAGGTGGATCCGGTCTTCCGGGAGAGCCTGGCAACCGGCGGGCGTATCTTTTCCGATGCGCACCGCTATTTCTCCGTCCCGCTTCCGGGTTACATGAATGATATTGTGAAACGCATTAAAGGAAAGTTCGCCTATGCCCAAGATAACGCTTGATGAGTTTTGCAGCCACTGGGTAAGCAGGACCAGTACGCGCGTCATGGCCAGCCGGCTAGAGTTCAACGTATTCGACTTCGCAACTGCTGCCGGTGACTATACCAGGCAGCAGTTCCTGTCCTCATTCGCTTCGGGGGATTCAACGGTAGCAAATGGGCGCCTCGTACCTCCAAATGGGGAAAGAGGTTCACCCATCCTCTCATGAACGATACGGGGACTCTGGCCCGGAGCATACAGTCGGAAGCCGGCCGGACAGACATAGTGGGACGGCGTTCGGACCGTACGCGCATCTTCCGGAAAGGCGCCAGGTATTGCATGTGGACTACGGAAAAGAGCTTTCCAGTCAAGGGCAAGCGGGGACGCAGCAAGGAGCGTTACGGGCATTATGCCGCCATACACAATACCGATCCGAAGTTCGGGCTGTACACGGTAAACCAGTATTCCACGCGCCGTCCCGTACACCGGCAGTTCATCGGATTCTCACCGAAAACGGACGACTATATCGCCGTCCATTTCATAGATATGATTTTTAAAGGATTTCCACACCAGCCGCTATGATAAAAGACAAACACCCCGCACCACAGCCCGCACAACCGTCGGCACCGGCGGAGAGCCTGCCTGAAGAAGTTTCCGCGAACCCTTTCGTGGAGATATACCGGGCCGTTAAGCGGGCTGTCCTGACCCTGCGGGAGAATCCGGACGACCCGTTGTCGCCGCCCCTGTTCAAAACCGTCGCTATCGACAACGGCCAGTTCGCCCGCATTGTTCGTGACGATAACACGGAGTATGAGACTGTGTTCCCTGCCGTGTTCATCCACTTTATCAACGTGAGGTACCTGGTACAGCAACAGCGTATCGGTGAGGGACGCGCCACCATGCGCGTGCGGTTTATCCTGAATACGCTCAACAATGCGGACGAAGACAAGGAATGCGAGGCGTTTCTGGTCTTCCAGCGGCTCAATGTAGCCATACAGGATGCCAAGAACCATGAGCCGGCGCTGAGCGAGCGGTGCAACCTGACCTATTTCGACATGCCGCTTTCAACCAATATGTTGCAGGCGTACTGGATAGACTACGAGGTATGGTTCAGGGAATCTTCCGCGTGGAAATACAGGGACTGGGTAAAAAGGTATGTGGTCATGCCCCCGTTCACCCAACACAGCGATGCGCCGCAACATGACAGCGGCGGACACGGCTTCCATCCGCGTCCGGAACATGACGAAGTATCTGGTTTTTCGGATACCGGATCGAAAAATTGAAATCCATGCAGGAGATTTATCCGCACTGCGTATAAACAGACATGAATCAGCAGATAATACAAGACTCATGATACATTTTCTGTACTTGCTGAATTTAGAATGTTCAGCATGCCGGTCTTGATACAAATAGTTGCAACCGGTCTGTAATTTGAACAATCTATTATACTGTAAAGATAATCGCATTTCCATAAATGGATGGATTCTCATATTTCCACTTCCATAAATAGCAGTGCAAAACCTTTTCTTTTCCCACCGCCTACTCTTGTTCAAATAACCCTTGCATATGGATATGAACACACTTCAATATGTCGTCGGAGAGGCGAAGGCAGGCCAGCCGGCTGTTATCCGTTTCTTCGGTCGCGTGACGGAAGAGACGACCTCACGTTTCAATGACGAGTTCGACTTTTTGGAAAATATCATCCGTCCCTCCTGTATCCGTGTGTTGATCAACTCGGAGGGCGGCAGTGTCCTTTACGGCATGTCCACCTATTCCACCATCGCCAATGCCACGGTGGATACGGAATGTATCATCGAAGGGGTCGCGGCATCGATGGCCTCCATCATCTGGGCGGCGGGCAAGCGTTCTCTCATGCGTGATTATGCCATACTGATGATTCATAACCCGATGTTGCCGGACGATGACGGAGGGGAACCGTCGGACATGGTAACGGCTTTTACCAAACAGATCGAGACGATTTACCGGAAACGGTTCGGCCTGAAAGCGGAGCATGTGCGGGCCATCATGGACGGACAGGCAGGAAAGGACGGGACCTATTTCGACGCACAGGCTGCCGTCAAGGCCGGCATCATACCTGCGGAGCATGTCATCCATACCTCGAAGCAGCTTTGCCGTAAAGTGCATGACGAGATAGAAGGATTGACCGATACGGCCGCCATCCAGGAACTGATGAGCCGTGTCAGCGCGGGAAATAAACCTTTCAAAGGCATTGAACCTACTCTTACAGAAACGGAAAACGATATGGCAAACGAAAACAAGACACAAGGCTTTGAGTACGGGGCGATTGCAGCCTCGCTGGGCATGAAGGACGGTGAGGTCAAGGACGTGATGGCACGTATCTCTGAACTGGCCGCGATGGAACCCAAATACAGAGAAATACAGAAATCACTGAGCGACGCGCAGACCGTCATCGCCGGAAAAGACGCCTCCATCCGGAACTTGCAGACAGACCTGGCCGCAGCGACGGCACGCCTTTCCGCCTACGAGCAGAAAGAGAAGGACGAGCAGGCTTCCCGTATCGAGACATTGGTGGAGAATGCCATTGCAGAAGGCAAGATTGACCGTGAGGCGAAAACGCAGTGGGTGGAGATGGCCGGTTCCAACTTCGAGTTGGCGGAAAGCACGCTGGCTTCCATTCCCGCGCGGGAGAAAATCTCGAAGGAAATCGCCGATGACCCTGCCAACATCCAGGCCACGGCGGAAGCGACAAAGACCGCCGAACAGCTGATGGCCGAGAAGGTGGCGGAAGTGGTCGGTGCGGATTTCAAGTTCCGAAAGCTCTGACAGACTATCCGCGGGCGTCCGCCCGATTTTAACTGACATGCCGGAGACCGCAGTGTCTCGCGCGGAAACAGCAGGTATCCGCCAGTCGGCCGAGTTTCATTCTTCAACGGAAAACTTAAAACGACAATGGCTGATACAGTAAACTTTCTTCAAAACGGGTATAGCGGCGAAGTACTTGAGGACTTGCTGACCTATACCGTGCAGGGCAATGATACAGTCCGCGAGGGACTGATTCATATCAAGACGGGCATCCAGCACCGCTATACGCTTCCTGCCATCAAGCTGGGCAACATTATCCAGGACAACGTGCCGACCCCACAACCCATCCACGGAGCCAAGGGCGATGACGGCACGAACGAGTACCAGTTCACCGAACGCCATCTTGAGCCGTCCGATTTTATGGTCTATCTCGAGTTTAACCCGAGGGACTACGAGAAGTACTGGCGTTTCGCGCAGCCGGAAGGCAATCTCGTGTTCCGCGAGCTCGACCCGAAAATCCAGGCGACGATGCTCCGTCTCCTTATGGACAAGAAAAACGAGTATATCGGAAACGCCATCTGGACTTCCGCCCGCGGAGGAGAGACGGTGGCCAAGATTACCGCACCGGAAGGCTGCACGAAAATCGGAGCCAACAAGGAGAAATATTTTGACGGGGTCATCAAACGGATCCTCGACAATGTGAACTCCTCCGATGCCGAGGTGGTTGCCGGAGGGCAGTGCATCATTTCGGGAACGACCGAGCTGACGGACGGGGCCGCGGTGGAGGCGGCGCTCTATGCGATGTGGAGGAAATGTCCGAAGCAGATCCGAAAGAAGACATCTCTGACCTTTGTGGTCGGATGGGACGCCTGGGACGCGTATGACCAATATATCTCGGACAAGCAGGTCAAGTATTCCGAGAATACCGAGGTCAACCGCTATCGCTTCAAGGGCAAGCGCATCGTCCCGGTCGTGGGAATCCCCGAACACACGATGGTGCTCGGCGAGTTCTCCACCGGCATGGACTCCAACCTGTGGATGGGGTGGATTACGCGAACGACACGGACATCCTGAAAATCGACCGTCTGCAGGCCAACTCCGAGCTGTTCTTTTTCCAGATGCGCATGAAAATGGACGTGAACATCGTCCGCCCGGCGGAGATCGTGGTCCATACCGCCTACAAGAAGAGCGAATAACACACCTTTCTTCATTCTCAATATCCACCCGGGGAGCGGAGGCAAGGCCCCGTTCCCCCATTTTCATTCTACTGTTATGGCAAAGAAAATCAACACGGAGGAAACTCCGCAGACAGACAACAATAATATTCCTGCACCGGAGGCTCAGGCGGTGCCCGTTCCGGAAACGGCATCGGAAAACCTCGGGACAGGCGGCGAGACTGAAGACAGGCTGCCGGCCAAGACCGCGGGGAAAGGGAATGCAGGGTCGGAGGAGACGACAGAGCCTCACATCCTGTCCCTGTTGAAAAAGTTCCCGGCATATCCGTCGCTGTACATCGACACGCACGGAGGAACCTATGCGCCGGACACGGCGGCCGCCATCAGGGGCAAGGCCGTACTCTACAGGAATCCTTTCTACAACGAACTTAAAAAGAAATCATAATGGCACTCGGTAATGTATTTATCAAGGATGTGGACGGCAATATTCCTTACGATACCGGCTCGTCGGGCGAGAAGGTGACGGGACTGCTGTTCGACGTGTCCCTCCAGCCGACGCTTTTCACGGAGGGGTATGGTAAAACCAATGAGACCAGGCTCAAGCCTGGCGATGTCTGCTACATCACCTCGTTCAAGTCCGCCGTGAACGACTTCGGTATCATCGAACGTGTGGAGGCAACCGACGAGGAGGAGATGAATGTCAATTTCCTGCACGGCATCCCGGCATACCATATCCGTGAATTTTTCCGCATGTCCGGCAATCCGGGCGGTTCAGGAAAACTCTACGTGATGTTCGCGGACTGTTCGGCGAACTGGGATGCGCTGGAAATCATGCAGCGTGCTGCCGGGGGTATGATCAACCAGATAGGCATATGGACGGAACAGCCGCTGTGGAAAGCGAACGGCGCATCGGAACAATACAACCTCAATCTGGTAAAGGGGCTCAACGACGTGGCCGTGGGGCTTGCGGAGCAGAACCAGCCGCTCTCGCTCATCCTTTCCGCCAATCCTTCCAATACGGGGGCGGATACGACTGAGGGGCGTCAGATTGACCTGAATAAAATACCTTCATGCATCTGTGAATCAAGCCGTATCAGCTGTATATTCGGCCAGGCGCATCACGAAAAGATCTCCACGATGCAGATGTGCAACAGGAACCATACGCCCGTGGGATTTTTGGGAGCGGTTATGGGAGCCATAGCAAAGGCCAACGTGCACGAATCCATCGCATGGGTCAAGCAGTTCAATCTCTTCGCGGACGATTTCCAGGAAATAGAGTTGGGGTTCGGGGACATCAACCTCGACGAGGCAGAGGAGAACTTCCTCAGCCTGAACCGGTACGAGTCACTCTCCCCGTCACTGCTGGACGAACTCGACGATAAGGGGTATATTTTTCCCATCAAGTATGCCGGCCGCGAGAACGGGATCTACATCTCGAAAGACCAGACATGCTCACATGGGGATTTCCGTACCATTGCCCGGAACCGCACCATCAACAAGAGCCGCCGTGCCGTGCGTGCAGCCCTGCTGCCGTATGTGAACTCACCGCTGATGGTCAATCCTTCAACCGGGTTCCTCGCCCCGTCGAAGATTACAGCTTTCAAGACACTCATCGGGGATATACTGGCCAAGATGCAGGCGGCGCAGGAAATTTCAGGATACGCCGTCACTATCGACCCGAACCAGAACGTGTTGGTGGACGACACGCTGCGCATCTCCTATGTCCTTGTCCCGGTGGGCGTGGCCGTGAAGATTTATGTAGAGGAAGGACTGTCATTAACCGCAAATAAGACATAGCATATGGCAATAATCAACAATGTAGCATACTCGTGGTCGATGATAACCCTGTCATCGACCGCCCTGGGAATCGATGAAGGTTCCACGACCCTTGAAGGCGTGTCGGCCATCAAATGGTCGAAGAAGCGCAAGGTCGAAAGTAACTACGGCATGGGAGGACGGCCGGTGTCGAGGGGGTTCGGGAACATTACCTATACGGCGAGCATCACGATGGACTATGCCACGCAACAGCTGTTGCGTTCGGTGTACGGCTCGCTGCTCGAAATCGGCGAGTTCGACCTGATTATCAGCTTTGCCAACCCGATGGCCGGCGAGGACTGGACAACGACGACCGTAACGCTCAAAGGTTGCATCTTCACGGAGGATTGTCTCGAGTCACAGCAGGATGATACCAATATCACCCATGAATTCGATCTCAACCCGTTCGATATCCAAATCGGCTCGGGTGATACAATCTAAGCTGTCATGGATGTAACTTTCGAGGGGAAATCTTCTACCGGAAAGAACGAATGGCTCACGCCTCCCTGCCTGCTTCGGAGGCTGGGGCCGTTCGATTTGGATCCGTGTTCGCCCGTAAACCGCCCATGGGATACGGCGCGACATCACTATACCATTGAGGATGACGGCCTGCAACAACCCTGGTTCGGACGTGTGTTCTGCAATCCTCCCTATGACACTGCACTGATTGTCCGGTTTATCCGCAGGTGTGTCGAACACAGGAATGCCGTCGCGCTCACTTTTGCCCGCACGGACACGCGCCTGTTCCACGAACTGATATTCCCAAACGCCGATTCAATACTCTTTATCAAGGGACGGCTCAGTTTTTACCATGTTACGGGGGAACAGGGTGGTACGGCCGGAGCGCCGTCATGCCTGATCGCCTTCAACAAAGAAAATACCGCGGTTCTGGAAACATGCGGTATCGACGGGAAGTTGGTGAAGCCACGACTTCAATAGTCAACCATAAATTTGTTACATAATAACCCGTCTGTTTGCCGGATATTGACCTTGGCTGACAGACGGGATTTATGTATGGCAGACTTAAATCGAAATATGCGCTTCCTTATCGAATGACGTATGCTCGTTACTGAACACATAGCCCAACTGGTTGCATATGCACCGGGTGTTTCCGATGACCTTATTGATATTGCGGTGCGAGTGGCCATATATCCAGTATTCAATCGGGCTGTCTGCAATGAAACCGCCAAGCTCCACGGTAAATGCCCCATTGAGCGGACTGCCCTTGAACTCCGGCGCCATCAGTTCGAATGACGGTACATGATGAGTGGCGACAATGAGATGTCTGGCAGTACTTTGTTTTACGCTCTGTTCCAGAAAACGGAAACAGCGCGAATGTTCGTCATTGAACCTTGTCCAGTCCAGCGGTTCGCTGCCGTAACGCATCCTGCGGAAATCTGTGATGGCTGCCTCAGTTTCATAGGCATCCTGCAACAGGATATGTGACCACAGTGTGGTAGCGATCAATTCTATATCGTTACCCAATGGGATAACGGCATTATAGTGGCAGGTGATGTTTTCCCTGATTTTGAGCGACCAGCCGTTATACAGCTTGTCTATGTCGAACATCTTGTAAAACTCGTGGTTTCCGGGAACCACGATGACCCGGCTGTAATTTCCGGAAGCCCAGTCCCAGAACGGATGTCTGGAGTAGTTCTCATCTCCGATATATCCTATATCTCCGGCAAGGACAAGCACTTCTCCGGCAACAGCCAGCGGGTTGTGCTTCAAAAAAACTGCTGTTCTCCCGAAACTCGAGATGCAGGTCGGATGCGTATTGGATTCTCATTGTTGTGTTATGAAATTGGCTTCAAGTTGTTCCAATAACTGTTCTCCGGAAATGCTTTTAAGTCCTGCCGATTTGAAAAAATCAGAGTTTGGCACTTCTTCTTTGACAGCCAGGCAAAACCTGTCAACATCTTGTTTAAGCGAATCAGGAACTTCGTAGGTGTCGGCAGGAGCAAGCATGGCAACCAGCCGGAATACATCTTTCTTGTGCTTGACGATATGTTTGCTGTCCACTTGTTCTCCATTGTTTTTCCGCTCGGTCATTTCTAAATAGGCCCTGCATTTCAGACAGATAAGACTTTCAATGTTCGCAATATGTACGCCCTCCTCCAACGTGCTGTGTTCAATGGTATAATTATAATAGTCATCATCCATCAAAATGGCTGACAGACTTGACAGGTCATCATCAACCGGAATGGGGGTAATGTGGGCATCGTCCGGGAATTTGACAACCCCGATATTTCGTGAAAAGAGTTCTATCTGATACGGGAAATCCGGATTTCCCGGTTCCTTGAACCTGTAATATTCATGCCTGCATTCCCCGTTCCCGGTTCCCTTATTCCTTTGTCTGTACCCTGCGGTTTTTACAAACTCCCAGAATTTTGCAGCAAAATCCGAAGACAGCGCCTCCACAATCAGTATAATGTCTATGTCCTTGGTCGCCCTTGGAGTTTGTGCATATATTTCTTCATGCATTTCACAGGCAGTACCACCTATGATGACATAGTTTCCTTCATATCCGGTGAAAAACTCCCTGAATTTATCAATTCCTCTTACCATATCATATTATTTATCATAGTTTCCAATTCTATTTGAATGCGTTCATCATCCATATCCTTCATGGCCAGAAATAAAGACAATTTGTCTACAATGCCGTTTTTTGAGAAAAAACATGGATTGTAACGCCATATCTCTATGCGGGTCTCGCCATATTCCTTGTCTGTCCGGATTTGCAACCGTCGAGCTTCTTCTTTTGCAATGGCATAAGTGTCATTTTTTTCCTTGTTCAGCATTGAATATTCCGACAAGGCATTTACTCCACTAATACAAAATACTTCATCAGGCAGACTATCGGTATATACAATCCGCTCGATGGGGTTCGCCAGGAACGGCAACATCCTGTCCCATAATTCACGCTTTTTGAACTGAAATATCATACTCTTTGTCTTGCCGCCGGATAAAGCGATAACTTCTTTATCTTTCAGCCATCTGACCGCCCGGTTTACATTGGCATACGACACGTTGAAAAGATCTGCAATATCATAAGTTCCTTTCCCTTCGAGAGACTTTACTTCAAGATGATAAAGGATTATGCATTGGGCAATTGCAGGAATCTGCGTTTCTTCACCGCCCCCGATATTATTTTTATGCGGTTTCAAATCTATCAACAAATCCGGTATGAACATTTGCTTTTGCGGTATGATGAAATTTACACGATGTCTGACAAGACGCCGTACATTATAGGCCGCCACTGTACGCAATACAAATATTACCGGGCATTGGGCTTTTCGCTCAACCAGTTCTTTTTGTTTCCGCATCTGCCCCGGAGTATATGCAGAACTGTCTGCACTATACAGAAGAACTACGTCATGCCCCAACAAGTTAGCCGTACAAAATGTATAACCGGCAGTAATATTGGCTGGGAATGTATGCAAGACATCCTTTTCGACCGGCCTGATGTCCGCCCTCAAATCAAGCAATTCAGCGATGTACCGGCTTGTCACATCTATAAAATCATCTATTTTGCACATAATCATTTATGTTTGAGAATATGCAAAATTAACGATTATATACTATATATCAAAGAAATATATGAAATATATTCAGCGAAATTTCCTTTAAAGACTGATCTGGGAATATCAGGAGCAAAGAAGTTTTTTGTATAACATATGGATTACAAGTGAATAAGAACCGTGTCTTCAACCTTTCCACGATTCTTTGTCCTACTCTTTCGGTGAATCAAAACAAATTCGATATGGACGAAAAAATGCTTTCATTGGAACAGGAGATCAAGATCAAGGAAAAAGCCCTCAAACTGAAAGAGGAGAAGAAACTCCGCAAGATTTGTCCGATGGTCGTTTTCGGAGACACCGCAAACGGCGAGAAAGAGATTTATGTGGCCTACATGTCCGAACCGAGCTTTCCGCAGTTCAGCAAATTCATGGCCGCTTCCAAAAAGGACGAGGTAATCGCCATGCGCACGTTGGCCCGCGACTGCTTCGTGGACGGAGATAAGGAACTCGTGGACGACGAGTCGCTCTTCCTGTTCGGTCTGATGGGACAGCTTTCCGAGCTGATCACCACCCGCCAGAGTGTCCTGGTAAACTTATAAGCCGGTGGGTAGTGACCGACGAGCAGCGCATCCGCCAGCGGATGATCTATGTCCGCCACTACTTTCCCGGCGTCAACCTCGACACGATTTCCGACGAGGAGTTCGCGATGCTTTCCGAAGAGGCGTTGTGGCTGCACGAGCAGATGCTCATCAGCCGTATGCCCGTTCCGATGTCATTGCCGGAGAGGACTCCTTGACCTGCCGCCGTAAGCTTCCGGTTTGCGGCGGCCTTCGTTTCATAATCTCCGCCCTTGCGGAAAGACTATTCTTTTAACGCAGTACCCATTACCATGGCTCAGGAACAGAACTATCAGGTCAACTACTCCATCAACGTGGATGCCTCTCAGGGCACCAAGCAGGTTATCGCCTTCGGTGAGGCGGTAGGCAAGCTGGTACAGGCGAAAGCGTCCCTGACTCCGGCCGTCACGAACATCAAGAATATGATGGACGAGATAGACCGCGTGTTCCGCACCAAGAACGGCAAGAAACGTAATTTCGATTACCGCCTGACCATCGATACGAAAAAAAGCGAAGAGAAGCTGGAACGTATCAAGGGGTTACTCACGGATATTTCCACGCTTTCCAAAGGCATCAGCCTGACCATCAATGCCGGTCAGGCTTTGGACAGCAAGAAAATCAAGGCCAACGCCAAAAGCCTTTACGAGAAAAAGGCTGCCGAGATGCGCAAAGCGGAGATCGAAAAGAATGCCGCCTCGTCCGTTGGCACGATGGCAGACGCGCAGAAACGCATTACCAAAGCCATCGGGAAAATCAACTCCGCCCTGGTTTCCATGGAACGTGACCGGGAACTGCAAATCAAGACCGGGACGGCGGAAAACAGGTTGCAGCAGATACTTTCCCTATTGGGTCGTATCAAAAGTGCTTCTGTCATTTCTTTCAACATGCAGGGAGGCATACCATCCGAAGGACTCACACCTTCCGTTCCGGTGCCATATGCTCCGCAGGCCTTCGTAATGCCCGAAAAGGCCCGGCAAAAACTGATGGAACGGCTTTATGCAGGACAGCAGCTGCATCGCCAGAAACTGGTCCACGCGGAGGAGCTCTTTACCGCAGACCAGCGCCGTAAGGCGGCTCTGGCAGAAACCGCCGCGGCGGAAAAGCGGCGTGCCGATGAAGCGCGGGCTAAAGAACGGGAGTGCAAGAATGCCGCCCGTGCTGCGGAGAAAATACGCCGGCAGGCAGAACAGGCACGCCGTAAGGCAGAAACGGAACGTATAAAGGCCGAGCAGGCTGCAAGACGGCAGGAACAGCGCAATGCGATGCAGTCCGTCAGGCTCATGCAGCGGGAACATACTGCAGCCGGTACGCTCTACCGCAGTAAACGCCGTGCCGCCATCAACCGTATCCAGTATTCGAAAGCGCCGTCACTCAGGAACCTCCCGTTCGCTTCGATGCTCAATGCCTATATGGGTTACAGCCTGATCCGTTCGGAACTGACGAAGGCCATCGACTATTCCAACATCATGGAATCGGCACATTCCATCCTCCGTGTGGCGGACAGCGACCTCAAGACATTCGAGACCCGTTTTGACAGTATGGCCCGTCATGTCCGTAAAATCGGCATCGACACGAAATACACAGCCGTGGAGATTGCCGGTGCCGTCAAATACCTGTCGATGGCGGGCATGAATATCGAGACAATCAACAAGTCCATCCGCCCGATCACGAACCTGGCACTTATCGGTGACAACGACGTGTCGTATATCGCCGACCTGGCCACGAACATCATGGCCGGTTATGATATCCATAACGACAGCATGGACAGCGTGGCGGACATTATCTCCTCCACCATTTCCCGCTCGAATGTGAATATCGTGGAGATGGCGGAGTCATACAAGATGGCTGCCGGTTACCTGCGTATGGCGGGCGTGGACTTCACGGAAAGCAGTGCCGCCATCGGTCTTTTGGGCAATATGGGTCTGAAGGGAACGCTGGCGGGAACCTCGTTGCGTGCTCTTTCCACACGTTTTGCCAAACCTACCAAGGAGGCACAGGAAGTTCTGGACCGCCTGGGCATCCGGTTCACGGAAATGCGCGACATCGAGGGGGTGCAGGTCGAGAAACTCCGTCCTATAGCGGACATTTTCGAGGAATTGAACAAGAAGGGCGCGTCGATGGCGGATGTCCAGGCAATCTTCGGGAAAATTGGCGGTAACGCGGCGATGATGTTCCTGAAGAACTACGACAAACTACGAGAACTGACTTCATATAACCGGGGGTCCCAGGGCGTTTCCTCAGAACTGGCATTGGTAAAGCAGAATACGACCAAGGGATTGTGGGCGCAGGTGACCTCCCAGCTGACCGAAGGGTTCATGCAGGCATACGAGGTGTTGGAACCCTCTATCCGCACTGTGCTCCGCACTTTTCTGGCAAAGTTCAAGGCTCCGGAATTTACCCGTGGCCTGGTGTCCATCGGGAATGCCTTGTTGGACATCTTCACCGTGATCGGCAATATCGGCGCATGGGTGACCCGCAATTTCCATTGGATAGAACCGCTTGTCTTTACAGGCGTTGTCGCGACCCGGCTGTTCAAGGTGGCGGGAGCCCTGACGAATATCGGCATCGCCATGGGGTTTATCGGCAAACAGTCTGCGGCCACGACATCAATCAGTGCCGTGCAGGGGCTGCTGGGGGCGGGTGGTATCGGTAAGGTTTCGTTTGCCCAGAAGCGGGCCATCGTGTCGGCCATGCAGTCCGCAGGCGTGGCGGGACGGGGAGCGATGAACCGCGCCTTGATGGCCGGGGGCGGTGTCATCGGAGCCAAAGGAGTCCTGCAGTCGCTGTTTGCCACACAGGTGGCTACCGGCAGCGGACTGACCGGTGCTGCCGCCTCGTTGAGTGCCATCAGTACAGGCGCGGTTGCCGCCACGGCAGGTATAGCCGCATTGGTCGGGACTTTGGGATGGGTGGCTTACAAGACCTGGAAGATAAAGGAGGCGAAGGATGCCGTACTGGAAGAGATCGAATCGAACCGCAAGTACCGTTATCCGTCCATAGAGGCACTTTACTCCTCCCTGAGCGAGACCTATAACATGGCTGTCAAGACAAAGCGTGCCGTGGACGAGGTCGTTGCCGGCAAAAGTATCGAAGAGGCTTCGGGACATAAAATCGGAGCCTTCACATCCAACTGGTGGGCCGGGTTCTTGGGGGAATTTGCCATCGCTTCATCTGAGGGGATGGTATCGCGAGACCATGTGTATAACATGGACAAAGCCCGTCAGGATGACATAAGGGATGCGCTTGTCACCCTTGCCAAACGCGACAGCCAGACACGTATCGATGCCGCGTACGCCGAGTTCGGGAAGATGGGTACGGTATTGGAAGTGGACGCTTTCCTCAAGACGGTAAAGGAGCGTTTCGGGCAACAGGAGAAGGATCTCGACAAGTCTTTGTGGCGTATGCAGGATGGCAAGGCCGTCTATGTGAATGATATCGGGGACAGGTCGGAAGCGGTTGCCGCCCGCACATACGACTATGCCCGGTACATGAACACGCAGACCGTTCCGGAGATTGTGCGTGCCGCCACCGCTTATCGGAATGCCATATCGAGTGCCGCCAATGCGCATGAGCTGATGCGTAAGGGAGGGTTCGACTTTGACCAGTTCAGGGCCTGGGGATTCGAGCAGGACGAAAACGGGCTATGGAAACAGCGGGCACTGGGGCAGAACGCCACCGATGCGCAGCGTATAGACAACATCGCGCATCGCAAGCTGGCACATACGACACTCGTGAAGTTCTTTTCATCGCTCCGGCAGACTTTCGGAGGTTCGGCGGAGGCAGCCGAGAACATCCTCCGCGTGGCGGGCTTCACTCCCGACCAGTACGGCAACGAACCGGATTCCAACGATACACGTCCGTTTGCTGCCAACCCGATTACCAACACGCATCTGGATGACGGAGGGGCCGGCGGCAACTATTCCGGCACGGGGCGGTTGTCCTCGGCGGCACCTAAACAGGTCATCGTGAACATAGAGAGCCTGCTCAGTGTCAGGACCATCGACCTGATGAAGTCGAAGGAGGGGCAGACGGAAGAGATACAGAACCTGAAAGAACAACTGGCACAGGCGCTCATCGATGTCGTGCATGACTTCGATGCCTCCTGGAACGCATAAAATGAAAGGATTATGGGAAGACTGATACAAATCGCGGCCTCGACTTTGTTGAGCGGAGGCATACTCAACCACGGTTCGCTTGGCGGATACATCAGCAACGCCACGCGTCTGGCGTTGGGCATGGGGCTTGCCGAATTGCAGGACGGGCAGGTACATTACTTCTCCAGGCACCATGACCTGCTCAAACGGGCAGCCATACAGGTTGCCTCGCAGACGGCTTACGGGTTGCTACGTTCCTATCCCCGATACCTCAAATACTGGGAACAGCAGGTGCGGGACAAATATCTTCAGACACAGTCGCAGTCCAGCCTTGCGAACAAGACCGGACAGTACTACCAGCTCATCAGGGAACAGCAGGCGGTGGCGCAGAAGAAAAACCATATCGATTCCATCGTCGGCCGGACAGTGGCGGATTTTCTGGAACTGTCCATATCAGAGGAGGGGAAGTATTATGACAACAGCGAGTGCAAGGTTTTGCCGAACAGCCGGTATGGACTGGTGACATTCGTGGACCTGGGACCGCAGGTACAGGTCAGCAGCCGGAACAATATCCTGCTGACCCGGGTACAGGGGCGGGACTATACCCGCAAGGAATATATATCCGGGGGTGACCTCGAGATTACCATCAACGGCAAGATCACCTCCAAATACCCGGACGTGTATCCCGAGGCGGAAGTGTCCAAGTTTATCAGGCTGGTACAATACAAGGGTGTCATCGATTGCGACAACACGGTATTGCGCCAGTTCAACATTTCACGGTTGATTATACAGGGCTATACCTTACAGCCTACGGATTGCCGGAACGTGCAGCCGTATTCGCTGAACTGTGTCGCCGTGGAGCCATCGGAAGCCGTGGAACTGAAACTGGCGGAACAGGAAAAGGTGGACACGGCCATCAAGCACACGAACAAGTGGATCAAGTATGTTAAATTCGGTACGGAGGTCATCGACCCCGCCTCGTTGCTTAAACTGACACGTTTATGGGTATAGCTGCAATGGATATCCTCTGCTGTCGCATCACCATCGGGGATGCCGACCCATCCAATCCGATGAGGATACAGAACGGCGTGGAGATTACGGAAGTCCAGTCGCTCGAAATCAACGAGAGTTACAAGAAGCTGATCGGAACGGCCAAAGTGATATTCCCGAAAGGGTCGGTATGCCGCTCCACGATTATCGGGAACGTGACATTGGAGGGCAAGGACGTGTCGAGGATAACGACGGAGGTGATGCAGGACGGTGTCATCATCGAGAAACGCAGCGCGCAGCGTCTGGTTGACGAGACGACATTCAAGGTCGGACAGCGCATCAATATCAAGCTGGGCTACAACGGCGTGCTGAAAAATATGTTCGACGGATACATTACCGGATACAATTCGGACAGCACGCTGGAAATCCAGTGTGAGAATATGGCCTACAAACTCAAACTGAAACAGGCACCTCATTTCGAGACCCCGGCGAAAGGGACGACGGTGAACGAGGTGCTGGAAGGCAAGTATAATATCCTGAAAGATACCGGCTTCAGGATACACTCGGATACGAAGCGGTTTGAGATACATATCGGCAAGGTAAAGGTCACGGACAACTTCACGGTAGCGGATATCCTTTCCGAATGGTCGAAGTACAAGGTCTACTGTTTTTTAAAATACGATGCCGATGATGACGGGGCCATACCGTCCATTGCCGTCGGGCGTCCTTATTCGTCCAGCAAGGCTCAGCCGGTATTCCCGGAGGATGAATCGACAGGACCGTACAGGATATACTTCAACGAGCATGTGGCGCAGAGCAACCTGAAAGTGGTCAAGACCGATCCGAAGTTTTTGGCGGTGACGGGCAAGGCACTCGGGACGGATGAAAAATTCTTTGAGGTGACAGTACGCATGAATCCTGAATACGACCCGGCGACGCCGGGCAGCAAGGAGTTTCAGACGGTCAATGCCACGCAGATTTCAAAAAAGACGCACAAAGTAACGGGCAACACGACGGCATCAGGAGCGAAGACCAGGACCAAGGTGGATTTATCCACATATACCATCGTACCATATATGTCACCTCATGTCGGAATCAATTCCGACCGGCTTGTAGAAGAGACGACGGAATACTTTCGGAATTACAATCTGAACGGAATCACCGGCAATGTGACAGTATTCGGGGATTTCGGACTGTCTCCTGCCGTACAGGTGGAACTGATCGACTACCGTAATCCTTCCAAGAACGGCGTATACCTCGTGGAAGAGGTAACGACTACTTTCGGGGTGGGTGGATACAGGCAACAACTGAGTATTCCGTATAAAATTAGGAAATAAGATTTACCGTTATTCAACAGGAGGAATTTCTATCAATGGTTCTTCGTTTATTACCTTGATAATATTCGGAAGTTCGCTATTGTATTTATCGTCAGTAGAGCAATCAAAACCTTTTCTTCCACTAATGAAATCCGGTGTCGAAGTTTCAAAAGACCCTTTGCGTACAACCGGTATAAATTTAGTGGTTCCCTGATTGTTATATATTTCATGTGATATTATACCCCCTTCATAAGCGGCACCTCCTTTACCGGATTCAGCTTTCTCTTTATACTTTGGAGTCAGAATGCACAGAACTTTAGTTGCCTTACGGATGCTTTCAAGCATAAATTTAGGCAAGTCAGTTCCATGAGGTTGATACTGGTCTATTTGAGCATCAATCCCTCGTCTTCGCAAATCTTTGGCGAAAGTTTGAATCCAATTCATAAAGACATTGTCTTCTACCTCCCACGCATACGAAATCAACACAAACGGCTTGTTTTTATTCACAATTGGTTCTTCCGCCACTTTATTGAGAATTTCAGGCAGAGGCGTATTATCGATTGTAGGAATGTCTACATCTGCCCAAGGATTCAAAGCTTCTTGTATCGCATCTTTTGGAGTATTCATTAGCAGCAGCCTGTTTATTTTGATAGACAAATCTTTGAGGAATTTTTGTACATCATTCTCATCAAGAGCTAAAAATAAAGTCCTATACCATTTAATTCTTGATGTAAATTCTTCCTTTTCCCGCAATTCTGCCATATATTTCCCATATGTATGAGGTAACGACAATGTTGTTAAATATGGCCTGATTGTATTATAAAACAATGGTCCATCTACATACAGCGGCGCATAATCATTTTCTTTGTTCGATCCGATAATATTCCAAAGCTGTTCATATATATCTGATCTACTGGTCTCTTTTTCATAAATTGTCCGCTCAAGGGAAATTTTAGGAATAACACACTCTCCCCCATTTATAACATCGGCACCATTCTCCGTAAGAGCTATAAAATCTCTATCTTTTAAGTAGAGATAGCCATTATCAATGAGGGTATTTACCAGGAAATACAATATACCCAATTGATTACGAGTAAATTGCTTTTCAGCTGCAAATCTAAAATTTCTGAGCATGTTACCTTGCCCGGCTTTAAAGCATCTTGATTTTTGAAAGAAATCAAATATATATGTAATATAGGATTCTAAAATTTCTTGTTTCATAAGTAATATCATTGTCTTTGCAAAAGTACAAAATAATTGGCAACCAATAAACTATGCTCCTCCTATTCTTTCAAAAAACTCATGTCTTCAGACAAATCCAACCAGTTGCTTATCCGTGAGGCTATCCGCAAGATAGCCTTGGGACGGAGTATGGAGCGTATCAATCTGGCTCCCGGAGGCATGTCCGGTATCGGTACGGCCCGCATGATACACGGCTATGTCGCCAAGATACACGACAACCCCTCGGACGAGGAGTTTTCCGACTACGGCGGTACCATTGATGTCGGCGAGTACCCGGACGAGACGGCCTCCGCCGAACCTGTTATCCATAAAGGCGTGTTGCTCTCGGCCGCCACCAACAGCGAAGGCGGCTTCCTGATCGTCCCCGCACTTTTTTCCGACGTGACCATCTTCATGGATGCCGCCACCCGTTATGCCTATGTGGTTAACTTCTCCCATGTGGATATCCTGCGGCTCAATGCCCGCACGGAAACCGTCATCGGCGTGACCGAAATGGAGGAACTGGATCCGGAAAACGACTCTTCCCCGGACTACGACGAACTGGAAACCACCGGTAACGAGACCTCCACCCACTATACGCCGACGGCCGTCACAACAACCGTTAGGAATGACAAGGACAAGGAAGCGACAACCGTTATCGATGCGGAAAGCATCACGCATACGGTGGACAAGTCTGAAGTCAGACAGACAGCAGATAAAGTGGTACAAAAGGTCAATTCCACGACCGTTGCCGTTGCCGACAACAAGGTGACGCTCGGTGACGAGAATGCCACCGAGCCGCTGGTTCTGGGTAATGAGCTTGCCCGGCTGATGCTCGACTTCCTGACGGAATGTTCGAAAATCATGACTCCCACACTGATGGGCACGATGTCGCCGATCAATATGCCGAACTTCATCTCGCTGACATCACGTATCCAGAAATTTCTTTCCAAGACCAGCTATACCAAATGAGCGTACAACTGCATCCCGATATAGAAACCCTCGACAAGGAGAGCCTGTGCTATTCCATCTATGCACAGCTGTACCATAACTTTTTCAATGCCCAGCAGAAAAAGGACGACGAGCATCCTTACGGCATCGAGGAAGGCGACGAGACCAGCCTGAGACTGAAGAATACCGCTTACGGTTTTGCATCCGCCATTGCCGGAGCCGTTACGGGAGAAGGCGGTTCCGGAAGCGGTGGCTTGCTGTTGGATTACCTGAAGAAATCGGGCGGTGACATGACCGGCAAGCTCAGTGCCAATTACGGTTTCGAAGCCGGCATTGGAAACACCCGTATCCTGGAAACCTATTCGCAGGACATTACCGATCCGGAAGGTGTGGTAACTGCCATCGAGTACGGTATCAGGATTACCGGCAACCTGAAAGTCGGGGGCGACAGCCTGCATATCGGCGGCAGGCAGTTGCTCCGTTACGACGCGGACAAGGCCACCGCTACAATCAACGCTTCCCATATAGACTTTCTGGATGCGACGGTACATTCCAAAGGGGCATGGATTATCGGGGACGAGGATACAGGAATATCCATCTCCCCGACACGGCTGGCCGTGGGCGGGCAGGATGTCTATCATCGTGGCAACGCCAATACGGACACGGTGGATTGGACGATGCGGGACGGCATGGTGAGACGGAATCTGACGGTGCGAGGGAGTACGGTCATGGATGGCGGACTGAAAGCCTTGCAAGGCGTGGAACTGGGCGACAAAGGGAAATGTCTGCTTTCGTTTTCGGAAGAGGATGTCGCGCTCGGCGGGTTCCTCTCGTTCCTGGACGGATTCGGCATCCGGATCGGAGATGTTCCCGTACTGCTCTGTACCGACAAGGACAAGATACAGTTCGGGAGTATCGGCGGTGACCTTCTTTTAGGCGGCGACCATACCCCGAAGATACGCCTGTTCTCCGGCATATCGGACGTGGACGGCGAGTGTCTGATGCTTTCCCCTTACGGAAAGGCTTGTTTTCCGGGCTCGCTGACTGTCCGCCACAACTACGGCGCCGACCTGCTCTCCTCATACCGGGTAGACACTTCCGATGAAGGTATCGTTATCCACAAGCGCTTGCGGATGGGCACAGCAGAGGGATTTATGTTCACAGGCGACAGGGAGCGCGTATCGCTTTCTTCCGAGGTAATCTACGAGGAAGAGGACGTAAGGACGGCTATCCCTCACAGCACGGATTTTTCACACCGTCCGTCCGTGAGCTGTTATGCCCCGCAGAACCGTCACAGCGAATCGTTCCATATCCGCACCGATGCCGATTTCGTTACGGTCGCTGTTCCGTTGGAAGCAGCCGGGCATATCGGAATCCATGCGTCGCCCACCCGGATTACTGACAGAATCCTATACTTGACAGAGGCGTTACGCCTGCAAGCGGTGGAGGACGGTATCCGGCATTACGGAAACAGCGTCTTTACCGGGTCGCTCTCTTCGGAGTTCTTTTCCCCGGGCCTTTCCGGAAGCGGATGGGCTGTCCGCCGGAACCGGACGACAGGAGGCGTCTCCGCCACATTCGACGAGGTGGTGGCCCGCCGTAAGTTCCGCGCCTATGAGTTCGAGGTCGAAAAGACTTCGGTAACCAACGGTTCCTTCTGGATCAGCGACAGCTGTTCGGGAGACACCGTGGAAAAACTGTCATAATCCATGTCCGTATTCCGTTATCCGACATACAAGATCCGTATTGCCCCCCGACTCGCAGAAGACACAGGGACTGCAAGCCGGGGATATCATCCGCAGGCAATATGCCGAACGGGAGCGTACCGTCTATTCGCTGATGTGCGTGACAGAAACCGGAACGGAGCTTGTCGGAGACAAGGACGCCCCTTATTTCATCGGGGCATTGCTGGACGGGGACGAACCGCAGGGCGGTGAACTGCTGGACTTCGTGCGGATTACCAACCTGTTCGATACGGCACGTAGCGGCGCCTTGTACCTGACGGCTTCTGACAGCGATTCACCCTATATGGATGTCATCGACGGCATGGCGACCGAACGCTCCCTGTGCTATCCCGTCATGGACGGAGGCATGGCGGGAGTGCCGGACAAGTCCAGGTACGCCGTTTATGGCAGCATGCTGCAAACGGAATATCTGGATGCCGATTCGGAAGCGACACGCATTGTCCGCATTATCCGCAACGCGGAACCGGCAGGAAACGCTTCCTTCGGGCTGATGCTGACATTGGAAGAACCGGTCGGATACCCGGAGCGCCTGCTGGTATCGTTCAAGGTCAGGTCTTCCAAAACATCAGGTTCCGTACCGATCCGATTCGGCTATACGAACCGTGAAAAGACGGATGCGGAAGATGAAATCTCCATCGGCCGGGAATGGAAGTACAAGTTATGGGTCATCACCGTGGATTACCCGGCACAGTACAGCCGGAGCCTGTTTCTTGACCTGACATCAAGCCTGGCCTCCGAGGGGGACTGGTGCGAGGTCGCCGACCTGAACATTGTTCGTCTTGCCTCCGTATCCGCTTTCAGCGAGGCGAGCAAGGCCCGTGTGGGAAAGGTCAGCGGCATCATCGATCCGGTCTTCGGCATGTTGGATGGTTACGGGGCCTATTTCCAGAATCTCTATGCCACACGCAATGTCAATATAGCCGGCACGCTTACCGCGGGAGACGAGAACGGTTTTTCAAGCACGTTTTATGTGGGCAAAATCCACAAGAATGTCATACCCGACAGCCTGTCCTGCCGGTTCAGCCATTCGGAAGAGCTGGATGAAACATCTCCCGCCGGACTCGGGCGGTGTGTACGGATAGCCGGAGACAGTCTTCTTGGTGCGCAAAGTGCCGCCTGGCGGGAGGCTCATACAGGAGTCTGTTATTGTTTCTCAGTCTGGATAAAAGCGGAAGATACGGCAGCCATCCGGTTCTATCAGGATGAACATCTTGTCGGTGATCGGACGGTGGCTGCCGGTAAAGGATGGGTCCGTTATAATGTCCCGTTCCTCATACGCGGGTCAGATTCCCCCGTCATGTGTCTCGGCATTGCCGCTTCCGTCCCCCTGTCGTTGTCCGCCCCTCAATTGGAGGCCGGAAGGAACGTGACCCCCTATCAGGCGACCGATGAAGCCTTGTCCTACACGGACGATTACGGTGCCTGGTTCAATAAGGGAGGTATCGGGGGTACCATACAGAATCCCCTGTTGCGGCTGAACGAAGACGGCTCGATCGTTTCACGGGACGGTTCTTTCGTCATCCATCCGGACGGGACGGGCCATTTCGCCTCGGGACGGTTCAAGTGGGGCAAGGATACCATCGAACTGCGCGATGTGACCATCCGCTGGGAAGACCTCGATGAGGAGGCGCAGGAACTGCTCAAGCCCCGTTCCGTCTCCCTGACAGGCGGCACGGCGTTCCATTTCAAGGACGAGCTTTCAGGCGCATGCGAGCCGGAGAATATCCCGCTTGTGGCGACCGAATACAATTTCGAGCCGGAAAGTCGGCAGTGGGAATACCTTGCCGTTGACGGCATATGGAAAGATGCCGGATGCAATGCCGCCGTATTTGAAATGACACCCCCGTTTCATGGCTGGGAAGGGCGCGACGTGCTGACCCTCCGCTACACGGCAACATACCGTAATGAAAAAATCAGTGCGACCCATACCTTTTTCAAACTTTACGACGGATCTCCCTCCTATACTGTTTATGTGGAGTCTGAAAACGGCACGACATTCCGCAACGGAATCGTCTCGACGGTACTCCGTGCCAGGGTGTACAGGGGCGGTGAAGAGATTACATCGCTCATTCCCGACGGCAATTTCCGCTGGATACGGACGAGCCGCGATACGGAGAGTGACAGGATATGGAACGCCGCACCGCGTTACGGCAGGGAGATAGAGATAACCGGCGGGGACGTGTGGCGCAAGGCCGTTTTCGATTGCGAAGTGGAAATAACAAATAACCGATAATCTATTATGGCAGTAAAAGTAGCCCGCGGGCAGGTCACCATCATCGACCAGAACGACGCGGTATCGTTGCAGGCATTCATCGGCTCCTCGCAGCCCCTGACACAGGTGTACAACAGAGACAACAATGCCTATGCCCCTTCGTGGGCGGCTTCTCCCTATCTGGTACTTACCCCTTCGCTCTTCGTCAGCGGTCAGGCGGCGACCGACCAGATCACCTCGGTAGGCAATGCCGCGACGCTTACGGCAGGCGTGAAGAGCGGCTCGGCCAAGTGGTACAAGAACGGTACGGCGATCGTCTCCGGACAGGACAGCTGCACCATCGGCGCGGCATCGGCCAAGTATGCCCTTACCGTCAAAGCCAACCACATGACCGTTTCCGCTCCGCAAGTGCGTTATACTTTCGAGGCGGTTTACATCGACGCCAACGGGCTGGAGATTCCGTTCCGGGCGGAGATTCAGTTCACGCAGCACCTGAACGCCGGAGCGATGATCGCCGCCGTGGCGTATGCACCCGACGGCATCGTATTCAAGAACGACGAGGTGGCGACGCTCAGGGCGCATTGCGACCTGTGGCGCGGAGCCTCTATCGACACGACGAACGTCACCTACGCGTGGGGCATCAAGGATTCGGCGGTATTCGCGGGCACGACACTGACAGCTGCCGCGGCAGCCGGAGCCACGACCATAACGGTCGCTTCGGTAATGAACATGGAGGCGGGAGGCAGGATAACCATAGGATCGGCACAGTACACCATTTCGGCAGTCAACGCCTCCACGAAGGTCGTGACGCTGACCTCCGCACTGAGTGCCGCAGCCGCATCGGGAGCCGCCGTTTCGTGTCCCTACTACAACTCCATGCTGGGTGCCGGCTGGGCATGCCTTACCTCGACCAATCCTCGGGGCGTGACGGCAGGCTGGACGACAAACGAAATCACGATTACGGCAGATGCCGTTCTCAACTTCGAGACCTTCAAGTGCGCCATCAAGGATACGGACACCTCGGCGGGCAACGCCTCGGCGAACAAGGTCGTCTGCGACATCATCTCCTTCACGGATATGTCCGACCCCATCACGGTTGATCTGGTCAGCCAGAAGGGGTTCACCATCAAGAACAACGGCAATGACGTGGATGCCAAAGCCGTGTTATACAGGGGCGGTGAGGAAATCGACACGGGCGGGACAGCTTATACCTATACATGGAAACTGTGGAACTCTGCCGGGACTTCCGTCGTGAAGACCTACACGGGAAAATCCATCACGGTCTCGAAAGCCGATGTGACGGGGAAAGGCGTGCTGATGTGCGAGGTATCGAAATAAACGACATGTCTTACAACGAATACGAGGGTGCCAAATACTTTTTGGGACACCCTCATTGCGTCTGACGTGTTTCCCGACAGGAAAGTCAGTCTCTTGGCATGGATTTCACGATCCCGCTCACGGGGTCGAATTGTACGGCGGCATTGTTGAACAGCCGCTCGATATGCCCGCTGCGGATCATTTCGGAGGTCGGCAGACAGTGAAGGACGGGCGTATCGATAAGGGCTATTCTGTCACTCAGCGAGAGGGCTATATCCAGTTCGTGAGTGGAGAACAGAATGCATTTGCCCTCAGCATGCGCTAACCGTGCGAGCAGGGAACACAATTCGTAACGGTTGGGCATGTCAAGAAACGAGGTCGGCTCGTCCAACAGGATGACGGGCGTTTCCTGAGCCAGAGCACGGGCTATCATAATGCGCTGGCATTCACCGTCCGACATCTTATCCATCGTGCGGCCGGCATACGCCTCCATTCCGACCGAAGAGAGCGACCGCATGACGATTTCCCTATCTTGAGGCTGCATGCGGCCGATCCAGTTGGTGTAAGGGGCGCGGCCGATAGCCACGACATCCTCGCACCGCAGGTTGGCGATGCGTGTGCGCTCGGTCGTGACAAATGCCAGTTGCCTTGCCTTCTCCGGAGTTCTCATGTTTGCGATACAATGTCCGTCGAGCAGGATTTTACCGCAATAATTATGATTCAGTCCGGCTATGGCACGGAGAAGTGTAGATTTCCCCGTGCCGTTCCTGCCAATAAGGGCAGTCAGCTGTCCTCTTTTGAAAGAGGCATCGACCTTATCGAGAAGCCTCTTCTCTGCGTAGCCTATGGAAAAATCGCACAGTTCTATCATACCGTCATCGATTTATTGCGTAAAACCACCCATACGACTATCGGGATTCCCAGCAGTGCGGTAATGGCATTTACGGGCAAAGTGAACATTTTGGAAACGATATCGCAAAGAAGCAATACCGCCGCCCCCGAGAGAAGGGTTCCCGGCAGGAGCACGCGGTGGTCGGCCTCGCGGAAGAGCATCCGCGCGACGTGAGGCATGGCAAGACCGATGAAGCCGATCGGGCCGCAGAAAGCCGTTACCGTGCCGGCCAGCAGCGTCGTCGAGAGAAACAGCAGACCGCGCGAACGGCGGATATTCAGTCCCATCGTTACGGCATATTCCTCGCCGAAGAGCAGGAGGTTGAGCGGTTTGATCGTCCATACGGCCAGCAGCAACCCGACGATGACCGACGGAAGGAGGATGGCGAGCTGCGGCACCGTCACGTCGCCGAGCGACCCCATCGTCCAGATGACGAACGCCTTTAACGCCTCCTCTTTGCTCAGATATTGCAATATCTGCACGACAGCGCTCACGCCTGACGAGAACATCATACCCAAAATCAATATCACCATAATGTCCTTTATGCGGTGTCCGACGGCAGCGATTACGAGCAGCACGACGGCCGCACCCAGCCAAGCCGCTCCGGCGATGCCTATCGACGAGCCGACGCCTGCCAGCACCACGAGCGCCACGCCGAGGCTTGCACCCGAGCTGATGCCCAGCACGTAGGGGCCGGCCAGCGGATTGCGGAACAATGTCTGCATCTGCAAGCCGCTGACCGATAGCGCCGCCCCGGCCAGCAGAGCCACAACCGCCTTTATCAGCCGTATGTTCAGTACGATTTTCGCCGTAGTCCGCGGGCAGTCGCCGCCCGTCAGGGCCGCCCATACGTCGCCGACGGGAATGCGAACCGCGCCCACAGCCAAATCCAACAGGAAGAGGCCGACCGTAAGCACGGACAACGCGGTGAACAGGATGACGGGGCGTGAACGCATCTATTTCAGTTGTTTGTAGTATACGAAATCTTCTTCGACCAACTCGGGGTGGAATATCTTCACGAGGTCGCGCAGAAGAAGGTCGGGATTCACGACGGCCGATTCGTAGTAGTCGTTGCCTCCGGCGGCATTGGTGCGGGCGTTGTTGTTATAGACATAGCCGTTTCGGACGCAGCGGGTATCGGCGAACTTCGGGCAGGCGGCTTTCAGTTCGTCGAGTGTGTTCGCCATGCCGACGTTCAGCCACATATCGGCCTCCGAAGCGAGCAGGTATGCCTCCTCCAAGTCGATAGGCGTCGAAGAGTTGCCCGTGTTCTTCTTGTAGATGTAGTCGCCTCCGGCGTCGGTAATCAGCCGCACGGCATAGTTTTCCGTCGAGGGCATGAACCACGAATCGCCGTAGGGCGTATTGAGCATGACCGACGGGGCATCGAGAACGGCACCGGACACTTTCTGTTTCAGCGCATTGTATCGGATCGGAATATCCGCGAATACCTTTTCGCCCTTCGCGCGTTTCCCGACGACCTCCGAAAGCGCCACCAGCCATTCGGCTTTGCCCAGCGGAGATTCTTCGAGATAATCGCCGACATACATGAACGGGATGCCGAGCTCCTTGAGTTTGCTCTCCATCGCACTGGCCCCGTTCACGCCGAAAAGCAGCACAAGGTCAGGGTCGAGCGACAACAGAAGTTCATAATTGATATTTCCCTCGTAACCCACGTCGCCGATGCTGTCGCGGCGTGCCTGAATGTCGGGATTGGAGATATAGTCGAGTCCCGAAACGCCGACCACACGTGCCGTCTCGCCGATGGCGTCGAGCATGGCGATATGGGTCGAGGACATCGCCACGATGCGCTGCGCATCCCCTTCGAGGACCTGCCCGTCGAAACCCTCGGGAACGGGTTCCCCGTTACGGGAGATGAACAACCGGGTGGTGACGCTATCCGCGCCCTGCCACGGATTCATGACGGAAACCAGCACGCTCTGTCTGCCGTCTGCTCTTTCAATCTTGAATCCCGAGGCATATTCGGGAGCGTAAAGCTGTTTGTTGAAATCGGCAAGTTGGGAACTCTTGCCACGACAGCCTGCAAATGCCAGCGCAAGCAGCACCATCAGGCTCAAATTCTTTAATACTTTCATATCATTACCTTATTTACGTTTACATTATTTTCTGCTTTTCCCGAATTTCGGGGTGATGCCGATGAAGAACTCGAAGTTGATGCCGGGCATAGGACGCGACAGCACCGAGAGATAGTCCTCGTTGAACAGGTTATTGACGGCAAGTTTCAACTGTACATCCAGCGGTTTGAACGACAGCATTTTCTCCAGTGAGATATTGCTCATGAAATACCGGGGCAGGTGGCCTGTCAGCGTGTAATCGTTGCTCGACATGGTGAAACGTTCCGAGTAGTAAGCCCACTTGTAGAGGAACGCCCACGTCCGCCATGACAGCCGTCCTGTCAGCGAGGCGGAGTGCTCCGGCACGTAAGGCAGTTGTTTTCCCACCGACTGGTCGGCGGGCGACATCTTTTCGCCCTCGTTGATGGAGGGGGTCCACGAATAGGAACCGTTCAGGTCTATCAGCCAGTCCTTTGCCGGCTGCACGGCAAGGTTGGCCTTCACTTCGACACCGTAGGCATGGACTTTCTTCACGTTGCGCGGCGAGAAGAACCCCTTGGTCGTCGGCAGCCAGATGATCCAGTCGTCGATGTAGGAGTCGAACCAGCTTGCGCTGCCGCCCAGTTTATATACCCCCTTTTTGCCGACATCGAAACTCACTCCGGCGTCATAGCTGAAGCCGTGTTCGTTTTTAAGGTCGGGGTTGCCGCCCGGCAGAAAGTAGAGGTCGTTCAAAGTCGGAAAACGATAGTTGCGCGATACGGAGGCTTTCACCATCACGTTCCCTTTGCGCGAAATCAGTCCGTCGATGAAGAATGCCGGGATGAGCGGAGCCCATTTGTCGCCCGACATCTCCTCGCGCAAGACCAGCGACAAGCCCAACGGCTCGACAGGCTGCCATTTGGCCGATACAGAACCGGAGAGCTCGACACGCCCCTTGTCATATCCGACGACGGCTTTGTTGCCATCCTGAAGGATGATGTTCTTGTCTTCGCTGCGCACGAGATGCTGGTACACGGATACGTTCGAGGTGAAGAACCATTTCCTGCCGGGCGAGTATTCCGCTTCCGCCTGTCCGTAGAACGTGTTTATCTTGCTCCGCGAACGGGTCATGGAGGCCCAGTTGTCCGGCGCCACCTCACGACGGTAGTCGTAGGCCATCCACGTATGGATATAACCGCCTTTCACGCCGACTTTCCATTTCTCTTTGATATGGTCCCATGACAGGACACCACGAAACGTCTGCTCCCGCTGGCGGTTCTCGAAGGCGGTCTCATCGCCGTAATCGGTCGTGAGCATCGGCAGTTCCCGGTTGGAGTTGATATACCATGCGTTCAACCCGAAACGGTCGCCTTTCAGGGTGTTGTAATATACCTCCTGCAACAGGTGCAGGTCCTTGAACGAACCCGATCGGTTGCGTTCCTTGGGATGATACTGTCCGATGATGTTCTTCTCCTCGTCGTAGATATTTATCTTCTTGTCGTGGTTGGTGTACTTGTAATCGTTGGGCGACGACGAATAGACCGCGCGGGTCGAGACCTGCCATCGGTCGCTGCCGTAGGTGAAGCGGGCGAACTCGTCGAACGTGCGGAACGACCCGATGCCCTGCACGTATTGGGCATGGAAGCCCTCGCCGACCTGCGGCGTAGTACCGAGTTTGACAAGTCCGCCGAGTCCGCCGCCCGTTTCATTCACCGACGACGTGCCATGAAGCAGCGAGGCCTGATCTATGAAGTAGGACGGTATGGTGGAAAAGTCGGTCATACCCAGCATGGGATTGTTGATGCGCATGCCGTTCCACGTCACCTGCGTGTGGCTGGGCGACGTGCCGCGGAAAGCAACGGTGGAGAGCGTGGCGCGTCCGTAACTCTTGACGAACACGGACGAATTGAACGTCAGAATGTCGGCCATCGATAAGGCAATGTTCTCTTTCAGTGCGAGCGAGTCGAACTTCGTCTTCTGCACGCCGATTTCTTTCATCGGGCGTTTGCCCCACACCGTGACCTCGTCTATCTGGTGGATGCGTCGTGTGATTCCCTGCGCGGACAATACGGACGGACAGACGAGCAGTAGCGAGAAAAGTATGTATTTCGTATAAATCATTTGATTCCGTTTTTAGGGTGGGTATTCGCGGAAAAATGTACCGTGGAGGATGCCGGCACGGACGTTTGATGCGGGTCGAACCCATTCTCTTCAAGCAGTTGTCCGTATTCTTCCTCGAACGAGATCTCCTGATGGATTGTATGCTGCTCCTCGATGTGCCGTCTGAGCCGGTGAAGGTCGCTGAACGACACGCTGAACGAGTCGAATCCGGCAGCCCAACCGGAGAAGTCGGCATATTCCGGGGTTTTCTGGTATACCGTTCCCGTGGCGCCTTTCACCTTGTTCACGATCTTGCTGAAATCCCCGGAATTCGGAATCTCGACAAGTACATGCACGTGGTTGAGAAAGGCATTGGCGGCATGTACGCGGCAACCTTTCCCTGTAAAAATCCGTGTCATCCGCTCGAGCATCAATCCTTTTCCCGTTGTCGGAATCGTCATCTTGCGTCCTTTGGTAACGAAGATGAGATGGTATAGGTGTCGTATCCTGCCCATCACTTCCAACAAAATGCGCCGGGGATTATCCCGACATAGAATTCATCGATCAGTTCACCTTCGGACGAGTAGCGGTAGACAATGCCCTGCTGCTGGTAGTCGATGGCATCGGCCACGTAGACATCGCCACGCACGGGGTCGACGGTCAGGCCGTAATAAATCGTACCGCTGTATTCGAGGAACGGGCGCACGGGAACACGTTCCGCATCCACGTCCATCGACCATATGTCCTTGTTGATCCAGTAGAGCTTGTCGCCCGTACCGTTGAGCTGCACCTCCGAAGGCCAGTCGCCCATCTTGAACTTGAACTGCTTCTCTACGGTGAACGTCTCGGCATCGATGCGGTAGAGAGACGGGGCTTCGTAGCCGTAGGGCGAACCCTCGTACCCACCGTCGGTGATCGTCCACATCTTGTGGTTCTTGTCCATTACCAGCGAGGTGGGCTGGATGCCGACTTTCAGTTCTTCTACCACCTGATCCGTTTCGGTATCGATCTTGATGATGCGGTTTTGGTACGACCAGCAGTTGCAATAGACATATTTGCCATACTGCACCATCTGCTCCGTGGAGCCGCTTTCCATCGTCATGTCCGGCACCTGGATGTAACCGGTGATTTCATATTTCTTGGGGTTGATGATGAAGATGCGGTTGTCCCACAATTGGGTGACATAGGCTTTCTCGTCGCTGAGGAAATGGATATAGCGCGGCGAAGTCAGGTTCGTGATACGGCCCACCTCTTTGAACGTATTGAGGTCGATGGCGAAAATCACGTGGGAATTGTTCACCACGACCCAGCCCTTATTGTCGTGGATGCACATCGATTGCGCCACGTCGCCCAGCTTCATGCCGTTGGCACGGAAGAACACTTCATTCTGCACCTGTTGGGTTTCGGGGTCGTAGTACGACAACGTGGCATTGCCGTACTGGAAGTTGCCCTCGTTGGTGATGAACAACCCGGCTCCGGTAGCGTTGAAATCTTCCACCGCATCTCCGTAGTCCCACTCCATGCAGCCCGCCAGCAACAGCGGCAACCCGCATAGAAGAATGATATGTCGTATCAGATGTTTCATTGGCTTGTTATAAACGGGAAAGAGTACCGGTCTTTCGGCCAGTACCCTGTTCCCTTGTAAAATAATGGGTGTTACTGCTGGGTATAGCGACCGGCTTGCATATCCTCGTAGGTGGGGTTATAACCGCAATTGGTTACAAGCCAGTCTTCTTTCTTGATTTGCTCTTCTTCTACAAAAGATTTGAAGAACGTATAATCAACAAACCGTGTCAACCGGATAAATCGAACTCCTGAGAGTTTTGTTAAAGTTGGCATATTGAAAGTCGTAAGCGATGCTGCATTTGCAGCACAAAGTGTTCCATCAATGGCCTGCAATTTGGGGCATGAAATAGTTTTTACGGCACGAACAGTCATACCAACACCCCCGACATGTTCCAATGACGGAAATGTAAAATCTTTATTTGATGCCATAAAATCTAAAGAACCATATAAAATATTATTAATCACCCCTTCTTTGATATATTGAGGATTGCTTGAACAACCGACTGACTTTAAATTCGTAAAATCATAATCATAGTTAGAAACAGCGTTCAGATTACCGATAATACATAACTGACCTCCGACAATTTCCAATTTCGGGAACGAGATATTGTTTGCCATTGTAGTTTCGATGCTTAAATATCCATCTACACTTACCAAGTTAGGGGCTGAAACGCCTTTTTTTGAACCTCTTATAATTTCCATATTCCCGTAAACTCGTTCAAATTGGAATACAGGATCTGTTGTCATATTGCTAGAATACTTAAAATTCTTAATACTCTTAAAATTCAATTCTGGATCTATTCCAACACTTGAACCGGTAATACCGCTCGGAGCTAGAAACATGCTAACTTGCGACATATCCTCTTTTGTGATAATTTTTGAGAATATAGTCCCGTCTGTAATAGAAATTAAAGGTTCGTTATCCTCAAAAGGTACAAAATTTACTTTGCTCAAATCTAAAATTCGATCAGAACACTCCAATAAACGCAGCAAGGTCAGTCCTCCGAGTTGTTCTAATTTACTCCAATCCGGTAATTTTTTCAAGACTTGGAATTTAGATATTGTCAATGTGCCTTTAACAATCGACAAGTTAGACAGTCCATCTATTTCTTGTAATTTATTATTTCCCGTAGATGTAAAAGCATCGGACGCAATATAACTGGAAACGAGATTAAGGTCGCCGTTTACTACCGATAATTCCGGCAATGAAAGGGTCTCCAACGGAATCGGTATAGAAGCAAAATCCACACTTCCAACTTCTTGTAATTTCGGAAATTCCAAAGAAATCATTTTGCCTAAATTATTAACCCCTAAGCGACCGTTTACTTTTTTGTCAATTCAGGAATTCTCAAAGATGTGATTTCTCCTCCTGGTTCTCCGTCACTTGTCAGACACTGGAGATCAAAATCCTTTACGACAGTGGTTAATTTAGGGAATTCAAAACTTTGTAGAGATGAAGTCCTGAATATTATATTTCCATCAATCGTTTCAAGGTTGTCGAATTGCACATATGCTACTTGATTGTTGCAGACAACGATGTCGCCAGTAATATGCTGCAAAGATCTCATACTGACCATCTGCAATTTACTGTTGGTCGCAAAGGCAGTTTCAGTTCCTATTTGCAAACCTCCAATTGAAGTGATATTATCAAGTCCCGTAAGATCTTGTCCAACATAACTTTTCCGAATGATGATGTTTCCTTCGACTTCCTTCAATATTTTTAATGCGGCGATATCCGACAATTCTTCTGCATCCTCAGCATCCGACCCGATAATCAAATCACCTTTGATAACCGTTACGTCCGTATCAATGAAAGCCGTAACATCCGCTGTTGTCTTCAATTCCACATCCCCTTCATAGCGAATCTCGTCTTTAATGACTTTATATGTATAATCATTCGCTTCTCCATTGTAAGAGGTTACACGAAACGTTCGTTCCGTATCCCAGTCAGTAATGCTTGCCGGATCGGGAATAATTGTTGCCGAGGATGTGTATTTGAATTCGACTTGAGCATTATTTAACGAAACAGTATATGGAACTGTTATGGTAATTATATTGTCAATTATTTCCGCTGTATAGGATTGACTTGCCACAGTCATCACGACTGATGTGATAAAATTGTCATCGGCATCAGCAGGACTTTCTGGAGTCTGATTATCTTCTGAACATGATAAAAAAAGAAATGGGGCAATGAATAGTAAAAGCCAAAACTGTCTCATATTATTGATTATTAGTTATTGATAAGTCTTCAAATGAAAATACTTCTGTGGATATCTCTCCAAGCCAACCACTTTTCGATAATACTCCACACTGAACTTTGATAAAGTCTATATATTGCAATTTTACTGGAGTCCCGTCATGATATATTGCATTGGCTATTTTGAATCCGTTGCGCTGACCGCTACCATCAATGACATTTCCTCCTACCAGATTATCTGAACCCATATTATCCACATACCCCCACTCATAAGCGTTATTCGCCCAATATCCTGTAACGGGATCTTGATTGTTGCGAGGAGTCAGACGCGTCCCATATAATGTATAGCTATCTTCTTTAATCCAATTGGGATAATAATATTCTTGGCCATGGTATGCATTCATATCGACAGAACCTGAATTACCTTCACTATCTACCCACGGAGTATGTGCTCTGGGTGCAGGTCTATAGTAAGTTACTTCGTAGTCTTGTATTGTACCATCGATGCCGGTTTCAGATCCTTTTAATTCATACCATTCATCGTCTGGCTGGCCATTGCCATTTATATCTTGCATTACCCAAACAATGCCCGGCTCATTTGAGCCACCGCTCGAACTGTTAAAAGCATTTCCTTGTATTGCAAAATCGTATTCTCGGCCACTCGGAGCAATACTATGGTCAAAACCGATGATGATATAACCACCGAAAGATCCCAGTGAAACATGCGCTTTTTTGTTCAATCGTTTCGTTGCATACTCTATGGCTTGTTGGGGCGTCGTTTCATTTCCTATAAATCCGGTATTTTGGGATAACTCATTAATAAACTGTCCGGGAGCAGGAATGAATTCATAAACCTTATCCCAAATACCTGAACTTGTCGCTGTCGCTTGCCGATAGCGTTCTTGTTCCGTTTTTTCTTCACAAATAACCTTAACTGTCGTTGTAATTGAAGTATTACTACGTGTTATGTTACGTGAAAGTGGCTGTGTGTTGGGCATTTTTTCTGTAACAGTAACAGCAACGAAATATTCTCCAGGAGTCGTCGGCGTGAATTTAAAAACCCTGTCGGTAGCGGCTTCCATAATTTTTCCATTGACCTGCCATTGATACTGTGGATAATCGAAATATTCCAGCAAAGGCCGCAAATATACAGGACGCCCTGCAAAAGTATAACGATCCGTAGAAGTTTGTGTATAGGATGGTGTCGGAAACCGTACGGAATAAGGCATTGTTTCCACAACTTCTACGTCGAAATCACGGATTGTTTCTCCGTCTATATTGGATGCCCGGATTGTTATCGAATATGTACCGAGTTCTTTTTCGTGAAACGTATATGCTTTTTCTGTTCCGACGATTTCTCCATCGCGTACCCATTCAATTCTAAAATTTTCAAGATCGTCATGTTGAATATCTGGAGATAAAATATAATCCGTGTTTTGAGGCACTTTTAATCCTTTAGAGGGGATTATGATTGAAATTGTAGGTGGAGTTAACTCCAATACTTCTACTTTTAACTCTTCTTCCGCATAACCCTCTGGTGTATCAACTCGCAATTTGATATATAGATGTTGTTCCTGATTCCATGTATACTTCAATATTGATTCAGATGAAAGAAGTTTTCCATCTACTGTCCATGCATAAAGTGCATTATTCGCATATTTATATGTCGGGGCAATTGTCAGTTCACGCCCAACTTTGATAGTGTAAATGCCAGTCTCACTATCGAGTTCAATTATAGGAGCTTGTTTTATTTCTTCAGTAATTACATCGTTCTTATTACAGCTTGTAATAAAAAAAAAACAAAAGTACAAGAATACTAAATATGAAAGCCTTCATAATAAAAAAGGCATAGAACTGAAATCAGTTCTATGCCAAACTATATTAAATTGTTATTCTATTGTAACGTCGTCTATACAAAGATACGCCGGAGTATTGAGTCCATATATAGGATCGACATCAGATCCTTCAAAATTGAATTTTACACTTTGCACATCCGCTACATTAATATCCCAATATGTCCATGTAGTTACGGGGGACACTGTTGGTTTATCATATCGGTAGTCGGCCAACAATTTCGATACAGTGGTGATCAAATTTCCATCTACGTCATAACATTCGATGTTGACTTGGAAATATCCTATATTGTTGCCGTCAGAATCTTTCAGATTACTCAACGGTGTTGCAACACCCGATGTTCCGAACTGATTACCATTTATAATCACACCATAGGTATATGCTGTGTTACAATACCATAAACCCTTGAATTTGCGAGGGGAGTCAAAATAGAATTCAGGTTTGGCCATCCACTCCGTATTTCCGAAATCAGAGTAGCCGTATACAACAGCAAAATTGGAACCGCTGTGACCTGCCCCTGTATTGGCCCCATCTGTGGATGCTGTATTATAGACACTACATTGATTCTCCCAAGTATACCACCAATTAGTTCCAGAAGTCTTGCCGGCAGCAGAATCAGAACGATAATTGTATTTCGACAACGCAATGGCACCACTGGAAAATTCAGTATACGCTCCATAAGAATTGGTTACAGTATTCATGTCGGAGACAAACACAAAATCGGGATCGTATATTTCCCTGATTTGGTTCTCTGCAGTATATCCATAAAGCGTGTAGTAGTTCTCTGCTTTAGGCGAAACCGCCATGAATGTTTCATCGAAGTCATCGAATGTAATGGTTGTAGTGCCATCATCATTAAAGTTGGCTCGGGTTTCGGGAGTTACTGAATCAGTTTGAGGATTCATCAAAAAGTCATCGTCTGAATTACAGCCGGTGAACAGGGCGGTTGCCGTCAACAGGAAAGCTCCCGCCAGAAAGCGTAAATTTCTTTTCATAGCTTACTTGTTTTTTAATAAAACATATTTTTAACAAACACAAAAAATCCCGTTCGCGCAGGTTTACACGAACGGGATTATGTTTGTCTTCAAATATGAGAATGACTCCTACGGCATTCCGTATCTGATCGCAACCCGATTTTCTCCCGCGGGTGTAAATCCTTTTCCGGTCATGGCAGGTCTTCTGACTCGTCCCAGTCGTCGCGCCTTCCCAGCATTACACCAGTGGCAGGTTGCGGCAACCTTGAGGGGACTTACAGCAGCGGGTACTGTCCCGGATTCTCACCGGATTCCCTTTTCATCCGTGGCGGCGAACCGCCCGGAACCATTTCCAATTACAAAAATACAAATATTTTTTATAATAATATCATTTACACGAAAAAAAATCCGCAACCTGCCGGAATCATTCCGCACTATACTTTCAGAAAAAGGTTTCATGGCAAAGATTCTCATCGCCCGGGGACAGGCGACCATCTATGTCCAGAAGGACGGGTATACCATAACCCAGTCTTTGGGTGAATACGTGTTCCCCGCGGATGACACGGGGAAGATTCTCTCGTCCGTCACTCTCACCTCGACCGTACGGGTGATGTGCGGGGACGAGGAACTCACGGCCTTTACCATCGGTGCGGTGGGTAAGCCGGCGGGATTCTCATCCGTTACCGTCAATAACGGCACGAAGACCTTAACCTACGTTATCACCGCCGGTACGACGACCCTCGCCGACCACGGAACAATAGATATTCCCGTGACAATTTCCGGTATTGTCTATCATCTGTCGTTCGTCTGGTCGAAAGCCAAGGCGGGTATCCCGGGCAAGGACGGGGTCGATGCCGACATGCTCGACTGGGTCAAGGAGTGGAATACGGGTAAGACGCTCATCAACGGCAACACGGTCATCACCCCCAAACTCTTTGCGGGCACGAAAAACAGCGACGGCACCGTCTCCGGGATAGCCATAGGCTCGTTTACACTCAATACGAAGACCTCCTCGGGAACGATCGCCGCAGAGGCGGTAAACGGCATCTATGGATTTAGGGATGGCTACAAAACCTTCTATGTAGATAACGGCGGTAACGCCCAGTTGGGTTATGGCGACCAGTATGTCAGGTATAACGCCACGACAGGCAAGGTCGAGTTCGGCAGCGGAGTGAGTCTGAACTGGGTCGGTGCGACCTACATCGACAAGGACGGCGTCTTTACCGGAACACTCTCGGCCGATACGATTAAGACGATTTCCATCAGTGCTTCCCAGATCACATCGGGGATTATCGCTGCGGCACGCATCGACACGGCGGCGTTGAAAGCCTCCTTGATTACCGCCGGAAACATCGAAGCTCTGACCTTGAACGTTACAAAAGGGAAAATCGGCGGCTGGACGGTGGATGCCGACTCCCTTTACCGGGGTACGAAGAACAACACTGTGGGGAGCTGCACCTCTGCCGCAGGTAGCATTACGCTCGGCTCGAACGGTATCCGGGGCTATAAATGGCGGCTGGATGCCTCGGGAGCCGGAGCGGTCGCGGGCGGCAACATCGCGTGGGACGCTTCGGGCAACGTCACGTTCGCCTCGACGGTCAGTGCCTTGTGGACGGCACCTATCGGCTCCCTCACCACGGCTTTGGGCGGCAGCGGCTATCCCAAGCTGACGAAGATCACGGCCGACGGAATCTATACCGGCAGTATCACCGCCTCGCAGATTACCGCAGGAACCATCTCCGCCGACCGCATAGCGGCAGGCAGTATAGCGGCCTCGAAGCTCGATGCCGCCAGCATCAGGTCCTCCATCATCAACACGGACTATATCAACGGCCTGAGCTGTACCTTCACCAAAGGAAAAATCGGCGGCTGGATGATCGGGGCTTCGGCCCTCACTGCCACGCATATCTCGATAGACAGCGGCAACAGACGCATCGCGGTGTACGGGGCCAATTCGGGTGTCGCTAGCGGGCAGCGGGTGCAGCTCTACTACAACAGCGACACGGACTTCGGGCTCTATACCACGGACAGTGCAGGGTACTGCGTGGCACAGCTGGGTTCGAGCAACAGCATAGCCGGCTGGACGATCGACACGACTTCCATTCGCAAGGGCAACGTGTCGCTGGGCAGCGACGGCTCGATCATCAACTCCACGAAATGGAAACTGAACAACGACGGTTCGGGGCAGATCGCCTCGGGCAACATTGCATGGGACACTGCCGGGAACGTTACGTTCGGGGCTTCCGTATCGCTGCAATGGAAGAACGACATCGAAGCGGCCAAGGTTACGAACTTCGGCTATCGATATTACAAGAAACTCATCATCAACGGCGACGAAGCGACCTATTATCCAGTCGTTTTCAAAGGTGGCGACCAGAACATCAAACGTACCATTCTCGTCCGTCGGGGATATGCCGAGCAGGCTCCGGTCTCGTGGAACACATCCACGCACAAAGGAGGTCTGATCGTACTTATCAAAACCAACTTCGGCGGTTGGGGTGGCATTGCCTATTCATGGGATATCTATGACCTTTCCGAGACCTACTGCCGGATGTTCGCCGGGGCGCAGCTGTGCGGCAACTACTGCATGTTCGCCGTCTTCCTGCGTGGCGGCGGCGATACGGGTGCCGTGTACCACCTCTACTCCGACCAGCCGATAGAGAGCAGCAGTTATAGTCCTTCGCCGATTCCGGCAGCTCCGCAAATCGCTTACGGCAACGACCTTATCTTCCAGAGCGGTTCCACACAAGCCTATGCCCCCGCGCCGCGCACCCTCACGGCTGCCGTCGAGGAGGAGATCCGCCGCCATCGGTTCATTGCTCTGGCGCAAAGCACGGACAGCACGCTTGCGGCGCACCCGCTGACCTATATCGGCTCGACAGGGATTTACACGGGCACCCTTACCGCGGCGCAGGTCAACGCCGTGGCGATCGATGCCGGCAGTATCAAGACGGGAACACTTTCGGCAGACCGTATCGCCGCGGGCAGCATCAGCGCCTCGAAACTCGATGCCGTGGGTATCAAGTCGTCCATTATCAATACCGATTACATCAACGGTCTCAGCTGCACGTTCACGAAGGGCAAGATCGGCGGTTTCTCCATCGGCAGTGACAACATGACCATAGGGAACGTCGGAGCTGTGGGTGCCATCCCGTTGCAAATCCGTTCCGCCTCCACGGGCAGCGGTTACTGGTACACGGGAGCCTACAAGCCGCTGGGTATATGCCTTACGTGGTATCAGAGCAGCAATGCAGGGCATATCGTCCTCGGGCAGGTGGCGGCATCCGGCAACAGTGTCAAGACCGGATTCATAGGTCTTCAGATGATGTCATGGGACAATCTGGAATACTTCTGCCTCTCGGTGAACTATACCAAAAGCGGCAGCAAGGAGGTATACAACCGTATCGCGGGGTGGGCCTTCGACCACAACCATATCTGGAAAAACAACATCTCGCTGGGCAGCGACGGATCTATCGCCAACTCCACGAAATGGAGTCTGAACAACGACGGGTCTGGGCACATAGCCTCGGGTAATATCTCATGGAATGCCGCCGGCACGGTTACCTTTGCCGCATCCGTATCCGCCCAGTGGACTACGGGCATCACGACGGCGCAGGAACTCGCTTCGGCCATGGCGTTCGGGAAGATGCTCTACCGCGACCCGACTTTCTGGAACGGAAACAACGGTGTCGTGGTTTACAACAACTCCCAGAACGGTATGGTGACCGTTACCCGGCAGCAGGATGCCACGGCACCCAATGACAGCAAGTATGTCCTGAAAATCCAGACCAGCGGCAGTGCCAGCCCTCGCAACGGAGGCTTCTATTTCGGGGCGAAATGCGGTTACCGCAAGGTGCTCGTCGCCCGCATTATCGCCAAGATCCCCGCCGGCAGAAATCTCTGTTGGGCGACGAACAGCGTCGGCACGGGAGGTTCGCACCGGTGGCTTACGTCGAACGCCGGCACGGGCGACTGGAAAGAATACGTCTACAAGGTCGTGTGCGGCACCGCCGATTTTTCCAGCACCCATTTCTTCTACGTGGACGGCACGCAGGGGACTTCCGATACGCCTGTCATCTGGTATGTGGCCTATGCCACGGTCTTCGACCTTACCTCCACGGAGAAATACACGACCACCATCGATGCCAACGGCATTTACACGGGAACCGTACGCGCCAACCAGATTATCGTGGATTCCGCCCTGACTGTCGGAGGGAGCAGCTATAACGGCAGCATCTCCGTCAAGGATGCGAACAATAGCGTAAAGGTCACGCTGGACAGGAACGGTATCACGGCCGTGAGCGGCAAGATCGGCGGCTGGATTCTCGGAACAAGCGCCCTGACCGCTTCGGCTCCGGCCTCGGGGCACCGCATCGTTATGGGGGCTTCAGGATATATTTACCACGACAACCCTTCCACCGGAGTAAACTATTGGGCGCTGAACACGGACGGTTCCGCCACGTTCGGGTGCGGGAAAATCTCCTTTGCCAATGACGGATCGGGTTATCTGGCCAACCAGAATATCAAATGGGACGCCTCGGGAAATGTCACGATGACGGGCACCATCAACGCCAATGCCGGCACCATCGGGGGATTCGTCATCGGTCAGGGGCGCATCGGCTCGACGGCGACAGGAACCGGCTCAGGCGGCGGCCTTGCCATCTACGACGACCTGTTCCGCGTGGGGGACACCATTTCGTATGTCCTGTTCGGCAGCAACACCATACCGGCATCCGCCGGCGGATCATGTGCCACCGGACGTATTGTGAACAACAAGGTGAACAGCATCTTTAATAACAACTACGGGCTTTATATCGATGTCAAAAACGGTAACCGTAACTACGGAATATGGTCCAATGCCTCTGTTATAGCCCCTGCCTGCATCGGCAACAAGATCAAGAATGTCTATTTCACAGGCAGCGGTTACACGATCGATTTCTCGCAGTTCAACATCTTTTTCGTTTATGCCAACCAGAAGTACAGCGTGACCCTGCCGTCGGCATCGTCCGTGGCCACCATGTTCGGTTACTCGACTCTGCCGTCGGACTTCGCCTGCATATTTACCCTAATTTACAACTACAACTGGGGGAATAGCCTTGTATTCACCAATATCCGTAACCACAACGGGGATCTTGCCAGTTACACGTTAGCCAAGGGAGACTCCATTACGGTATTGTGCGCCAATTACCCCTCGTTCCATTACCAGATATTAAATCACTCTTATTAAAAACTTTTCTGCTGGGAATATCCCTACACTTAATAAAAACAGAAGCGAATTATGAACATCACCAACGTAACGGTAACCAAGGTTGCCGAAGAGAGCACGGAGAATGCCGACTACCAGTTGGAATATTCCATCGTCAATGACGCGCTGACCCGCGTCCACGCCTCCATCCGCAAGAAGGATACGGATGGCTCGGGGAACGCTCCGCAGATAGGTATCATCTACATGGAACAAGGCGTTATTTCATGCAACATTCCTATGGGAGAGCCGCTTGCACCCCTGTTTCATGATTTCGATACCATGATCGACGAAATAAAAAAGAGTAACGTACAAAATGCATAAATAATATGGAACTGTCAGTCAAAGACCGCCTTTACCTGCCGTCCTTTTTGCCGGCACGGGGCAACTTCAAGGACTTCAACCTCAAAAAAGAGATTCTGCGCAAGATCGCCATTCCGGACGAGGAGCGCAAAGCCATCGGTCTTCACGAGAATGCCGAGGACAAGCGCATCGAATGGGATGTGGAGAAGGAGAAACCGCTTGCCGTGGAGTTCTCGGGGGACGAGATGGAGTATCTCCGGAAAGCCTGCGAACGCATCTCGGACGAGGAGCTTCCGGACGATATGTGGGCTACCGTGTCGCGCATCTACGATTTCATTCAGGAGAAGTAAACCATCCTTTCTTTCTGCCGCTACTCTTTTGAAAAGAGTGCCCGGTCGTACTCTGATGTATGGTCGGGCTTTTTGTTGAAGTATCGTTCATGGCAAGACAGGACATAACAATGGACGCCGAATACGGTGAGGTGGAGACTTCCGGCAATATCGCCGGCAAGAGTTTCTACGACTTCCGCCTGCTCGATGCCGTCGCGGGTGCGGACAACGACACCTTCCGCTACGGAGAGATTACCGTCCCCGTCGGCTTCGTGTACACGTATAACGACGGCAAAGGGTTCCATGTCAGGATTCCCTATACGCCCGACATGCGCCGCCTGACGGTCCGTCTGGTTATGGAAAGCGGTTCGGGCGGCACGGAGTACCTGAGAAATCCTGCGACGGGCAAACATTGGTTTCCCGTCGTGGCGGAGACGGAAGCCGGCACGGCCGATATCGCCCTGGCCGCATTTTTCTCCCTCAATGAGAAGGGAGTCTACAACCTGCTGTCACGGGACGGTTACCTTGCCGTGTACAGCGGCTCAGAGACCGACTTCGAAATAGGAGCCGCCAAAGCCCAGAACGAGACGTTTCTGCTGAAAGCTTCAGCCGGAAATCTCTACCAACATTCTACGACAGGTGTCGGCCTCGTCGACTACCTGCATTCGAGTCTGGAAAACAACGGTCTTGCCGCCAAACTGCAGTCGGAATTCCTGTCGGACAAGGTCGTCATCAAGAATGCCTATATGGATTCTGCCACGGGAGAGCTGCTTTTAGAAACCGAGGAAAAGGAGGAGAACGATGGGTAAGTACAGGGTCGTAGCCGGACAGAATATCTACGATGTGGCCCTGTACCTGTACGGCAGCATCGAGGGAGTCGTGGATTTGCTCATCAACAACCCCGATCTCTCCTTCGCCACGACATTGACTGCCGGCCGGGAACTTGTCTACACGGACGATTTCGTTATCCGCGCCGATGTAGTCGCCTATAACGGGTTGCACGGCATCGTCCCCGCTAACGGTGAACGGCATGTCTATCCCAAAACGTTCACCTTGCCGCTTGCTGTCGTCCTCACGCTCGCTGCCGGGATCATCACCGTGCAGTGTGCCGTTTCCGGTGCGGGACAGCTGGAAATCGACTGGGGCGACAACAGCGACACCGAGACCGTCCTCCTCGCGGACACGCCGCAGCTGCTCACCCATACCTTCGACAACAAAGTCAGGGACAGGCGTCGTATCCGTTGGTTTACCGATGCCTGCTTCCGGAGTATCGACTGGAGCGGGCTCAAACCGCGGTCGTTGGTACTGGTGCAGACACTGCCGGTGGAGGAGCTGACGCTCACGCACGCCACACTCTCCTTGGAGAGCCTGCGGCTGCTTTCCGGAACCTACAGCCTGAACCTGTCGAATTGCGCGTTGGCCGATCTTGCACCGCTTGCCGAATGCCGGGAACTGATGACACTCGACCTCTCCGCCGCCCGACTGAAACCGACAGTCATAGATCATTACCTGACAACCCTTGTGGAACATTACGGCGACCGACGGAATTGCACGGTCATTTTACCTACAGCCCCGACGGGAACCTATCGGGAGCCGGACCGGGATACCGAAACGGGGCGCTACCGTATCGCCTCGGGCATGGAAGCCGTATGGGTCATCCTGCACGAGGAGGCCTGGAATGAGGGTGGCGCGTGGAAATTCATTATCGACGATATAACCTATACAGTGGAATGAGCCGGACGATTAAGGAGATATACAATGAAGCCGTGCAGGAACGCAACCGGCGGCTGGAACTGACGGAGTTCGCCAGCGACTCGAAGCTGTCTGTCATGAACGGTATCCTATGGACCGTAGCCGCTGTCATCTACAGTTTCGAGACGCTGCTTGATGTCTTCGCGGTGGATATCTCGGAAGCCATCAACAACCGGATCAACGGCACGCCGGACTACTACGCCAATGCGCTGCTGCAATACCAGCAGGGCGACGAGCTGACCGTCCGCGAGGACGGACTGGCTTTCGGGTATGCCCAGGTCGATGAGACCAAACGCATCATTACGCAGGTCTCCTATGTGGAGAGCACGGACGACAGCAACCTCGACAGCAAGCTGGTACTGAAAATCGCTACCGGCACGAAAGGACATCTGGAAGCTATTCCCGCCGAGGAGCTGGTGCCCATCAATGCCTATATCGGCAAGCTGAAATTCGCCGGCACACGCATCGAGGTCATCTCGACCAAAGGCGACGTGCTGGTGCCGCGTCTTACGGTCTTCTACGATGGTGCCGTTCCCGAGGCGGAGATGTACGACAGCATCGAGACCCGTATCCGGGACTACATTATGGGCATCGACTTCGACGCTGCGGTCTATGTCTCCCGCCTGACGGATGCCATACGCCGTGCCGAACACGTTACAGACGTCTATATCGACGAGACGGCAATCCCCGAGCAGGGCGTGTTTATTGCTTGCCACGATACGGACGGGCAAATCCAGCCCCTGCAACGTGTCGGCCGCATGACATACACCGCCTCGGGCTACCTGAAAGAGTCCTCGCGCAAGGACGAGGAGTCGGAACTGCCGACCTTCCGGGAAGCCATCACGCTCAAAGTCGAAAACCATGAGATATAAGCTGCCCATAGACCGTTCGGTGAACCGGCTCGTGCCGCACTACCTGTCGGGACGGCGGTTCATCCTCTTCGTGCAGAGCTGCCTCTATCCCTTGCAAAGCCTGAACGAACGGTTCCGTACGTTTGCACGGGAACGGCATATCGAGGCGCGCATGACCTCACAGGTCATCTATTTCGAGTGGTTCCTGAACTACCGGTTCGGTAAATACATCAAGGACGGCAAGGACCGCATCTTCATCAAGGACAGCACGAGTGTCGGTGTGGACCTGTACCACGAAGGGGCGGAATACCAGCGTCCTTTCACCGTATGGTACAACGGGGAACAGGTTACAACGGACAATGAGGCGGAACGCCCCCGTCCGTTCTACCTGCTGGCGGAAGAGAAGCTGATCAACAAGGTCAGCTTCATGGTCTGCGTCCCGCCCGTCACCATACCTCCGCGGGAACTGGTCTATATGCTTTCCTATGTGGTGAACACCTATAAGACAGCAGGCAAGACCTACCTGATCAAGATCGACGAAGACGAATACACCCCCAATAAGAATACAGGACAATGAAAGAATATATTGCGGAAACCGGCGGACGGTATACCTACTCGGACGATATCCTGAACTTGCAGGAACTGGCTCTCAGCATGAGTGCCGTTTTTGACGGCTGCTCGGACTTCATCATCTCCGGATGCGAGATCGAGGGTCCCCGCGTCTCCCCGGGTTATGTCTGGCTCGGCGGAAAGGTACGCCGTTTCGACGGCTGCGCCGATGCTGTCTATCCCTATTATATATACGAAATCAACCGGCATGAATCGGTGGTCTACGCCAATGAGGTCAACAAGCGCGGGCGTACCTGTTATCTCTGTGCCGGAGCCAAGGCTGTCCCGGATACGGTCGATCCGGTTACTGACAAACTGCCGGCGGCCATCGAGGTGACGGAGAGCTATGCACCCCGGTTCATCGACAAGTTCTTCGGCCGCTATGCTGTCCTGCTCGATACACCTTTTGCCCGGCAGACCGTCAAGAAGGATCTGGTGCTGGCCGGAACGTTCACCGGGCAGAAAGAAATCAGCTCCAAGACCGCCGTCTCCGTCAGCGGCGGGAACGGCTACATGCTCAAAGGCATCGTCAAGGCGGACGGCCATGCCGCCATCGGTGCCTACCTGCACGGTCTGCTTGTCAACGAGATTGTCATCCGGACGGACGGCACGTTCAGTTTCATGAAACAAGGCAAGGAACTGGCCAGGGTTACGGAAGACGGCATATCCTGCGGTACTTCGCTGAATGAAAACGCCCGGATCGGGGCTGTCCGCATCAAGGGATACGACATCTATAACACCTCGGATGTGACGGATGAGGGTTGTATCCGTATCAATTACCACGGCACGGAGGGCGGCGGAACAAAATACCGTGACTTTGCCGTGCATGACGGAAAAGCCTGCACCACACCTGTTTTGAAAGTCATCGGGCGTACCGCCACCCTGCAGGTCGGCGGACTGCTCTCCCTGCAAAGCACCGGACGGGGTATCGATATTCAGAATACCGCCTATACGAAAGACAATGCCAGGCTGACAAACCTGATTACCTGGCGCGACAGTGCCGCCGCGCTGCTCGCCACCGTCGGCTTCGACACCGCTGACAGTTTCCGTTTTGCGCTGAGGAACGCTCTGGGCGACATCGTGCTTGCCCCTTTGGGAGCGGTGGATGTGCTCGGTACGCTTAAAATCAACGGAAAATCCGTGTCCGACACCTATGTGACCGTCAGGGCCTTTACGGAGGCGATGGGAAAGAAAGTGGATGTGGTAGAAGGCAAACAGCTCTCTACCGAAGACTTCACGACCGAATACAGGAAGAAACTGGCGGCTATCACTACCGGAGAACTGACGGAGGGCGGCGAAGGTTATGTCACATCGGGAACCGTCGCGGCGGCTTTGAAAATGAAACTCTCCGCCGACGGGAACCTTTCCGATGTCATGGACAAGGCTGCCGCCCGGAAGAATATCGATGTCTATTCCAAAGCGGAAGCCGGGGAGGTATTTCTGGAAATCTCCGAAGGATTGAAGGAGCTGGTGCGCCTGACGGCGGACGAGATCAGCGGGCTGACGGCAGAGGAAGCCGCCGAACTGAAAGCAAAGCGGCAGGCGGCCGTCAGGGATACCCTCGATGCCGAAAAGAAAGGTACCGGGGAGCTGAAACTGGCCAAGACCTCGAACCTGTCCGACCTTCCGGACAAGGGCAAGGCACGCAAGAACCTCGAAGTCTATTCCACGGCCGAGATAGACCGGATGATGGACGGCAAGCTCGGGACTGACTCCGCTTACGAGGGCATTGTCTTCACACCCGAACTCAGGGACAAACTGCTGGAAATCAAGACCGGTTCGTTCGCCTACATAGATGAAGGCGGCATTTCGCACGCGCAGGTCGAGGGATACGTGATGACCTCGCAGGTTGTCAGGGAACTCAAGAAAAAGGCGGAGCGGCTGATGGGCGGCTACAACGCTTCCGAAAAGGATACCATCGCCACCAACCTGAACCTGTATACCAAGGCCGGGGCGGACGCCCGCTTCGCCGCGCTTGAAAACCTGTTCCAGGATTACATCGACTTTTTGACCGGGCAAGGAAAATCCCCCATGGAAGCCCGGCAGCTCCTGCGGAACAAGTTGGACGTGCTGTCCAAAGACGAAATCGTCAAGGACTACCTGCGCAAGGACGGCAAACTTTCCGACCTGTCCTTGCCGACAGCGGAGGCGAAACGGCAGGCCTGCCGCGCTATCGGAGCCGCCTATGCGGAAGAATACCAGCCCCTGCTGGCGGATACGGGATGGATGCACATGGAGAACAGCGGCTCGGGAACAGATACCCAGGGGCTGTTTATCCGCCAGATCGGGAATATCGTGTCCATACAGGGGTATATCAATACCGCACGCAGGGACGGCAGCAACTGGGGCGGCATCGTTGCCGTCATCCCGAACAAGATACAGCCCCCGAGATACAGCGTGCGCTGCAGCGCCGCTGACTGGAACGATGACCACAAGTACAACCGGGGCTCCTCGTTCACCATCTACGGCGGTTCGCGCAGGATACAGCTTTACGAGCGCGGTATGTACAATGTCAATGTAGAACTCAACTTCACCTATTTTGTATAGTCATGAAACATAAACTCAATGTAAACGGCGATATTGAAAGCCGCCGGAGGATTGCGGAGCGCAGGAACGTTCCCGTCCGTGAAACCGTACAGCAAACCATTCAACCGCAACATCATGAAACAGAAGAAAATCAGGCGGCAGCCGCAGAAGAAACCGTCTCCCCGGCAGCAGAAGCCCCGAAAGCGAGAAGACGGAAGACCGCAGGGGACGCTTAAGCGCTTTCCTTTCGACGAGACACGGATAGGCTTCATGCTCCGGTATGAGATGCCGGTAGTCTATCATCTGCTCCGCAGGTTATGCGCCACGCAGCAGCCCTTCGAGCCGGACTGGCAGGTCATACGGTCGGTGGCGGAGGCATCGAAAGACCCTTCCTGCGGCAAGGCGAAGTTCCGCCGCTACCTGGACGAGTACCGCCGGGACGGGGTCTATTGCCGGCGCGGGAAACGGCTCACGCCGGAGCGCAAAGCCTACTATGAAGGCATATGCCGCCGCAAGAGAGAAGAGTATATCCGCCGGAACCGCAGGAGGCTGCTTGCCGAAGCGCGGAACGCGCCGGGCGGCGACAGACTGCTCGGAGAGATTAAAAGCATTCTTAAAATGAAACGGTAATGCGCTGAAGGACAATGCCGGTGAGAAACATTCATGTACATGTATGGCTGTTCCGGGTAATTTGCCTAATTTTGTATTCCACGGTCGCTGCAAGACCTTTCCATATTGTCAAATGAGTATCCTCTTTCGGGATACGGTCAGCGAGACATCCTCTCCCAATTTTATCAGTTGAACGCGGACGGTGCAACCGAACCCGTCCGTCCTGTTACCAGTTTCTTTGCGATGCGGGTATACCGTGTCGCATTCTTCGGGCATTTTTAAATCCATAAAACAAAGCGTTTATGCAAGAAGAAGAAAAGAACAACGGCATGGAAGGCATGTCTGTCGAGGAAATGTTCCTCGGCGTTCAGGAATCTTATCAGGAGGCACAGTTGCGTGCCCAGGAGGAGAACAGGGCGTTCGCCCGTACGGAGTTCTTCCGCATGGACAAGTTCGGGACTTACCGTCTCCGTATCCTGCCCATCGCTCCCAATCCGGACGGCTCGCCGACACGTCCGGGCTATGAGTATCCCGTCCACCAGCTGCTTCTGGAGCTGGAGAAACCCGCTACGGGGAACAAGCCCCAAAAGATGTATGTCACTGTCACCCGCGCTACCGATGCCGGATATAGCGTTGATCCCATCGAGACTTACCGCCGCATGGCCGTCGAAGCCGCAAAAGAGGACGGGGACGACAAACTGGCGGAAAAGATTGCCGGGGGCTCGTTCGGAGGCGGTCTGAAATACAGTTACGGCCACTGTCTCTATGTATTCGACCTGGGTGAACGAGCCAAAGGCGTGCAGATGATGACCCTTTCCCATGCCCAGTTCAAGGATCTGGATGAGAGGAAGTTCAAGCTGTGGAGCAAGAAACTGGCCAAGAATCCGTCTTACCCGTGCCCGATTTCCTCGGTGTATGACGCCTATCCGGTGGAGATTGAAAAGCGCAAGAACGGAGCCAAGACCGAGTATGTCATTTCCATTGACAACGAATCGGAACCGGTACCGTTGACCAAGGAGGAGCTGACCGCCCTGATGGGTGCGCCGCGTATCCCGGAAATCATCTACCGCTACACCCGTTATCATCTGGGAGCCACCGTCGAGTTCCTCAAACAGTGCGACGGTATCTACGGCATGTCGCTCATGGAGACGGATGAAATGAAGACGGTCATCGACACGCTGGACGGTGAACTGCCCAAGGAGGATATATCCGCGTTCTCGTTCGACCGCCGTACGAAAGATAACAGAGAAAACGGGCGTGAAGGCGGAGGCATCTCGCTGGACGACCTTTTCGAACGTTATGACGAGCTTCAGCGGCAGGAACTCGGTGAGAAGACCGAGGAAGGCCAGGAGCTGCGTGCGATGATCCGCGGCTACATCGAGCAGGAAGGGCTCTCCGTGCGTGTCACACGCTCCACGAGCAACCGGGAACTACTCGACCTGATCGAAAGCGAGATGGAGGGTCCGAAGCCCAGTGACGAACCGGAGGATGTCCCCGGGGAGGAAGAAGAGCAGCCGGAGGAAACGGAAGAGCGTGCCGGGCGTCCCCGCCACCGCAGATAAGCCTTTCACAAGTTCTTGAATTCTAATCCGACGGGAGGCATCCGGGCCTCCCGTCCTAATCACAATCACTTAGTATGAAAGAGAACAAACCCTGCCTTTTGTTATTGAATGACATCCACATCTCGAAAGACAACATCCCTGCATTCCAGGCCAACTGGCAGGAGGCCATGGGAATTTGCAGGGAACGGGATATCCGGGAAGTGGTTGTCGGAGGAGACCTGTTCTTTTCCCGTGCCGCCCAGACACTCGATGTCCTGCTGGCCGTCAGGGATATGCTTGTATCCGCCGCGGACCATGACATTCATGTCACGCTGGCGGAAGGGAACCACGACAAGGTGAACCAGGAATCCCTGCGCGGATATTGTCATGTCTTCGACCGGCATCCGAATGTGACTGTCGTGGATGAGTACCTGACCCTGTGCCGCCCGGAATGGAAGTTCGCGCTCCATGTAATGAGCTATTTTCCGGAAGACGGCTCTTTTGCCGAAAGGCTCGGACGATTGGCTGCGGAAGCGCTTTCCGGAGAACCGGAGCACTTCCTCTACATCCATGAGGGTATCAACGGGGCATTGGCACAGCCTTCGGAAAAGGAACTGCCTGCCAGGATATTCTCTCCTTTCGACAAGGTCTTTGTCGGCCATTACCACAACCGTACCGTCATTCCGGGGACGGGAATCGAATATATCGGTTCCTCGCGCCAGCATAACTTCGGGGAGGACGAGGAGAAAGGATACACGGTGCTGTATACGGACGGCACGTACGAGTTTGTCAAGAACCGCGTGAACATGCGGTACCGTGTCATGGATATGCCGGCGGAACGTGCCGGGTTGCACCTGATGGACGAGCTGCGTGAAATGGAGGCCGATGGTCGCTACAAGGTCAAGGTGCGTGTCCATGCACCTGCCGCCGCGATGAAATCGGTGGACAAAGCCGCCTTGCTGGAAGCCGGAGCGGCGAAGGTAGAACTGGTTGCCGATGACGAGCAGCTGCCGGAGGCGGTATCCTCTTCGCTCTTCGAGAAATTCGACAGCCGCCGCATCCGGGAAACCTACGAGGACTTCTGCCGGGAGAAACAGATCGAGGATGTGTCGATGGGATTGGAGTATTTATCTAGAATAGAAAACAGATCATGTGGAAATTAAAGACGATAGAAGCCGAAAATCTCTGCGCCTTCCGTTCGCTGTCCTACATGCTGCGGCAAGGCGTGACGACATTGATTTTCGGCGATAACCGGGACAATGAGTCCCAGCAGTCGAACGGGGCCGGCAAGTCTGCCCTGTTGGAATGCATTGCCGTGGGTATCACGGGCAGCCCGCTTAGAAAGATACGCTCGGAGGAGATTATCAACGATGCAGCGGAAGAATGCCGTATCGCTTTGCGTTTCATCAACGATTCCGCCGCCGAGGAACTGCTCGTCAACCGCCGTATCCCGCGCAAGGGGGCTTCCTCTGTCAGCTGTACGCTTTACCGTGGCGGCAAGCAGGTGGTAACCGATGAAGCGGTACAGCCTTCGGTGGATGCCTATAACCGGTATATTCTTGACAAACTGGGTATCACACGCGACGAGCTGCTCAACAATTTCATCCTTTCCAAATACCGGTATGAGGATTTCCTCTCGTCATCGGACAAGGAGAAGAAAGAGGTCATCAACCGCTTTTCCAACGGTATCCTGGTGGATGAAGCCATCGCCAAAGTGGAGGAAGACATCGTGCCGCTCTCTGAAAAGAAACGGCAGGTGGAACTGGAACTGGCCGGGTTGGACGGGCGTATCGGGATGTTACAGGAGCAGATACGCAAGGAGGAGGAAGCCGGAGCCGAGCGGGGGCGTACCCGTGTGGAACGTATCATGGGACTGGAAACGGCCATAGCGGCCAAGAGGGAGCAGATCCGTACCGGGCACGAGAACGTGGACAGGCTTGAGGAACAGCTTGCCGGAGTGCAGCGGGCGGACGAGGCTTTGCAGGAACTGGAAGCCGGAGATACCGCATTGGAAGCATGTCTGGAAAAGATAGCGGAAATGATGTCCCTCTTTCCCGATGCCCGGCAGACGGACTGGGACAAGGTCATTGCCGAAAAGAAAGGACGGTTACAGACCGCCACAGAGCGGCTGAAGGATTGCGATGCCGTCTTGAAGCAGGCGGAACAGGAACTGAAAAACAGGACTGACGGCTGGGAACAGTTCAAGAAGGAGTATGCCGCATTCTGTGAGGCATACAGGGATCAGTCCGATACGACTGCGGAGAGACTGCGGGAAATCGACATCCGTCTGCGCGACCTGTCCGGCAGCATCGAGGAACTGCGTCATAAACGGCGTATCGTTTCTGCCGGTATTGACGGCCTCTCGAACAAACTGGCCGGCTCCATCACCTGTCCTTTCTGCGGGCATGAGTTTCTGGTGGCAGAACCACAGTTCGACATCGAGGCCGGCATGAAGGAACTGAAGCTCCGTCAACGGCAGCTCACGGAAATCAACGGCCGTATCGATGAGAAGCAGGAGGAGACGGATGCCGTGGAGTTGCAGCAGAACCGGCTGAACCATGAGCGCCGGATATTGGAAGGCAGACGCACCGGATGGGAGGAGCAGCTGGCCGGGCACGAACGGGCCATCAGGAATGCCACCCGCCACGTGGAAGAGGTGGAAAGCGGGCATAAACGCATCGCTTCCGAAATTACCGCCCTGCAAAGTGAAATCGAAGGTGTCCGCCGCAAGGTATTCGACGAGGTGTTCGGATTCATAGACGAGCGCAATGCCGCACTGAACCGCGGCATACGGGTAGGCAAGGAAGATATACAGGCTGCGGCCTGCGCCATCGACACTTTGCAGGCCACGATCCGGGAGCTGGATGAGGCGGCTTCACCCGACCTCATACAATCGCTCAAGGACACTCTCCGTGAAACGCGCGGGAAGTCCAACGAGGCGGCAGGGCGCAAGACGGCCGTCGATGCCCGGGTCCGTGCCCTGGAGATACAGCGGGAACGGTTCGTGCAGTTCAAGACCTATCTGGCCAACACGAAAATCGAGGCGCTCAGCCGTATCACCAACGAGTTCCTGCAAGACATCGGCAGCGACATCCGTATCCGCTTCGACGGGTATACCGTCCTCAAGAGTGGTAAGGTAAGGGAGAAAATCTCCATCTCACTGCTGCGCGACGGCATGGACTGCGGCTCGTTCGGCAAGTTTTCGGCAGGCGAAGCCGCCCGTGTGAATTTGGCGACCATCCTTGCCATGCAGAAACTCGTGAACAGCAACTGCGACGGGGACAAGGGACTGGATCTGCTCGTGCTGGACGAGATACTCGAGGCGGTCGATGAAGCGGGGCTGGCCTCCATGTTCGAGGCGCTGAACTCGCTCGGCGGTACCGTGCTGGTAGTCTCGCACGGGAATGTGGCTGAAGGCTATCCGCATAAACTGGTAATCGTGAAAGAGAATGGCGAATCGAGACTCGGAGAATAGCGTACTGACCCGGGAGCAGGTACTGGCGCTGGACATCGCCACGCATACCGGATACTTCTCCCTGCATGAGGCCGGGACATGGAACTTCACCGAAAGCAAACGGCGCAACGGCAACAAGATGCACGGCGCTTTCAGGACTACGCTGCTCTCGCTGCTCCGTCGTTACGGCATCCGCCGCGTCGTGGCCGAGGATGTGAGCGTGAACCGCCATTTCTACGACATGCGGCGGCTCTCGGAACTCAGGGTATCCTGCTCGAAGTGTGCGATGAACTGGATATCCCGGAACCGGAGTTCGTCAACCCGGCTGTCCTCAAGAAATGGGCGACGGGAGACGGACACGCCACCAAGACGCAGATGGTCGCGGCCTGCAAGGACAGATACGGTATTGTCCCGGTGGATGACAATGCGGCGGATGCCTGCCACCTCTTCTACTATTACATCCGCAGGCACAGGCTGTGACAAGCCGACAACGGTTTGGATTTTTTCCGGGCGGCGGTAATGCTGCCGCCCGTTTTTTCAATTGACGCTCACGGTAGCTGACAGATTAGGACATGAGATTCATTATCAACCTTTTCAGTCAGTGGAAACGTGGAAAAGAAAGATGTGTTTATTGCGGTTCTCCAGCCTGAAGACGAATCCGCGAGACAGAGGGCGGAACTTCTCAGAAAATATGTGATGCCGCACAAGAATCTGATATACAGCATTTGTATCAAATATACCTATAACCAGGAGGACATCGAGGACAACTACCTCGAGGCGTTGGCCAACTTCTTCAAGTATATGGACAGTTATGACCCGGCCCGTCCGGTAAAGACCTGGATCTATGCCGTGACCAAACGGCTTGTGGCGGACCTGAACAACCGCAACAGGAACCGCATGCCCCCGGACGACAATATCGACATTTCGGAAATATCCTCTTCGCTGTCGGATGAGGACGAACCGTCGGGAAACAGCATGGGGATGGACAACTACCGCGAGTTCTATAACGATGACATCCTCTGGGCACTGGACCGGCTCAAACCGATTTACCGGGAAGCCCTGCTCTTGCAGCAGGCTGGTTACAAACTCGGGGAAATCATGGAAATCACCTATAACAACGGTACTTTGCAGACCAGGAACGTAGAAACGGTAAAAAGCCGCATCTTCCTAGCCAAGACGCAGCTGCGCAAACTATTGACACGCGATGGAGAGAAAAGAATGGATTGACGGATGCCGGAGGCTCTTTACACGGCTGGTCCGCACCACGGTGTGGGCGGATTTTGTGTTCCCTACCGGCGGCAAGTCGGACAGGCAACTCGGGATGTGTTTCGACGGCTTGTGCCGGGAGGTCGTCTCCGTCAGTGCGGAACGCCTGTCCGACTTCTGTATCTGCCAGACATATGCCATTTCCGGATATGATACCGCGTATCGCAGGAAATGGAACGTCTCCCATTCATTCGGAAAGAAAGCCATCGGCCGCTATCTCCGCTCGGGAAAGGAACGCCGCTACCGGGAGGACCGGTGGCTGAAGAGTTTCGGGCTGTCACGGCATGATTTGGCGCGGGCAGTGGAAGACCGCCGCAGCCATCCGTTCGGGCGTTTTATTTATCCGGAATACGAGGAGACGACCAAGCGGCGACTGCTCTCCACCGAAGCGGGATATCTCGTCTGTGCGCTCTCCACGCTGATGTGGACGCCTTTCTCCCCGTCATGCTCAAAATGTGCGAAAGCGGAGCCATGCCGCAGAAGGACACAGGCGCGCTATCCGGAACTGTACCGTATCCGCTGTGAGGCGTGGCGGAAAAAGGAGGCGAAGCCATGAGTGCCGTCAATCCGCTCAGTGCCGAGTTCCTGTATGAACTCTATGCCACGGCGCTCAGACAGGAACCGTTGTGTGCTGTCCTAGCCCGGCATATGCGTAAGGAATACCTGCCGGACCGTTCGTTCCAGCAGGTACAGGAGGCGATAGCCGTACACTTCAAGACATACAAGACACCGCCGTCGTATGCCGTGCTGGCACAGACCTTCCATGAGGATTACGACGCCATCGAGCTGATAGACACTTTCCGGGAGTATGACGAGGGACAGAGTGCCGAGGTGATGACCGACATGCTGGAGTCCTACATCAAGGGGGTCCGGTTGCAGTCGGTCTATGCGGAGGTCGGAAAACTGTATAACGAGAACAAACAGGACAAGGCGGAGAAGACTCTTCGGGAATATGCCGAGTGGCTGGCAGGGTTCACGCTGAAGAGTTCCTCGTTCGTCGATGTGGCCGCGACTTTCAAGGAGCGTTTCGAGAGGAACCGCCGGCGCGAGGAGGAAGAGGAACGCTCGGCCGCCCCTCGTGTGTCCCGCTTCTACATCCCGTATCTGGATGCGCTCAATGCCGGACGTAACCTGCGAGGTCAGCTGACCTGTTTCCTGGCCAGCACAGGCGTGGGAAAGTCGCACATCGCCAAATGGATCGGTGTCAGGGCGGACATCGATGACGGGCTGCATGTGCTGCATTTCCAGCTGGAAGGTTCGGAAGAAGAGGCGTTGAACGCCTATTCCGGCGGACTGATTTCCAGGAACGCCTACTATTACGAGCGGGGAAAGATTTCGGATACGGAGATGAGACATCTGGAAAAACTGGTCGCCTCGTATGCCGGAAGCATCACGGTGCGCAGTTACCCGCGTTTCAATGCCCAGGTCTCGACACTCGACATCAAGAACGGCATTTCGGAATACAGGAAGCTCAAAGGATATAATCCGGACATCGTGATTGTGGATTCGATGGACTTGCTGACGGATGCCAACCGCCGTTCATGGGGAGCCGACCATGAACGGGCGAAGCGTATCGCGGTGGCTAATGACCTGAAGGACCTGGCGGCGGACGAAAAGGTATGGATGGTGGTGACTTACCAGTCTACCATCGAAGACCGGGAGTGGCTGAATGACGAGCGGAACGTGCTGACCGAGTACAACTGTTCGGAGGCCAAAGGTCTGGCCCGCCCGTGCACGCACCTTGTTTCGCTCAACCAGTCATCGGCTGAAAGAAAGGAGAACGTTATGCGCCTGCACGTGGCCAAAAGCCGGTTCTTCAAGAAAGGAGACACTATCAGGATTGCCACCGACTACGACAATGAGGTGTTCTATGACGGGCAGAGGACACTGAATCTGAACAGGGAATAAAAAGCCATCGATCCGGATGCGGCGTGTCGGTGGCTTTTTGACTTGTAACGACTGGAATGTTGAGAATATATGGCAGCTTACATGCGTAAAACCAATTCCGGACAGATACGATTTTTATTGTATGCCCTTTGTATTCCGCCATATCGTCCGTTCCCCATGTTATCAACAGCAGGTTTTCACATTTCAATTCCTCTGCCGCCTCCAAGGCTTTCAGTTTCCGCTCACGGGTCTTGGCGTTCGAGATATCATACGACCTTTGTTCGAGGAAAGTTCGAATGACCTCGCAAATACAAATCCGTTATTTGTAGTAATTGGAAAACGATACTTTTCATTCAGTATGTTTATTGTACTGCACAAAAAATACGCTTTTTTTATGTAGAGAGTGATCATTTTAGAAAAGTACATCTCTACACCTGATAATCAGCCAATGCTGATTATCAATCTCCTTATTTATATATTGTTTTATCGATTAGACAAAAGCAGTCATTTTTTGTCCAGCCGGGAAGACAATTTCTCTTTTCCTTTGGGTGGAAAGACCTTCCATGATTCTGCCGGTCTATTTTTATTGGGCTAATCCGGATTCTTTTTCCAAACATTTCAAACCAACCTGTAGCGGTCACGACTATACCTTAATATGGAACTGTCGGTACAGGAATATCAATATCTGGTTTCGGAGATAACCCGCGAGACGGGTGCCAAACGGGACGGGAGCGGTAAGAACCTTATCGTTCCGCGCTGCCCGTTCTGCGGAAAGTCGGGCGGTAAGTTCGGTATCTACATCGGCAAGGCGACTGCCCACCGCCGGCCTTTCATGGCCCACTGCTTCTCCTGCGGGGCATCCACCCGTACATTGGAGCAACTTCTGGCGGCTATCGGTCGCATGGACCTGATGGTTTTGCAGACAGCTGACATTGCCGCACCGTTGAACCTGCACCTGCTGGAGAAGGACGAGGCGGAAGAAATAGACGACGAACTGGTGCCGGTCGAATTGCCGGACTTTTACAAGCGCACTTTCCGGCATCCGTATTTGCAGCGGCGCGGCTTCTGTTTCGACGATTACGAGTATTTCCCGGTCGGGATAACCGGCAGGCTCAATCCGCGCTACGCGGACTATGTCGTCTTTCCGGTCATCGATGACTGTACGGTTGTCGGCTATGTCTCCCGCCATACCTGGCCGAAAGAGGATATAGACGCCCACAACCGCAAGACCAGACATAGCGGCGGGTACAAGATCCTGCGTTACCGGAACTCCACGGAAAACGACTTTTCCAGACTCCTTTATAACTACGATGCCGTCCGTATGGATGAAACCGATACGGTCATCCTCGCGGAAGGTATTTTCGATGTCATCGCCCTGACCCGCAGACTCGAACTCTATGACAATTCCCATGTCGCAGCCGTGGCCACTTTCGGAAAGAAAATATCCGATGTACAGATCTACAAGCTGCAATCGAAAGGCGTCAGAACCGTAGTCATCGGTTACGATGGTGATGCCGTCGAGTCGGTAAAGCGGACGGCTGAACGGCTGAAACCCTATTTCGAGGTTTTCATCGCGGACATTGCTGATGCCGCCAAAGACTGGGACGAACTCACGGAAGCGGAAATCTACGGGATTTTCGCCTGCCGCCTGCTGTCCGTCCTTGAATACAAACTCAAAAAAGTACAGGAAAGATGATACAGGAACTTTTCTCATGGCTCGATGCACAACGGATAACCTATATCCCGGTCGATACGGAAGTGGTGGATATTCCCGGCTTCGGGCGGCTTTTCACGGCCGACCTGTCGGGAGTGGAATCCATCTTCCGCGGCGACGGGGACAAGCTCGTGTTCAACCTGATGGAAAGTCCGGATGTGCTGATGGAAGAAGGAATCTTCCATGTGGCCTTCCCGTTCGGCAGGAACTGGTACTACTATGACCTGCGGGAAGAATTCCGTTTCAACCTGCTGAAATATATCGGCCGGCCCAAGCCTCCGGTACATGATGTACCTTTCGTGAACCTCGGCATCCATACCTCCTACGAGCTGCTGAACGCCTGCTGCTCGCCGGAAGATTTGTGCCGCAAGGCGAAATGGCTCGGGCATACGGCTGTCGGCATCTGCGACCGCAATACAATGGCCGCCACGCTGAACCTTCAGAAGGAGTGCGCCAATACCGGGCTGAAACATATATTCGGCTACTCGCTGACAATGATGCACGAAGAAGAACGTGTCGGGCTGAAGATTTATGCCTTGGATAACGAGGGGCTGCATAATCTGCTGCGCATCCAACGGGCCGTCATGGTCGATTCGGAAGACAACACCCTCCGCTATGAACAGCTGCTGATGTATGCCGCAGGTTGTGTGGTGGTTTTCGCCATCCGTTCCGTCTACTGGATGGCCGGACACCCCAAACAGGTGAAGCGTATCCGGAAAGGTGCCGAAGCGGTCTATTACCAGGTCGACGCCAACGAATACAAGGCGGACCGCATCGACAGGGAGCAACTAGAAGCCCTGAAATATTATTTCGGCAACTGTTATGATGCCGACACGGATTCATTTACAGTAGAACCAGTCCTGATTCCGGACTGCTACTACATGGACAAGGACGATGCAGGGTACAGAATCGTGGTGAACAAGATTGCCACGGGAGCCGCCCATGAACAGAGCGATGACCAGTATTTCAAGACAGCGGATGAATTGTATGACACGCTCCGTCCTCTGTTCTCCGGGCAATGGGACTTCGATTCCCTGTTTAGGCGCATGTGCCGTCCCACGGTGGAGATTGCCGGACGTGCGGACGCCTCATTCGAGACCGGGCGAATGTGCATGCCGGAAGACCGTATGCGACCGGAAGAGCGGGAACGGTATGGTGACCGCCGTACTATGTTCCTCCGACTGCTTGACGACGGGCTGGACCGGAAAGTGCCGGAACCGGAGCGGGAACGCTATCGGGAACGGCTGGACGAGGAAGTCTATATCATTGAATCGACCGACAATGTGGACTATTTCCTGGTGCAGTGGGATATGGTGCGGGAGGCGCACCGGAGAGGCATCGCAACTGGTATAGGTCGCGGTTCCGCCGGGGGCTCGCTGGTTTCCTACTTGCTTGGCATAACCTCCATCGACCCGCTGAAATACGACCTTATCTTCTCGCGCTTCCTCGTGCCGGAACGCTGCGGGCTCAGCTGGAAAGACGAACTGACGGTGCTTGCCCCGGACATCACACTCGGCAAGGGCGAACGCTATGTGGAGATGGAATCTGAAGGCAAGACTTACCGTCTGTGCACGGATGCCCGGATGCGGGTAATCCGTAACGGAGAAGAGCGGACGATATACGCAGATGAATTGATGTGTGGCGACGAAATCCTTTTTGACCGCCGAGATTGCTTGTGGAACCTAAAGGAACTCGAAACCCATGAATCCGACCTACGAACACCACCGTCCCTATGACGGTTGCGACCTTTACCGGGGCGATGCACTCGATGTGCTGCCCCTGCTGGCTGAAGAAGGCATCACCGCCGACATGGTATTGTCAGACCCTCCATACGGTACGACACACTGCCGGTGGGATGCCGTGATAGACATCCCCGGGATGTGGAATGCCGTACAGGGCATATCCAGGCCCGACACTCCCGTACTGCTGTTCTGCCAGCATCCTTTTACGAGCCTGCTGGGCAGTTCCAATCTCCGCAGGCTGCGGTATGCCTGGGTATGGGAGAAGACGCAGGCGACAGGCTTCCTGAATGCCGGGCGTATGCCGATGAAGGCGCACGAGGACATTCTGGTCTTCTACGACAGGTTGCCGAAGTATCATCCGATCAAGACGGACGGGCACAGGCGCAAGGTCGTGATGGCCGAACACCAGCGGAAATGCGATGCCGGCGAGATATACCGGAAGCACGACAATTTCCGGGATTACATATCCACGGAACGCTATCCGCGCAGCGTGCTGAAGTTCAAGACCGACAAGCAACGCTCCTGCCTGCACGCGACACAGAAACCTGTCGCCCTGCTGGAATACCTGATACGCACCTACACCGATGAAGGGGACATCGTCCTCGACTTTGCGATGGGCAGCGGCAGCACGGCCGTGGCCTGCCGGAATACGGGACGCCGGTTCGTCGGCGTGGAGATAGACCGGGAAATTTTTCAGACAGCACTAAACCGTATAACCCATGGCTGACACCCGGGAAATCTGGGTGGATATCAAGAACTATGAAGGAAAGTACAGGATCAGCAACCTCGGGCGTGTCAAGAGTCTGGAACGGCAGGTTTCGCATGACGGCATTACCTGGATACAACCCGAACGCATTATGTGCCATTGGTGCGGGACGACTTCGCTCTATGACTGTGTCCGGCTCTACAAGGGCGGTGTCGGGAAGAAGTTCTCCGTGCACCGTCTGGTAGCACAGCACTTCCTGCCCGACTGGAATCCGGGACTGGAGGTGAACCATATCGATGGGAACCGCGACAACAACCGTGCGGATAACCTGGAGATGTGTACGCACCAGCGGAATATGGAACATGCCATAGCGGGTGGCCTCAAACGGGATTACGGCGAAAAAAGCGTGAATGCCAAACTGACCAACGGGCAGGCGGAAGAGATACGGGTGAGATATTCTTCCGGCCAGGCTTCCCAGAACAGCCTGGCAAAACAGTACGGCGTCAGCCGCCAGACGGTAAGCGCGATAATACGATACAAGAAATATATACGATAATGGACGAGGAAGAAATTTGGAAAGATATTCATCATTACGAGGGAATTTATCAAGTAAGCTCCTGCGGTAGAATTAGAAGTGTCGGAAGATATGTCCGTAATGCCACATCCCAATATTGGAGGAACGGACAAATCATCAAACCGTGGGTCGGGGGTACATCCCCGTATTACAATGTTTCTTTGGCCTCTGACGGAAAAATATGTAAAAAATTAATCCATAGACTTGTCGCAGAACATTTTCTTGATGATTGGAATGCGGCAAAGGAGGTTAATCATAAGGATGGCAATAAGCACAATAATCGAAGTGACAACCTGGAAATGTGTACCAGGCAAGAAAACGTCATGCATTCTATGGTGCATAAACTCAGGGATGATTATGGAGAGAACAGTGTGAACGCCAAACTGACAAATGAACAAGCGGATCATATCAGGCGGTTACACCGGTCGGGAGTCATGCAAAATGAACTGGCTGAACAATTCAAGGTTTGCAAACAGACGATATGCGATATCGTCCACTATAAAAAGTATAAAAAATGAAAGTGACAAACGTAACAATTAAAAAAGCGAATGAAGCATTCACCGTAATGGATTCGTTCGTGGGGAAAGGACTTGTGGAGGGCGGACATTCCGCCCTCCCGTAAAGGCGGATATAGATGTCGACTATGCCTCCGACCGGCGGCAGGAGATCAAGGATTACCTGGAAGAACGGTACAACGCGGACGGCCGCCAGCGTGTCTTTTCCGCCGGCACCTTTACCACGATGAAACTGAAAGCCGCCTTGAAGGACGTGGCACGCGTACACCGCGTGCCTCACTCCATCGTGAACTATATTACCGCCATGATAGATGACGGCACGGACTGGACAGGACTGTTCAGACAGGCTGCCTCCAACAGAAAACTTCGGGACTTTATCCAGACCTATCCGCTGGTCATCGAGGACGTGCAAGGATTGCTCGGACAGCCCAAAGCGGCCTCCATACACGCCTCGGCCATCGTTGTCACACCGGACACGCGGGACGGCAGGCCCGCCGAATGCTTCGATTTCCTGCCGGTCCGCAAGATGGACGGGGCACTGGTATCGGAGTTCGACGGCTATTCGGTCGATGAGATCGGATTGTTGAAGGAGGATGTGCTGGCGACAAAGGAACTTGCCAAACTGAGTGCCGTCATCGCGTTGGTCAACCGGAATTTCGGGCAGGAACTCACCATCGGGCGTATCACGCAGGATATGCTGGAAGACGGGAAGACCTACCGGCTGCTCTCGGACGGTAACACGCAGAATGTGTTCCAGTTCTCTTCACCGGGCATTACCCGGTTTATCCAGGATGTACAGCCGGAGTGTATCGAGGACCTGATCGCCGTCAATGCCCTGTACCGCCCCGCCACGCTCGACATCGGCGCCACCGATGATTATGTCCGTTTCAGGCGTGGCGAGGTGGCCCCGGTCTATAACTACGGCTGTTATGAAGCGACGAAGAACACTTTCGGAATCATGGTCTACCAGGAGCAGTTCATGTCCGTCGCCCATACGCTCGGGGGATTCGACCTCGGGAAGACCGACCTCCTGCGCAAGGCCATAGGAAAGAAGAAAGCCGACCTGATGGCCACGCTGAAGGCGGATTTCATTGCCGGAGCCGTCGGGAACGGATGCCCGGACTATGAGGCGGAGGAAATCTGGCACAAGATAGAGGTGGCCGGGAAATATTCGTTCAACCGCTCCCATGCCGCGGCATACGCCCTTACAGCCTATTGCGGGGCATGGCTCAAGGCCAATTACCCGTCGGCGTTCTATACCGTGGCATTGCAATGGGCGGACGACAAGGAGATTCCTTCGCTGATGGCGGAGATGGAACGCTGCTCGCCGGCCAAGATCGTGCCGCCGGACATCAACCGCTCCGGGACGGAGTTCTTCACCGACTATGCCACCGATGAAATCTTCTGGTCGCTTACCCGAATCAAGCAGGTCGGCCTCAGGACAGTGGAATACATCGTCACGGAACGCGACCGGGGCGGGGCATATACGGGTATCGAGAACTTCATCCACCGCATATTCCGTTACAAGCTCAAGAAATACAGTTACTGGGACGATCCCGACAACGCGGAAGAGGCCGTGAAAGTCCCCGTGAACGCCCGGCATGTCAAGCACATGATCCTTGCCGGATGCTTCGACCGCATCGAAAAAGTCGGGGCGGTTACCGAACGCTGCGCGCTGCTCGAACGCGCCGCACGTGAACTGGGATTCTCCCTTTCCGAAAAGGACTTCCCGCAGGACATGCGCGGGCGGCATTTCTTCTGGTCGCAGCAGCAGATTGCCGTGTCGGGTATCGGCAGCATCGACTACCGCCGCATCTTCGACAATTCGGAAGCCAGCGGGCAGGTCAAGGGAAAAGCCTCCTACCTGACCCTGGACGAGGTGGCACGGGACGAGAATGACGGCAGGCGTGCGGCTGTCTGCGCCACGGTGGTGGATGTAGCCGAGCATACCTACAAGGACAGGGAGACGGGAAGCCGGAAGCGTTTCGCCAGGCTGACACTCTCCCAGAACAACCGCCTGGCGGAGTGCGTGTGCTGGAACGACTATTACATGGAGCACCGCACCGAGATCCAGTCGCTTAAGGACCGGGTGGTCATCCTCACGGCCGTCATCCGTTACAGCGACTACAACGGCTGCAATACATTGCAGACCTATAAGAACTCATTGTTATTCATCCAATCCTGAGAAGATATGGCACCACAGACTGAACAGAAAATATATGTAGGCATCGGGCTGGATTTCGAGACCGGAGGGCTGGACTGCCGTGAATGCGCCTGCACGCAGATCGCCCTGCAGGCCGTCCGTTTCGACACATGGCAGGTATTCGACCGCTACCAGGCGTATATCGCCCCCTACGGGAAACAGGACGCGGGACTTCCCCGGCGCAAGGTGTTGCGTACCCGCCATGAGCAGGCGAAAGGACAGGAATATGTCCCGATGAAGTACGAACAGGCGGCATTGGACTATTCCGCCATTACCATGGAGATGCTGCGCACGCAGGGTATGGACATGAAGAAGGTGGCCGGAGAAGTCATCGCCTTCGCCAAACGCGCCACCCTCTCGAAGGGCAACCAGTGCAAGCCCGTGCTGGTCGGACAGAACATCGCCTTCGACATCGGATTCCTGCAACAGCTGGTGAACTATGCCGGACTGGCCGCCGAGTTTGAAAAGACCTTTTCCGGGAGCAGGGACTATTACGGCAACTTCCAGCCGCACTACATCGACACGCTTGCCTTGGGGCGGCTGGCTTTTGCCGCCGATCCGGAGGTCACCTCGTACAAACTGGAACTGGTAGCCTCAAGGTTGGGCGTGGAACTGGACGATGCCCACGATGCGGCTGCCGACGTGACGGCCACGCTCGACATCCTGGGGGTCTATACCTCCCGTCTGCGCCAGACGGAAGGGACGGCAACCGCCATGCAGAAGAAAGAGAAAACCCGTAAATATTTCAAGATATGAGTATGGACACGAATAAGGAAGCCCCAGGCATTGACCGGGAACGGATTCCCGAGACCATCACATTCCGCACGGCGGACCGGATGACCTACGGGGCGCTGGGCTATGACGGGAACGAACTGATGGCGTTCATATCGGGCTACGACCTGGAAATCAAGTTCAACCTGCGGCTCATCAACTCGCTGGCGGACGCGGAGGCGTGTGCCGATGCGTTGGCCCAGGTATTCTATGACGCATTAATGGAACAATTGTTATGCAACGAAAAGGCGGGTTTTGTAAAACCTCCGGGACACAAACCCGCTACTCTTTCAGAAAAGGAAGGAAGAAACGATGTCAGACAAGATAGCGAACACGCAGGATAGGCCGGAAGAGAAACCGCTCACGGAGCAGGAGCTGCAATTCTGCAACCTCTATGTGAACGGCGGGCTGGAGTATGCCGGACGGCCGAAAAAATGCTTTGTGGAGGTATTCGGTGAGGATACGGTGAAGAATCCGTACGCTTCGGCCAATTACCTGATGAACAAACCGCATGTGCTGGCGCATATCAAGGCGCTGCTCTCCTCGGAACGGTTCGAGATGGAGACGATGGCCGTGAAGCTGCAGGTGGCCGAGACCCTCAAGGCCGTCATGGACGAGACGGCCACTTCGGACTATACCGACCGTTTCGGAGTGCCGCTTTCCCCTGCGCCGCTCAGGGCCGTGTCGGTCAATGCCGCCAAGGCGCTGATGGATATCTTCCCCATCAGGCACAAGGAGGAGAACCGCCTGCGCATCGAGGGCAGTGACGGCAATGTCATCTTCAATGTGATCGTACCCCAAAACCCTATGACAGATGGTGAAAAGGAAACATAAAGTCACCAGGGAAGAAATTGCCTGGTGGATATATCTGGTGATAATGGTCGCGCTGGTCATCTACGGATTCCGGGACAGCGCGGCGGCTGAGGTTCTGATAAGGGCCATCAGGGAGGCATTCTCACTTTTAATGGAATAATGATATGGAACAATTCAAGGAATTTGTAGTGAAGTACTTCAAGATTATCGTCGTGGTACTTTCGTTCTCGCTGACACTGTACATACAGCATGTGAACAACACGGCCCAGATTGCAGAACTGGAGACCAAATGTATCGGTTTGGAAGTGGAAATCAAGAACCAGTATGACCGCATCAACGCCATGAAGCTGGACAAGTCCGTGTTCGAGGCGACCATGATGCAGCTCAACACGGTGCAGAATGACCTGCACGAGATCCGGGCCGACATCCGGGAGCTGCTGAAATGCCAGAACCTGCATAAATAACCCGATTTTTAAACTGCCGGTTATGACAAAGAATACTTATGTGAAAATCATCGCTTCTCCGGAACTTTCCCGCATGAAGCTTGGCGGACTGGCCGGCCGGAGAGGGCTGGTCGTGGAGGACCTGTCCGGTGAAGACAGGAAAAACAAGGGCGGGCTGGTTCTGTTGGAAGAGGCCTACATGGATGAGTTTGTCTGGTTCATTCCCGAAAAATCCGTGACATATGAATAGGCTGGACAAAACACTTCTGATAACCGTGCTGCTGCTCGGCGGCATCCTCTGGTTGCAGCACCGGTGGACAATACGCCTCACGGAAGAACGCGACCGTTTCCGCATGAACAGCACAGCCCTGCTTTCCGATGTGAAGCGGATGCGGACCGATTCAGCGACGATGGCCCTCGATGCCAAGGCACTGCGGCTGACCATAGACGAGTATGAGGAGTTCCGTGCCGAGGATGCCGAAACCATCAGGCGGCTCGGCGTGAAAATCAGGAATCTCGAAGCGGCGGCCCGGCATGAGGTCGAGGTGAAAGCACCGATAGACGCCGCCGTCCGCGACACGCTCATTGTCCGTGATACCGTCCCGCTACTGCGGCAGAAAGTGGAGATGGTCACGCCGCATATACATTTTAGCGGACTGATTGAAGAGAACCGTCTCAAAGGTGACATAAAGATACCCGTGACGCTTAACCAGGCTGTATGGGTGGAATACAAGGGATGGTGGTTCTGGAAGAGGGTCAAAGCTATCCGTCAGACCATATCCAGCAACAACCCGTATGTGGAAATCAGGTATTCGGAATATATAAAGATAGACAAAAAATGATGGTGGACTGCAAGCGTTGGATAGGGTGTGTTGATTGAAGCGACATTTACTCCGGACCGGGATGTATCTCAAATGATGGTTTCAGATACATCCCGGTCCGGAATATTTTAGCCCGTTGCCTGATATGGCCATTTATAACGGGCACGAGTGGGCCTGGTCCAGAACAGTAGTTTGGAAAACCATCCAATCCACAGATTTGACATCCGCCAGACCCATTGTGCCGGTAAATCCTGCCATCTGTACAGCTATACGGTTGTTTCCGGCAGCCTGCGCCGAACAGGAAACATTGCAACAATTCTGCATTACCGATGACTTATCCGGCCATGTCCGGATATTAAATGAAGATTGGCGGGACCGGCTTTCCGTTTCATCAAGCGCACCATTTCTATATCTTTCCATTCCATAACAGGTAGAGGCATGCAGTGCGCGCACCTCTTCCGTTCCGTGCAATAATGACATTCTTTCATGTCTCCGCCATATCGAAGTAAAGAAATGTTAAGCAAGGTGGATTTTCTCTCATTTTACGATTGAGAAACATTATTATAGTAATATTTTTCCGGACTACATCCTTGCCAGACTGTTTGCCATATTCTTTAATGACAGAATATCAATCATTGAAAATTAAGTAATATGGCAACAGTAAAAGTTAAATTCCGGGCCTCTTCCGTCGAGATGAAGGAAGGCTCGCTCTACTATCAAGTGATTCACAACCGTCTGGTAAGACAATTGCATACCGGCTACAGGCTTTTTTCCTTCGGAATGGGATGCCGGCATTTCCGAGGTCGTGGTGGCTTCCGGCACAGAAGAGGGACGCAGGAATTACCTGCTCTCCATGAAGACCGCCATAGCAGACGACCTGTCCCGGCTCCGGAGCGTCATCGCACGGCTCGAACGTTCCGACACGGGATATACCGCCGACAAGGTGGTGGAAGTGTTCTCCTCTCCGGCCGACTGTGGCGGTTTCCTTTCCTTTGCACGACAACTCATACAGGAACTGAAAAAGATAGGCAAAAGGCGCACGGCCGAAACATATACGACCGCCTTGAACAGTTTTTTGCGTTTCCGGGGCGAACGGGACCTGCTGTTCGAGGAAGTGGACTCCAACCTGATGGTGGAATACGAGACCTTTCTGAAAGGCATCAATGTCTGCCCGAACTCCTCCTCTTTTTACATGCGCAACCTGCGCGCCATCTATAACCGTGCGGTGGAAAGGGAACTGACCGTGCAGCGCTATCCCTTCAAACATGTCTATACGGGCGTGGACAAAACAGTGAAACGTGCCGTCCCGCTGAAAGTAATCCGCCGGATACGGGATCTGGACCTGACGCTCAGTCCTGTGCTGGATTATGCGAGAGATCTGTTCATGTTTTCATTCTACACCCGGGGAATGGCATTTGTGGATATGGCTTACCTGAAAAAGAAGGATTTGCAGAACGGAGTTCTGGTCTATCGCCGCCAGAAGACGGGACAGCAGCTTTTTATCAAGTGGGAGAAACCCATGCAGGAGATTGTCGGCAAGTACGATACGTCCGCGACTCCTTATCTGCTGCCGATCATCCGGGATATGGATACGGATGCCCGAAAGCAATACAAGAACGCCGCCCATCTTGTCAATGACAAACTGAAAAAAATAGGCCGGCAGTTAGGGCTTGCCATACCGCTGACAAGCTATGTCGCGCGCCACGCCTGGGCTTCCATCGCAAAGAGCAAGAACATTCCGATTTCCACCATCAGCGAAGCGATGGGACACGATTCGGAGAATACCACGCGTATCTACCTTGCCTCATTAGACACATCGGTCGTGGACAAGGCCAACAGCCTTATTCTAAAATCACTGTAATCGGGAGAAAGATTTGCATAATACCCGCACACCGTACGGACAGCAAAAAAGCCATTCGGAAAATGGCTATAGAAACTGAAAAGTTGTGCAATTTAAAACATCTCTTTTTAAGAGAAGTATTTTGCAAGTGCAAAGATACGCAAAAATCAAATAAGCGCTTCACGATTAACGAAATTTATTGTCCGTCAGAATGAAAAAACAGATGAGCCGTTAAGCGGGCATTTGCGATTTGTTTAGTAAAAATTACCGTTCAAAAAATAAACAGTAGAAAACCAGGTCTTTTCCTGAACGGTATTTTTCTTAAAAAGAGACAGACAGGAGACGGAATGATTTGACAGGAATCATGCAACCGAAAAAATGTTTTGCCAAACTTCAGAGAGCAACCATTGGAGTTTAAAAAACAAGTCGTTGAAATAGTGCGGGAAAATCCCGCCAAGGCGATAAACTGTTGAGTATTTGCCCGTTTCTCTCCGAAAGAGAAGTATTTGACGGTGCAAATATACGTATTTTATTGATTATAACGGCATAAACAGCTTGTTTTTTAAGTCTCAATCCGAGTTCTAAACCGGTTCTACTTCAATGAATGTTAAGCATTCCCAGTCGCTCGAACCGAACATAATCTGTTTTTCAGCCACTTATCATCAATGTTATACGCTACCACTTCTCTTTCGGAGAGAAGTATTGGTTTGGGAGTTGACGTGCCGGTTTTCCGGCCCGAATGAGATAACAAGAATAAGGAAAATATGAAAAAATTGATCTTCGGTGTTTTTCTTGCGGTTTGTTGGTGCACGGGCACTGTCAAAGCGCAGGATATCGCAGTAAAGACCAATCTATTGTATTGGTCAAGTACCACGCCCAACTTGAGTCTGGAATTTGGGCTGGGCAAACGCACGACCCTCGACCTCACGGGTGCCTACAACCCGTGGACGCTGAATAAGGACAAGAACAAGAAAATCAAACACTGGATGGTAATGCCGGAGTTCCGTTACTGGCTCTGCGAACGCTATAACGGCCATTTCTTCGGCCTGCACAGCGGTTACGCGTTCTACAACATCAGTGGCGTGAGAATCCCGTTCCAAAGCAAGTCCACGAAGGATCACCGTTATCAGGGCTGGGCTACGGGTCTCGGATTTTCGTATGGCTACTCATGGATTTTAGGCAAACGCTGGAACCTCGAAGCCACGATCGGTCTGGGTTACATCTACACGCAATACGATAAGTACGAGTGTGCCACTTGCGGCAAGTTCAAGGGCAACAAGGACAAGCATTATTTCGGCCCGACCAAGGCGGGCATCTCCCTGATATATATAATCAAATAACAAGAAAATGACTATGAGACGCATATACATCCTATTATTGCTGATATTGGCATGTTGTCCCATGATGTTGCATGCCGAGAACGAAACCAGTTACTTGCCTCTGATCGGGATTCGTCAGGGAGGGGTCGTCAAGCAGGGCCGCACGGTAGAGCTGACGATGTCCGTCGATTTGAGCAAGGCGAAAATCCGTACGCAGCACACCGTAGCACTGACACCCGTACTCATGTCGGCGGACAGTAGCCGCGAGGTGACCTTTCCCCCGATAGTCATCGATGGCAAGACCCGCCACAAGGTTTACTTGCGGGCGCAGCGGCTCGAAAGCGTGGAGCTTCCCCCTTTCCACAATGATTCCGCACAGGTAATCATACGCCACAGCAGCAAGGGGCAGCATTACGATTATGCGGCCACCGTGCCCTACGAGCGTTGGATGCTCGACGGGCGGATCAAAATCCGCGAAGAGGTACACGGCTGCGTGAACTGCGACAAGGGCAAGGCGGAGCAGTCCTTGTGGGCGGGCATACTTCCTGCCTATGTCCCCGATTACAAGCTCGACAGCATAGCCCCTGAACCTGAACCCGTGAAAGTGCGTGCCGAAACCCGCACCGCCCGGCTGCAGTTCCGGCAGGACAGTTATAATATATTGCCCGGATTCAAGAACAACCGTGCCGAACTGGACACCGTTTCCAACTCCATCGAGCTGGTAAAGAAAAATACCGACGTCAGGATTATCGGTATCTACATCACCGGTTACGCTTCTCCCGAAGGCAGCATGGCGCACAATATGGCCTTGTCCGAGAACCGCGCCAAGGCGCTGGCCGACTATATCCGCCGTTACGACGCTATCGCTCCCGAGATGCTCCACGTGGACTGGAAGGGTGAGGACTGGGAAGGTTTCGTCCGTGTGCTCGGCGACTTCCCGAACCTGCTGAAACGCGACGAGGTATATGAAATCATCGAACGTTACCCCGACGAACGGGATTTCTGCGAGCTGCAACTCCAGAAACTCGTGCCGCCGACCATTTACCACAGGCTGCTCACCGAGATATACCCCGCGTTGCGCCGCAACGAGTACCGCATCGAGTACAACGTGCGCAACTTTAACCTCGAAGAGGCTCGCCGCATGGTCGATGAGCGTCCCGACCTCCTGAGCCTGTCGGAAATGTACAAGGTGGCCGATTCCTACGGGAAAGGCACGCCCGGGTACGACAAGGTGATGGCCACCGCCTTACGCTATTTCCCCGCTTCGCCCTCCGCACTCAATGAGAATGCCGTGAACGCCATCTCCCGTGAGGAGTATGCCAAGGCGGTGGAGCTGCTCGAGAAATCGGAAGTCACCGCGCGGTCGGCAGAACTGCTCTCCACCCTCGGTGTGGCATACGCCGGGGCCGGACAATACGACAAGGCGGAGGATGTGTTCCGCCGTGCTTCGGAGGCAGGCTCCGCGACTGCCCGGCATAACCTCGAAGAGGTGCGGCAGGTCATCGACCAGTTGTAGACAAAATCCATAAGCGAGAAGTTATAAAAACCTTTTTACTAATTTTTAAATAACAAAAAGATGAAAGTCAAGAGTTTTTTATTGACAGCTTTAGCTGCTTCAATGACGTTTGTTGCATGTGACAACAAAGACGATGAAATGGGACAGTTGGACAACACCCCAAAGAGTGTAAGCATTGACCTGTCTAATGTGATTCCAGTAACCAGAGGCGCCGGTCAAGAGGTAGAAGACAACTCAAAGGTTTCTTTGACAGATTTACAGGTATTCTTTACAGACGGAACTACCCTGTATAAAGGAAAAACAATCGAAGGAACTGAGGCAACCCACTACTTCAGCAATAAAAGTAATTTTGACGACCGCGCAGATAAGGTATTCCATTTTTTACCTGCTGAGGTGAACAAGGTAATCGTTGTAGGTAACAACGGTAGTCAAATAAATGCATCTACTTATGTAGATTTGAAAAAAGACCTGATAATCGCCGAACAGCAAAATCCGACTGATCTAGACCTTTATAAAGAAGTCGAGTTGACTTCTGTGTCCGGTCAAGACGAGGCAGGACACCCGCTTTACAAAGCGAAGGTAGTGCTTGAACCGCGTGTATCCAGAATTGAAATCGGTAAATTTGAGTATACAGCTCCTACTCAAGGTCAGCGTAAGTACAAGAGTATTGAAGTTCAGCAGGTCATGTTGAACAACTATTTCGGGAAAGCAGACCGTCAGGGAGGAACAGCCAGTGACATACAGAACTCCGATATTAACCCCGGTTCTATATTCGGCCTTTTCGAGACAGCTGCTGATGCGTGGTATAACGATGAATTTACCTCAACAGAGAGTCCTGCAACCACCTTGCCTTTGGTTACATTGGATGAAAATACACAGTATAAGCATTCCTACGAGAAAGGCAATGTCCGTCCTGCATACCACTTCTTTCCTAAAGATAATAATATTGGAAATACTAACCATCCTCAAGTTCTTGTAAAATTGATTGGTACAACAAATGAAGGAACTAAGGTTCCTCTTTACTTGGCTACCAGTACATTCACTCCTGCTGTTACAGCAGATTTCGCCAAGATTTACGTCATGAACTTTGCATTTAGCGATGAGGATTTGGATAATCCTCAAAAATGTGTGGAGGTAACTGTTGACGTCATGAGCTGGGATGTAGTTCCTGTCACACCTGAATTTTAATTGATAACCCGATAGGCAGGGCGAAAGTTCCGCCCTGTCTATCCTTTAACACTTCAATCACATATATATGAAATTGACGAATATTGTTTTCTGCCTGACGTTGCTCGCCGGAGCCGCCACATCCTGCATCCGTGAGGATCTGGACGACTGTCTGAGCACGAACACGCTGTTGCTCAGCTACAAGGGCGACGGCACCACGGAAATATTCCCCGACAAGATCTGCCGGGTGGAGATGTTCGTATTCGATGCAGAAAATCGATGCGTCAATTCGAGTATCTTACCAGAGGAACAGGTCAAGGACCGCACGGCTACGCTTCCCCCGCTCGCTGCCGGAGACTACCGGATTGTCTGCCTGGGGAACACCCACCACACGAAGGTCGATGGCATCGCCACGGGCGATTTCGGCCGGATGCTCTTTGCCGCCGGGGATTATTTCGACGAGAAACAGGTTGCCGGCAACGATTCACTTTACTATGCTACGACCTCTTATACCGTACTGCCTTACAGCGGTGATGAAGAGGCAAACCAGACCAAAACCATAGAGTTCGCCAGCTCTCACTACGATCTGTCGGTGGAAGTGGCCGGAGTTCCCGCCCCGGGAACCCGCGCAGGCTCGCTGCCTGTGCTTGAGATATGCGGAGTCTCGCCCTGTACCGATTTTGAGAATCGGGCCTGTGGGGAGGCAACCGACTATTTGCTTGAAACCGAATACGAAGCCGGAAAAGCGTTGCTCACGGCCCGTACCAACATAATGCGTCACAAGAACCACGAGAACGTGAACATCCGCCTGAGCGCCGCCCCGAACGGGGAACCGCTGGCCGAAGTCAACCTCGCCAGGTTCCTTGCCGACAATCCTATTATAGACTGTTCCAAACATGAAGTGCTCATCCCGATACGCATCGAGTTCAAGTCGGGAGAAATCACGGTAAGCGTACCCGAATGGTACATCGAACAAGTGAAACCTGAGTTTTAGACCGAACCGAAAAGAATATGCTGAATACAAGAAAAATATTATACTGGGCAGTTACAGCAGTGTGCTGTGGCCTGTTGCCGTGCGGGTGCGTCAAGGAAGATGCCGCATCGCTCGGGGAACGGCACGATGTGGCAGTGCGGCTCAACGTAGGGACATGCGCTGTCGGCGAAACCGACGGCACACCGACCGGCGAAGAATCGGCCATTCACTCGCTTCGTGTCTATGCCTTTGTAAAAGGACAACTGGCGGGCCACGAGTTCCGGAGCGGAGACATGGAGACTCCGGCTACATTCTGGATGGATCTGACGATGACTTCCCTGACTACCGAAACGGTAGACTTCTACATCATCGCGAACGAGAAGGCCATGAGTACCCCAGGTGCCGAGAAAACCTTTACGGAAAATACTACGGAAGCGGAACTAAATGATTTCACGTTTACCACGCTGACACGAGATGTCCAAGCCTACGGACTTCCAATGTTCGGCAAGGAATCCAAAACAATCGACTTCTCGAAACTTTCTAACCGTCAGCCGATCGACCCCGGCCATTCGGGGCATACACCGCTGGAAGATGTCTTGACGTTCCAACTGAAGCGTCCCATAGGCAAGTTGGGCGTGTTCGCGGCCAAAGAAGCAGGTGAGGCAGGAGAGCTGTGTGTAACGGACCTGACCTTGCTGGAAGCCGGAACGCGTGCGTATAATTACCTGATGCCACAGACCGACGAAACGCTGAAACTGGCAGGCGCCACTGGTACCGGCGAGTTTTCACTCGTCCCCTCTTCAGCACCGGTAACGAAGACGCTGGCCACGAATATCACGCCCGAAGAGAGGCAGAACCCCGAAAACTACACGCCTGTACTGGGGGCTCCTTTTTATCCTTTCGAGAACCCTTGGGGCAGCGATTCGTGGAACACACCGGGTGATGAGCATGGAAACATCCTCAAAATCGGCTACACGTTCGACAGCGAGCCGCGCGAAGGTCTGGTCTATATGCCACGCATTGAAAGGAACAAGTATTATGCGGTATGCTGCCTGATGCACAACAGCGGCAAGATAACTGTCGCATACGATGTGGCCGACTGGGAGGACGGTGGAGATTATCAGTTGGAGTTCGATTACCCTTCCTATGAACTGCTGCAACCTTTCGGTGGAGGGACCGCCCCCTACGCGCAGCCGACGGTTTACTACAATGGCGGCGCATCATCGACAGCGGGAACCTACTCTTTTAGGTTCACCATCACAGGTCCTGTGAGACAGGAATGGCAGCCCACGCTGTTTGATGCCACAGCCGCAGACTATGAACTGACGGTATATCAAAACGTGGATGGTGTCAACACACTCGTGACACCGCCTTATGTGGCTTCCGATACAGCGTACGAAATCCGGGTAAGGGCACTGAAAGGCGAGAACGTGGACAAGCAGTTCTCGTTGGGCATCGCCTATACCCCGAAGTGGGATCCTTCGGGAAGCTCGCTCCTGCTGATCAACATGCAGAGCGGAGCCACGAACTGGACAGGAAGCGAGAGCACCGAGAAGATTGTAATCAAACAGGTTGACATACCTACAAACTAACAAGCGATGAGACGGATTATATACAATATGATGATTTGTTGTGCGGCGGCATGGCTTCTTGCCGCTTGCAGCAAAGATGACGATCTCCCCGGCGGGCAGACAGGAGGTAACGGCAACAGCATTATCCTCGACATCTCGTCGGGAGCGTTGCCGGTGAGTCGTGCTACCGTACCGGCCGAAGGGGCGGAGGTCGCAGTGAGCCATATCGACGTGCTGATTTTCAACGATACCGACGAGAAAACGAAGGTGTGGAGCGACCGGGTGAACGCGTCAGCCAATGAAACGGGACGGATTACACTGCCCGTAAAACGGTCGTCTTTTACGGAAAATGAGAGGTATTGGGTGTATCTGATCGCCAACAGCACCCACCCGGAAAAGGATTTTGAAAACCTCGCGAACCTGAACGCCTTGAAGGCGATGACGCAGGAGGACGAGAACATTCACCTGACAGGGAAAGACATTGAAGGTGTCCCGGGAACATTCCTCATGGACGGCATAGCCTATCCCGAAGGGAACGATGAACCGGCGGTTGCTGCTCCGGTCGTCCTCTACGACGGCTCGCAAGGGAATGACACGCGGCTGGCGGTCACGCTGCGCAGGGCAGCGGCAAAAGTCGTGGTGACCATCAACAAAGGCCAAGACGTGACTTTTGATTCCAAAGGCATAGGTTACTACCTGCGCAATATGCCCTATACCACATCGGTAGTGGCGGGTGCGGACGGTGCGGCAAAGCTGAGGAATACCGCCCAGACCTCCGGCGGCTATCTTGAGTGGACGGCGAACAAAATTACCGTAACGGCTTACATGTATGCCCATGCTTGGGACAATGGAAGTTCCATGGAGCAGGAAGTGCGCCTGGTGATGAACATTCCCCTGACTTACCAGAAGGATACCGACCCGCAACTGCGTCCCGATAACTACTACCAGATTCCTGTCTGTAACGGCAAGGCCCTGAACCGCAACACCTGCTACAGGGTAACGGCAACGGTCAATGCCCCCGGAGCGGAAAATCCCTCCACACCGGTGCAGTTGACGGATTTGAAATATACCGTGGAGAATTGGATAGACGAGACGGTAAATGTCGGAGGCGGGGACCGCCCGACTTTCCTTGTGCTCAACCGGTACGACCTGGAAATGCACAACAAGGAGGACGACCGCACCAGCCTGATCTTCACCTCCTCGTCGGAAGTGACGGCACAGATTACCCGGGTTTACTATATAGACAAGTTCGGAAGGGAACAGAACTTGGAGAAAAGATACCCCGATAATCCAAACGATAACGAATGGGGAGTGAGTACCGGATACAGATGGCGCAGCCATGGCAACATCCTCATTACTCCCGACAAGGGGCTCAACGGCAAGCTGGATGTACACAGCGACCTCCCCAGGAACAATACGATACGTTATATCGAAGTCCGGGTAACAAATGAGGACGGCAACGAACGTACCGTAACCATTGAGCAGTATCCGTTGGAATATATCACGAATATCCAGGGGTGGTACTCGTACCGCGATGATTTCAAGAATTCAGATCCTAACCCGACTACCTATGAATATGTAGGTGATAAAATTACCGGAATCGCCCTTGCCACCAGAAATATCTCCAGTTGGAACGGAGAATATAGATACCTAACGGGGACAGATGGTTTATTTGGAGGTCCTCCGGACGGATTCTTCGTTTCAAAAGTAGCAAAATTGAGGAATGATGGAAGCGGACAGTCTGATTTATATGAATACTATTACACATCAAACTCAAACAGACTTCGGGAATCCCGCTATAGCGAAATTAACGGCAGAATGTACACCATTGTATTGACAGGGACATCCAGTGAATATACTCTTGGCCGTCCACGTATGGTCCAGGATACATACCATCCGGAACTTATGGTTACGGATCCGGGACAGGACAATGCCCAATTGGTCTCGCCGTCATTCATGATAGGTTCCTGTGTAGGCGAATTCCAAGTTGGAGGAGGAAACCTGAAGCTGGACGGGAGTGACAACAGTGTCCGCGTTGCACGCGAGCACTGCGCGCATTATGTAGAAACGTATAAAGACCCGAAAACCGATAGGACGGTTACCTTGGATGACTGGCGCCTGCCCACAGAAGCCGAACTTAAAATCATTTTTAAATTCCAGGGCTCGAAAGACCAGGATGCAGACGCCATAGACTACCGCTTGAACGGACAGTACTATTACAGCGCAAGCGGAAGATTTTATAATGAGAAATACACCGTTAGCGGTACCGGAGTGGCCTGTGTACGCGATGCCTACGGTAAAAAGGAATAAACGTAGAAACCTGTCAAAAAGAAACGAAATATGATAAAGGAAATAATAGACAAGCTTGTCGCCCTGCTTGCGGTATCGGCCCTGCTCGCTTCGTGCAGCGAAAGCGAGTTGTGGCAGAATCCGCAGACCGAGGCACGCGACGGCTACATCATGCTGAATTTCAAGACGGAAATTCCTGCGATGCAGGAAGTCGTCACCCGTGCGGTAGACCCTGACGGTGGCGGAGTGCAAGATATGACACTTTTCTGCTTTGACAGTTACGGGCTTTTCATCTCTACCGTCAAGGCCGGTGTCACGGTGCAGAAGCCCGGCCCGGGGGAGATGGAGGGCACATTCAAGGCTGAGGTGCCCGAAAATACCCGGACCATCCATTTCCTGGCCAACCAGAATATGGATGAATTCAAGGAGGACAGTTTCCGCAACAAGTCGGAGTCCGAGGTCATGGCAGTGTTGGAGGGCTCGTCCGGACGCATGATCTATTGGGGCCGTTTCGCCTGCGATGCAGGAAACGACAGCAATATAGCCGAACAGATGGCCACCTCGGGCAATTCCGTCAAACTGATCCGCAACCACGCGAGAATCTCCGTCGACAACCCGGACAATAACGGGCATATCGTGATTACGGGCTTTGCGGTCTGCAACACCAACGCTTTCGGAACGGTGGCCCCGCACCACCCGAAGAAAGGCTTTGATTTCACGTGGCCTTCCAGCGACGACCCCTTCGTCACGCTTCCCGTGAACGATGCCAAGATGAGCGATATTACGGACGTGACATCCAGCATGAACCAGTATGTCTTCGAGTGCGAGAACAGTGCCGATGCCCCTGTCAGCGTAATTCTTCGGGGACATCTTCCGGATCAGGACGAAGAGAAATACTACCGTGTCCTGCTGGTTGACGACAAGGGCGAGCAGCTCCTCGTGCGCCGGAACCACCATTACAAGCTTCACATCGAGGGCGCGCTATCTTTCGGTCAGGCCTCCTTTGCCGAGGCGTTGGAAGCGGCAGCCACGAACAACGTATGGATTTCCATTTCCGATGAAGTGAACGAGGTGGAAGATACGGACTATATCCTGACAGTAGAGAAGACTTTTGTCGTACTGGACGAGAGCTTTACGGAAAACGGAGGCAGCTACACGCTCAATTATACCATTAAAGGAAAAAATGACAAAGCCATCACCGAAGCCGATGCCGCAACGGTCTCCTGGATAGACAACGGGGTGGCGACGCAGACATTCGAGACGAAATTCGAGGTCGTGAACGGTGTCGGACAGGGACATATCCAGATACACCTGCTTCGTTTGGAAAATAACGAGAAACTGGAAGGTACGCTGCTTGTCAAGAAGGGACGGCTGCAACGCAAAATCAAGGTCATCACGATCAGGAAGCAGTCTTTCGTGCCTGCATGGGTCGGGACGGAAATATACGGTAATTTAGGGAACGGTGCCAACAAGAACAACCGTGCCCATGTTACGGCCATGTTCACCATACCCGAAAGCTGTCCCAAGGAGCTGTTCCCGATGAATGTGTACCTTTCCGTTGGCGATCTGGATATCCGCAACGCTTCGGGCATGGAACTGCCCGTGGTGCGCGAGGCGGACAATGACTGGTACAGCAGCGGTGAAATCTCTTCCGTCTATCAAGGCAAAGAGCCGGATTACAAATTTGTCTACACGGCCGATGGTCCCGGCGTCCAGCGTGTCTATTTCGAGAACATATTGAATCAGGAAAACGGCTACGAGGGCACGCTCTATATCGAAGCCGAATATTTCGAAACGATGCGGCGCAAGTTCAAATACTCCACCAATCTCGTATCCATCACGGTGCAGGGACTGAACAAATACGATGCCGTAGGCTCGGGCGTACAAGATGAAGTGATATACTATCGTCTGGTTCCACAGAAAAAAGGAGCCAACGTGCAGTTTGACATGCTGCTGGCAGAGAGGTCCGACAATGATCAAGGGACAGGGAACGACAATCCTGCCAATGCGCAAGGCAAAGACGAATTCCTGCTCTACTCGCAATACCTGGATTATTACGAGGACGGTGAGGAACCCGATGCCGGAGTGACTGCATTCGATTGCAAATTCTATCCCGATGAATCGAACAATTGGTGGCAGACCAACAATCCCCAAGGTGGCCGTATGCTGATGTTCAAACCGAGAACTGAAGTTTTGAGCAGCCCGTCGCAAGGTACCGGAAGATATTCCATCTACATGAAGACCAACCGTGCCCGGAGCGCCGAGGTGATCCACATCGCCTCCAACGACAACCGGCTCGGACCGGTATTGCCGGAAGATGCAAACGAGGATAATCCCGGTATATATGGCGGCCGATCATACCGCAGTACGACTTTCGAGCTGGCCAACTACACCCCGTTCCGGTTCGGAGCCCGCGTGAAGTACGGCAACAACGACTGGCAGGGAGAGGCCGACGAGCCTGACCGCACGGTAGCATCCGGTGCCATACCGGCAGACATACCGGAAAAAGTCACCCCGTTGGAATGGACATATCAACCCGACCAGCGGGTGGATATCGGCATCGATGTGACGAGCTTTGCCGGTTTTGACAACAAGTCGGTGGATCCTTTCGGCCAAGCGTTCGAAATCTATATCGACGCGCCTATGCTGAAAATCGATGCCGGCCGTCTTGCGGAAAACAGACTGGACGGAACCAAACTGAAAGCGCATCCCACGATTCCCGGGCGTTTTGTCTATACCGTGGATGCCAAGCGGGAGACGGAACGGCGATATGGTACGGATGATATTGCTAACACGGACAATATTGCCTCCAGTCAGCGTGGGGAACGCAAGACCCTGCCGTTCCTTGTGAATAGCGTCGTAAGTGCCGGGGACATCGTGATTTCGTCCGATGAAAGCCGGGTAGTGTATTATTCCAAGACTTTCCGTGTGTCGAACCAATCGATTGCCGGGACGCTTCAATATAAAAATACCGCCGGCGTGGTGCAAAACATACCGAAGGATGCTTTCGTATCCTTCGAGCGTACCCGCAACGGAAGCCGTATCGGGTCGGTAAGCGTAACAGCCGACGGCCAGTACGAACTTCGGCTTCGCAAGGAATATGAGTTTAACTGGTACACGGACGAGGTGGAACTGCATTACACAGGTGACGGAGGCATGGTTTATCATGCGACATACCCGAGCCTGTCCAGCCTGTTTGCCAGTCCGCACATCGTACTTGAACCGTCTGCCGGCGAATGAGATTTTCCGAACCGGTATATGCAACGGCACCGGACGTTTCCACATCCGGCGCCTTTTTAACAACATAAGATATGAAGATGCTGAATCATACTTTTTTCGCCTGTCTTTTGGGCATGAGTCTCGTTTCCTGTTCACATGCCCAACAGCAGAAAACCAAGGAATTCCGTCTGCCCGACGTGCCTGTCACGCTGACGGCGCCTGAAGACAGGGCGGCGTACTTGTCCCTGCATTACTGGGACCACTTCGATTTTGCCGATACGTCGCTCATCTCCCGTCCTGAAATCACCGAGCAGGCCTTTGTCGATTTCCTCGGCATCCTGCCCTATACCGACCGGGCACAGGCTGCCATCGATACTCTTTTCCGCCGCGCCGCAACCGGACAGGAGATGCTGTATCACTTCATCGGGCTGAGTGACAAGTACCTCTACGAGCCCAATTCGCCCATGCATGACGAGGAACTGCATATCCTCGTATTGCGGGCACTGCTGGACAACCCCTGCCTGTCCGATACGGACAAGATACGTCCCCGCTACCTGTTGGAAATAGCCATGAAGAACCGTCCGGGAGACGTGGCGGCGGATTTCACCGTCACTTGCCGGGACGGCAGGCGCAGGCAGCTCTCCGGCATAAAGGCCGACTACGTGCTGGTTTACTTCAACGACCCCGATTGCGAGGACTGCCGCCGGGTGAAGGAATTGCTCACCCTGTCCCCGGTTGTGAACGACCTGTTGGAGTCCGGCCGTCTGAAACTCCTCTCCGTGTGTGTGGAGGGCAAGACCCCCGCGTGGGAAAAGGCGGAATTTCCCGCCGGTTGGATAGATGGTTATGATGCCGATCAGCGGCTTACCCGCGAACAGGTGTACGACCTCAAGGCGATGCCCACCCTTTACCTGCTCGATGCGGAAAAACGGGTGATACTCAAGGACGCTTCGTTCGAGCAGGTGGAAGAACGGTTGTCCTGAAAGATGCCTCATGAAAGCCTATGAAGACATCCGGAAAAGACAGTAAGGAGAGCAACCGTTTCAGGGGCATCAGGCCGGAGACGGAGGAGAAATACCGCCGAGCGATCGAGATGTACGCTTCCACGGAGCTTTCCGGCTGTGAGATATGCCGTATCTGCGAAGTGACAGAATCGGGTTTCCGGTGTTACCTGACCAAGTACCACCGTGAACTCGTGCTGGCCCGTTACGCTATACTGTGCAGCAAAGAAGAGGCCGGGCAGATTAAGTTGGGACAGCTCCGGGGACAGTTGCCCGCTACCCGTGTCAAATACAAGGATACCATCGAGGCGTGCGGGAGCATGGAGCATATCGGATTGCACGTAAATTCGGGTTGGAAGGCACGAATCTGGGCAGGCAGCCGTGTACGCACTACCCCGAGATAATCGAATGGCGCGAGAAGGTGCGCGATTGGCTGGGTATCGGTGACGGGCTGCCGCGCGGCACGCGCCGCTCCTGCAAGGAATAGTATGCTGAGGCCGTCAGGCTCTTGCAGGGTAACTCGTATGTCACGGTGCCGGAGGTTGCCGACTCCTGCGGGCTTTCCTATACCGGACTGGAACAGCACCTGTTGTTCTACCATAAGGATCTGGTGAAGCGGCGCATCAGGATACGCAAGAAGGCTCTCCGACGGCAGCGGAAAGGGGAAATCACCGGTCGGGGTACCGTGCACGCCCCCTCTCCGGAGTTGGTGGAGAAGTATGCCGAAGCGGTGCATCTGTATGCCACGACACCCATGTCGGCCGCACGGATAGCCGGGAAGACGGGAGTGTCGAAGAAGGGATTCTACGAGCACCTGCAAAGGTGGCATCTGGACCTGGTATGCAGGCGGAAGAATATCCCCTACGAGGAAGGGCGGCTAGTGGACTGGTCTAAAGTCCGGAAATACAACCCCGCGACAAAGGCCAAATATGCCGAAGCCATCCGCCGGCTGAAAGAAAGCGGGCTGCCGACGGCACAGGTCGCCGCCGAGTTCGGGCTGCAACCCGAAGCGTTCCGCAGCTACCTGAAGGAACACGAGCCGGAACTGTATGCCCGGAAGGGAATGGTCAGGACGGATACGGGCGGCGCGGTGTCCCGCCGCAGCATGGAGAAATACAGCGAGGCCATGCACCTGTACGGCACGACAACCGAAAGCGTGAAGTCGTTGGCCAGGCGGTTCGGGTTCAACGACTGCTCGTTCGGGCAGTTCATCAGAAGGAATTTCCCCGAACTGGTCGAAAAGCACAACGAAATCGTCCAGAAAAAAGGAAAACAAAATAAATAACCGGCTTTCGTATGCCGCTCCGTTGCGGAAGATAAGCTGTCATAGACAGTCTGACAAAATTCAATTAGGATACCTACTATCAAAATGATTTGCAGGATTATCCGATTCTGTCATTTTTCAATACACTCTCTCTAATAATCATCAAGGTTAGATGGACATTCATCGCATTTTTTTTCTGTCTTTTAATCCTAAGTGTTGCATAATATCGGATAACGATTTAGGTTCAACGCAGCTGACAATCTTATTCAATCGACTATCAACTTTTGGGGAACCCCCAAGCATCATGGACATTTTTTAATATCCGGTTGCGATAAATACAGATAAATACTACATCTTCTCTCAAAATACTGTTATTGGGGACCCAGCATTATACCTTGATTTATAAAAACAAGGAATCTATATACCAATTTACTGTCAACCAACTTTCTTCCAACTTCGCCATACTTTCTCTATAAACAGATAGAGTTAAGTTACTTACTATCTGTTGGGGAAAACAAAAATTTTTTCTCTGTTTATAGAGGAAATAAGCAATTAAATGCGGGTAAAAGAAAACTTGCTCCTTATCTACAGAACGTAGCCCATTTGAAACCCGTTTAGACTTACTTAGCATGAAGTGACAAAAATTTGGCATGAAAACAAGTATCCTCGTCATGCGCTGTAAAGTGGTACATAATATATAGTATGAAAACGTCTAATTATTGGGAAGTGTATGACCGATAAGTTCAGACTAACAATAATGAAGCAAAAAAGGTTTTGTTACAAATAAGTCTGAGTGTAAGTTATAGAGAGATTGTTCGACAAAAATTCCGTTCTCTCCATAAGAGAAGTATTTGGGATACAAAATTATCCAATTCACTGAAAATAACAATATAAAAATGATATAATTTTCAACCGAGTGCCTCATTTCAAACAGATGTTATAGGTTTTACTCAACAGTTGTTAAGTGAATCGTCTTCCAAGCAAATAAAACAAATATTGTTTACTAGCTGATTACAACCAATTTTATATTCAAATACTTCTCTTATGGAGAGAAGTAGCAGAAGATGGAGCCGGAAACGGCTTCAGAGATTTTGTGCATGTGTGAGATAACGGAATCTTTTATGGTGTAAACATGAACAGATATACTGGGAAGTTATTCTCCAGCTTTTGAAAAGAATGTTTGTAACTGCTTGATATGTAGTATAATTTACAATCTTGCAGGATTAGAAGAATTGTCCTAAATCCAAAATATGGCTACTTCGGAAGGTGAAAAACAGACATGCTGGTACGTGATGCGCGACCTTAAACGGGCCAATGCCAAGTTGCCCGCATACAAGCAACTGTTGAACGAGCATTTCGAGGTGTTCACTCCCATGAAAGAGCAGTTGAGTGTTCATGGCGGCAAACGGACTCGGGAAGAAGTTCCCTTTATCCAGGATTTGCTTTTTGTTCATGATACCCAGGAAGCTATTGATCCGTTTGTGGAAAAGTATCCCACGATACAGTATCGTTTCCAGAAGGGAGGTGGTTACAAAAATCCGATGACTGTCGCTGATGCGGACATGGAGCGGTTCATACATGCTGTAAGTGTGTCGAAAAATCCGAAATATTATCTTCCTGGCGAATTGACACCCTCTATGTGCGGACGGCACATCCGTATTGTAGGCGGTCCTTTGGACGGTTATGAAGGAAAATTGCTGACTGTACGCGGGTCGAAAACGAAACGTCTGTTAGTGGAGCTGCCCGAGTTCTTTTCCGTAGGGGTGGAAGTCAATCCCGAATATATCAGGCTATTATAAAATAATGATATGTAAGCCCGACTCTATTTTGGATGATATATGGTCCAAAGTTAAAGCGGTGTGCATTGATTATGACCTGCCGGACGAGCTGCGGATATTAAAGGTTATGCTCCGGAACAAGATGAGTACTGGTTTCTGTTATCTGTTTTGACAAATGCATCTGTACAGAACAGCCCGGCGCATGTTACAATGAGGATAAAACCTGCATTTCTGGCTTTGTAAAATTGAATATACGCTAATTCCCGACAACGGATGAAACATTTTTGAAAGTAATGAATGGTTACAATTCCGGAACTGAGCCTTGCTGGATGCCATTGATGGAACTCATCGAAACATGCCTGTTCGACATCATTCACACAGAAGATACAACCGGACGATTCATTCGTCTGTATGGAGCAGGTGACTATTGGCACGCATTCGAAGAATCCGCCTACCAATTGAGTCAGCTGTTCGTGACACACGATGTAACTGTACTCAGGCATAAAGTTTACCCATTTCCCGTTTTAATGGTCAGCATCTCGGATGACGAACTCCAGGCTTACGGCAAAAATCACATCTTCAGAAAGAAAGTATCAGGGTACAGGGAACTTGTTGGGATAGGAATCTCGATGAAGCGGTACAAGGAATGGCACAAAAAAGAGGTGATGAAATTCTCTTCTCTTCCATGACTTTGCACAAGTAAAGAACAAATTCTGACATAATATGATTTTTTGGATAGTTAATTGCAGTATTGCATTCCTGATCTGTGTGTTCTGTGCGGGTATCATCATTCCCCAGATTTTGTTGATCGCTTTCCGCAAGCGGTTATTCGACCTTCCCGACGAACGGAAGATTCATCATTGTGCCGTGCCCCGGTTGGGCGGCATCGCATTCAAGCCGGTAGTGTTTTTCACCGTAGCCTTGTTGCTGGGGATCAATATGGTTATGGGGCATTCGGAGATGTTGTCCGAAATCGAGAACGATGTTCGGCCCTTGGCTTTCGCCTTCTGCTCCATCATGGTTCTGTATCTGGTTGGCATGGCCGATGACTTGATCGGCATCCGTTATCGAGCCAAGTTCGTTATCCAGATTCTGTGCGGCATGATGCTTATCGCCGGTGGTATATATATCGATAACCTGTACGGCATTCTAGGCATTCATTCGGTTCCATTATGGCTGGGGTATCCTCTGACCATTCTGTTCGTGGTCTTCATCATCAATGCCATCAACCTGATCGATGGCATTGACGGACTGGCTTCCGGGCTATGCAGTATTGCCTGTTTGCTTTATGGGTTGACTTTTCTTATGTTTCACCAGTATATATATGCCATGCTGGCGTTCGCCACATTAGGGGTGTTAGTGCCGTTCTTTTATTACAATGTTTTCGGGAATGCCGAGCACGGAAAAAAGATTTTCATGGGTGACACAGGCAGCCTGACCGTTGGCATGATGCTCTGTCTTCTCAGTCTCAAGTTGACTATGTGTGGGACAGATGATAATACGGTACATATAAATCCGATGGTGCTGGCATTCTCCCCGCTGCTGATTCCTTGCTGTGATGTGGTCCGGGTTTATCTGCATCGGGTACGCAACGGAAAGAACCCGTTCTTGCCGGATAAGAACCATATCCACCATAAACTACTTGCTGTCGGAATGCAGCAGCGAAGTGTCATGATTATCGTCATATCCGTATCGACCGTATTCATACTGTTTAATATTCTTCTCTCCCTTTATCTGAATGTAAACTGGATCGTACTAGTCGATATCCTGATATGGACTTTCACCAATATCCGACTGACGAAACGTATCGGACAGCTTCAGTCGAGACAGGCAACCAACAAATAAAAATCAATGAAATATGAAAATCAGATACATTTTACTCTTATTGACCGTGGCTTCCCTGCTAGGATCATGTGCCGCGCCGAAAGTCGCTTATTTTACGGACCTGAAACCGGGTATGGCAGAGCAGGTTCTTAATCCATTGGAAATCAGGGTACGTCCCGAAGACAAGATTTCCATATTGGTCAACAGCAAAGACCCTTTGTTGATGGACCTTTTCAACCTTCCGATTATATCCCGACAAATCGGTATAAGATCAGAAGCATCCAACAATCAAGGAATGTCAGGATACACGATAAACAAGGATGGAAATATCGATTTTCCCGTGCTGGGGCATATCCATGTGGCGGGAATGACACGCGAGGAGATTGCCTTGTGCATAAAAGAAGAGTTGATCTCGAAAAACCTCGTAAAAGATCCGGTAGTAACAGTGGAATTCATGAACCTGACCGTTTCCGTGTTGGGTGAGGTCGCCAACCCCGGACGTTTCAATATCGACAAGGACAGGCTGACGCTCCTGGACGCTTTAAGCATGGCCGGGGACCTTACCGTCTACGGGAAACGGGAGAACGTGCTGGTACAGCAGGGAGGAAAACGGGCAAAAAGACCCTGTACCGGGTCAATCTGAATTCGGGATATGACCTTTATGCTTCTCCCGTGTACTACCTGCAACAGAACGATATTGTTTATGTCGAACCTAACTCGGTCAGGGCAAGACAATCGACAGTCAATGGGAACAACGTGCGGTCTACCTCTTTTTGGTTATCGTTGGCCTCGCTGCTGACCACCATTACCGTGTTGATCGTGAAATAAATATAGAATCTGATATGGCCGTAAATCAAAAGAATACAAAACCGGGACAGCCGGATGATTTCCTGCGGATACAGGATCTGTTGTACCTGTGCCTCGCGAGGTGGAAGTGGTTCGTCCTGTCTTTGGCGATAACGACAGGTGTTGCTGCTGTCTATCTGCTGTGTACCCCTGCCGTATATACACGCACTGCTTCGGTGTTGATCAAGGAGGATTCCAAAGGCAAGTCGGTTTCCCCGGATCTGGAATCCTTTTCGGAGTTTGGGTTGTTCCAGTCCAGCACCAATGTAAATAACGAACTCATCACCTTTCAGTCGCCGGCTTTAATGACCGAGGTAGTTAAACGATTTCGTTTGGATATGAATTACTTCGTTCCGGGGAAATTCCACCGTCAGGTGGCCTATGGACTGACATTACCAGTGGATGTAACGATAAGTGACTTTCCTGAAAACGAATCGGCTGGGTTTACATTGGAAGTACAGCCAGACAGCACATTACTCTTATCCGACTTTACACGTAACGGGACGGAGCTCGACGGAAAGGATATAAAGGGCCGCTTGCTCGACTCCATCACTACGCCATTAGGGAAAATCATTATCCATGCAACCCCCAATTATGTGAAAGGCGAGACATACACATTGTATGTAGGTAAATCCAGTTTGTATGATGCTGTAAACTCCTGCTCGTCCAATCTGTCCGTTTCATTGAATAATGAGAAAGCGTCAGTTATCGACCTGTCATTCAGGGATAATTCTGTACAACGGGCGGAGGATGTATTGAGCATGTTGATTTCCGTTTATAATGAGAACTGGGTAAGGGACAAGAATCAGATCGCTATCAGCACCTCGATGTTCATCAACGAGCGTTTGGGCGTAATCGAACAGGAACTGGGCAACGTGGACGAGGACATTTCATCCTACAAGTCCGAACATCTGTTACCCGACGTGCAGGCGGCTTCGAGCATGTATATGGCGCAGAGCAGCCAGACGAATGCGCAGATTCTGGCTTTGAACAACCAGCTCTACATGACCCGCTACATCCGGAACTATTTGTCCAATGACGCCAACCGTACCCAACTGCTTCCGGCCAATTCCGGCATTGAAAGCGCCAATATTGAATCGCAGATTGCCGAATACAACAAACAACTGTTGCAGCGCAACAGCCTGGTTGTCGAACAGCAGTACGGAAAATCCGCTGGTCGTTGATATGGATCAGGCCCTGGCATCCATGCGTGGGGCGATAATCAGGTCTATCGACAATCAGATAGTAACCTTGAATTCGCAGATAAAAAGTTTGCGGCAGACGGAGCAACAGACAACATCACGTATAGCAGCTAACCCTACACAAGCCAAATACCTGCTCTCGGTGGAACGCCAGCAGAAGGTAAAGGAGGCTCTTTATTTGTTCTTACTAAAAGCGTGAGGAGAACGAGCTTTCTCAGGCATTTACGGCCTACAATACCCGTATTGTTGCCCCGCCCCACGGTAGCATGTTGCCGATGTCACCCGTAAAAGAAAAACATCTTAATGGTCGCGTGTGCTTTGGGACTGCTTATTCCGGTAGTCATCATCTTCATTCGTGAGAACATGAATACCCGTGTTCGTGGAAGAAAAGATCTGGAAAGCGTAACCGTACCGTTCATCGGTGAAATTCCGCTGTTCACAAGAAAGAAGAAAGGAATATTCAGAAAGAAACCACAGGAAGTCAGGGCCATTGTTGTCAAGGAGGGCAGCCGTGACATCATCAACGAGGCATTCCGTGTATTGCGTACCAACTTGGAGTTCATGACTGGCAAGGATAAGGCATCGAATGTCATCATCGTGACCTCGTTCAATCCGGGCAGCGGCAAGTCGTTCCTGACCATGAATATCGCCGTGAGCTTTGCCATTAAAGGGAAGAAAGTGTTGGTAATCGACGGTGACCTGCGTCACGGCTCTGCGTCATCCTATATCGACTCTCCTACCAAGGGGTTGAGCGACTATCTTGGCGGCAGGATTGACAATCTCAATGAAATAATTGTCACCAATCCGAAACAGAAATATCTGGACATCCTTCCTGTCGGCACCATACCTCCCAACCCCACCGAACTGTTGTTCGACGACCGGCTGAAACAGGTAATAGATACCGTAAGGGAACAATACGAATATGTGCTGATTGACTGTCCGCCCATCGAACTGGTGGCCGACACGCAGATAATCGAGAAGCTGGCTGACCGTACTATTTTCGTGGTTCGTGCAGGATTGCTTGAACTGAGTATGCTTGCTGAACTGGAGAAAATCTACGGGGAGAAAAAATACAAGAACATGTCCCTGATCCTGAATGGAACCGAGGGAAGCGGTGGTCGCTACGGATACCGTTATGGCTATCGGTATGGTTATCACTATGGTTACGGTTCGGAATATCACTATGGTTCCGATGAAAAATATATAGAGTAAATCGTTGATTATCAAGCAATTAAATACGGAGTAAGAATGTAAATTTGATTTCCCTATTGTTTCACTAAAAATCACAACTATGGCACAGAACGATTTTACAGAAGACAAAGCGACCTTATTCGGTGCGGGTATGGTTACTGTAGGTGTATTTGGTAAAACAGCATTGATTACCAAAGGAGTCGGAGTGGTTGCCGCAACAAAAGCCGGAGTATTGGCTGGTGGATTTATCTGTCCTCCTGCGGCTATCTGTATCGGTTTAGCTTGTGTTGGGGCCGGGTTGATAAATCATTTCGGCAAGCGAAACTGGTGGTGAAGTTTATCACCGGGACAATCAATTCATTCCCGGATTCCGCATATATGTCATGTGGAATCGGGAATGATTAAAAAGTTTTATGTCATTATATGTGGTTTTTTAAAAAAAGGGAAAAACAAAATATAATAAAGCTAATCGGTTTTACAGACTATCATTCGCATATTCTTCCGGGCGTGGATGACGGTGTACAAACGATGGACGAATCTTTGGAAATTCTACGTTTGTATGAGGAGCAAGGGATCAAATCCGTATGGCTCACACCGCACATCATGGAAGACATTCCCAATACGACTGCCCATCTTCGCGACCGTTTTGCAGAATTGCAGGCTGCTTACACAGGTGGCGTACAACTGCACCTTGCAGCGGAAAACATGCTTGACAATCTCTTTGAGGAACGGCTGGGAAAGAATGACCTGCTACCTTTAGGCGAGAATGGCGACCACCTGCTGGTGGAAACCTCTTATTTCAGTCCTCCGATGGGCTTGAAAAATATCCTGCTTCGCATCAAATCTAAAGGATACCACCCTGTTCTCGCCCATCCGGAGCGTTATGCTTATATGGATGAATCGGATTACCGACAGCTAAAAGACATGGGTGTGAAATTCCAGATTAATCTTCCATCAATAGCGGGTATGTATGGCAACCGGATTAAGAAAAAGGCCATGTTTCTTATGAGAGAACAGGCTATTGCTTATATAGGGACAGATATTCACAGTTACAGTATATTTCAAAAGTTCATTTGTACAAGCGTTACAAGAAACGTACAAAAACTGCTTGATTTATAGTCAAGATTATTGCGGCTATGGATAGCCAAGCTATAACAAAAATTCCTATTAATAAACAACAAGATGACAAGCGGAGAAAAGGCTCTTTATCATTCCATTATAGAGCAGTTAAAAGATAAGGAACTTTCCGATAGCCAAAAAGACAATTTTGTGAAAAAGCTGGATGAACTGTTCAAAAGTATGAATGACCAATCAAAAGAATTTCAATTAAACTCAATTTTATGAAAGCATGTTTTATGGGCTTGGGCTATATCGGATTGCCTACAGCCATTATCGCAGCAAAGCACGGAGTACAGGTAACGGGTGTTGACATCAACCCCAAAGTTGTAGAGCTGACCAATCAAGGTAAGCTCCACATCATTGAACCGGGGATGGAAGAAATGCTGCAAGAAGTTGTGAAAAACGGGACATTGCACGCAAGCACGAAGCCGGAGACAAGTGACGCTTACTTTATGGTTGTTCCCACCCCGTTCAAAGGTAATCATGAGCCTGATATTTCGTATGTAGAGGCGGCAACTCGTGCTGTACTTCCTTTTCTCAAGGAAGGTGACTTATATGTAATTGAAAGCACATCACCCGTTGGTACGACTGATAAAATGCGTGACTTAATTTTCGCTGAGCGTCCTGAATTGGAAGGTAAAATTTATATCGCCTATTGCCCCGAGCGTGTACTTCCGGGCAATGTGATTTATGAGTTGGTACATAACGACCGTGTCATTGGCGGTATGAACGAAGAAAGTACAACAAAAGCAATCGAGTTCTACTCGCAGTTCGTACAGGGGACGCTGCATCGGACTAATTGCAAGACCGCTGAAATGTGCAAACTGACTGAGAACAGCAGTCGTGACGTGCAGATAGCTTTTGCCAATGAACTTTCATTGATTTGCGACAAGGCAGGGATTAATGTTTGGGAACTTATCAGGCTTGCCAACAAACATCCGCGCGTAAATATCCTGCAACCTGGCTGTGGAGTCGGAGGTCATTGTATTGCTATCGATCCATATTTCATTACAGCGGATTTTCCGGTTGAAAGTCGCATAATTTCTACAGCACGCGAAATCAACAATTATAAATCGTTCTATTGTGCTGAAAAAAGTAAAGAACGCCATGTTTGAATTTGAACTGAAAAATCACTGTAAGCCTGTGGTAGCAATGATGGGGTTGGCATTCAAACCGGACATTGACGATTTGCGTGAATCTCCAGCAAAATATATCACAACTAAAGTAATGCAAGGATGTAATAATGCCAACATTTTAGTGGTAGAGCCAAATGTGAAAGAACATAACGTGTTCAAGTTGACAGACTATAAAGAGGCTTATGACAAAGCCGATATTGTTGTGTTCCTTACAGCCCATACACCTTTCAAAGAACTACCGTGGAAAGATGATAAAGTGATACTTGATTTCTGTGGAATATTTAAGCAATAGAGGTAGACAATCATTAAGTTTACCAAGACTTACCCTCCCAATAAACGTACACATATACTGATTGCAGATTTACAGAAAATCTATTGCTTTAAGAAGATGACATTAAGCCAAGTTTTCAAATCAAGATTGTTGTCAAATATTTGGAATCAGTTTCTCCTTTATGGTTTCAGTAGCATTATACCAATTCTACTAATTCCATATTTGTTGAACGTTATAGGAGTAGAAAAATACGGTCTTGTAAATTTTGCCATTATATTTAGCTTTTACTTTCAGATATTCAATGAGTTCGGTTTCGATTTATCTAATGTCAGGCATGTCGTCAATAATAGAGACAATCAAGAAAAATTGGGAAGGATAGTTTCTTCTATTCTGCAATGTAAGTTTTTTCTCATACTCTGTTCTCTATTTGTTTATATTTTAGTTGTAGGGTTGATTCCTTCACTAAGGAATGAACTCACGCTTTATATATTAGCCTTTATTCGTTTGATAGGGGTTGTCATTGCTCCCTATTGGCTTTTCCGTTCAATGGAGGACATTAAATATATAACACGTATCAGCGTGCCAATAAAGCTATTATGTATATTGCCTATTTTTTAATCGTTAAGTCTACTGATGATTATGCATTGGTGATGTTGTGCTATGCTCTTGAAACATTTGTTTCAGGTATTGTCGCTTTATTCATTGCCCAAAAAAGATACGGGATCAAACTTCAAATAGTCTCGGCACAAGAAGTGAAATTTTATCTTAAGGATAGTATTCCGTTTTTCTCATCAACTTTTTTGATGAGAGCCTATAAAACAATGAATACCTTAGTGCTTGGCTTTATTCTTGGAGATTTTGCAGTCGGATTATATACAGCTGCGGAAAAACTTCATAATGCGTATTCATCATTTGTTTCTCCGCTTTTATCTCAGATATTTTACCCATATTTCACAAGGATAAAAAATATGGGGTAGCGACTAAGATGGTATTGCTTTTATGTATTGCCAATACAATCGCTTTAGCTTGTATATATTTCTTATCACCGTATCTTATACCGATTTTTATTAAGACTGAAACAGCAAGTATAACCACGTATTTCAACCTATTCTTGCTTTTATTGGCGATTAGTGTGCCAGCTGACATGTTCGGTTTCCCTTATTTGGGCGTACTTGGAAAAATCAATGAGGTAAATATGACAACCATTTATTCTGCAATCATATACATCATTGTTGTCCTTGTCTTGATTCTTACTCACAGTATTAGCATAGGAAGTGTTATTTGGGCTTTGATTATAGCGAACGTGGGATGTTTGGTTTTGCGCCTATATTTAGCCAATAAAGTAAGAGTTGGTAATGTTGATAAACAATAGGATATACAATATAGATACTAATTCTCGACATTGGGCTATTTCTTTAGCCTTAATTGTAATCTTGTCTGTAATAATGACATTTATTCCTTTTGTAGGACTGTGTTTGTCATTAATGTTTTTCAGACAAAGGTTTGCCCCCATTCTATTTATTATCTTTTCTTTCTATTTTGGTTGGTTTTATGAGCCACAAATGGATTTGTTGGTTCATTATGAGCATTTTCATCGTATTGCCGACAAATCATTGGTTGAGCAATGGATGGACTCTGGAACATCAAAATATGGCAAAGAAATATATCCTGTATTATTTAAATATTTCATTGGTTTAATTGCTGATAACCGGAATTTTTTCTCTGCTTGTGCGTGTGTGGTATATACTTCTCTATTTATATTTGGAGTCGTAAAACCACTCCAGCCATTATATATGCAGAAAATGTCAATTCCTGCATGGCTACTCTTCCTGGGAGTGATTTTTACTGTAGAATACTATTGGTTTCTCGGTTTTCGCTTTTGGAGCGGAGCATTTGTTTTTACTGGCTTCTATTTGAGATACCTTAATTCAGGAGCCGTTAAGTACCTTTGGTTATCTGCGTTATGTATTTGTTTTCACTATTCACTACTCGCCTTATGTGTCGCGGCTGTATTAAACCTACTCTTGCGATATAGGTTTAAAGTGTACTATTTAATTCTTATCGTATCATTCATCGTTCGCTTTGCGAAAATCGCGTTTGTCACTAATATCGCACAATTTGGCATATTTGAAAACTACGTCAAAGAGAGCGTTAGGAATCAAAATATCATACAGTCTGTTGGAAAGTATGCAGAGGAAATACGCGAGTATGGTAATCAGTTCTATTTGCTTCGTGAAACAATTGCCGTTTTCGGTGTCTTGGCTGTGATCTATATACTATATAAAAAAATAGGGAAAGAATTTTGGGAGCAGAATGTCAAATTCTGGGGGTTCTGTATTCTCCTATTGTCTTTTGCCAATTTCGGATATGTCAGTTTGACTTTTTATGATAGATTCTTCAAACTTGCCGTGCTATTCTTATATGTTTTTACATATATGTGGGTTATGGATATTCAATCCAAATTGAGTTTTAAGTCCCAGCTACTAATAACTATGGTTACAATTATACCGGTATTGTATTTCATTGTTACACCATTAGTTGAACAGAGGCACATGTTGTTCCAACTAAACTTATGGTTTAGTAATCTATGTTCATGATGAAAAATTTTGTAATCTGAATTTCTCATCGTGCTGATGTATGGTCTATGGATAGCTACCAATACGAACAACCAAAAAGGCATAACATCAGAAAACGAAAATAGATTAACCGTTGATGTTCAATGTTCTTAATTATTTTAATCATATCAATTGAAACACTAACAATGAGGGTATTAATAACTGTTCCCACTAAATCCGGATATGGAGGAGTAACTAATTATTATTTAGGGATTAAAGAGTATTGGAAAGAAAATATTGAATATTTTTATTTCGGTCGTAAGCCTTGGCGTAATATATTTTATCCATTTTTAATTATCCGTTTTATAATCCGATTGATTTGCTTTAAACCTGATATAGTACTACTTAACCCATCGCTTGGAGATAAAGCCTTAAAACGAGATTTTATATATTTAAACATTTGCCGATTTTTCAGAAAGAAAACATCCGTATTTATTCATGGTTTCAATTTCGAGTATGCTAAAAATGCAGATTGGAAATGGATAAGTGCCAATTTGAATAAGGCCTTGTGTATTTTTGTGTTATCCCAAGATTTCAAGAATGAATTGATAAGGAGGGGGATAAAATCTGATATACATCTAACTTCGACAAAAGTACCCGATTATTTTATTTCAGGTTTTGACCTTTCGATGAGACAAGGAAAAGCCGAAAACATTATGTATAGCGGGCGAATAGAAAAGGCCAAGGGTGTATATGAAACAGTCGATACATTTTCAATACTTAAGTCACAATACAAGGATCTGACATTGACCTTTGTCGGTGATGGCTCAGAACTTCCTATGTTGAAACAATATGTTGAGAATAAGAAAATAAAGGATGTCCGTTTTACTGGAGAGTTACGTGGGGAAGATTTTAAAAAGGAATACATTAACGCCGATATGTATTTGTTTCTAAGTTATACGGAAGGTATGCCAACTGTGGTTTTGGAAGCAATGATTTTCGGACTCCCTATTTTTACCAGAAAAGTGGGTGGCCTAATAGATTTCTTTGAAAATGGAAAGATGGGATATATATCAAGTTCGTTAGATCCGGCAGTTTTTGCAGAAGCAATGAAACCATATATCGAGAATCCTGCTAAAATGAGGAGTGTATCAATATATAATTCCGAATATGCGAAAACCCATTTTGTTGCATCCGTTGTTGTCCGAAAATTTGAAAATACACTAAAGAAATATATTGAGCTATGAATATTCTGAGAATCAAGAAGCTAATATTTTTACACCTCCAACATCTACCCATGAAATCAAGGGCATGGAGACCATTAGTTTGCAAATGGGGTGGAGTGCAGATAATCAGCCCCAAAAAGAACGTTTATCGGTGAGGGCGTCATATTTGACACAAATTATCCACAAGATATTTTTATCGAAGAAGGTGTTCGTTTGACATCGGGGGTGAAAATAGTAACACATTTCATGAATCCTAATACTGGAAGTTACGACAGGGGAAGGTTCATATCTGCAAAGGCGCCTATCTCGGAATGAATACTTTGGTGGTAAAACCTGTAACAATTGGAGAGCGAGCTATAATTGGAGCAGGTTCTGTTGTGACCAAAGATATACCAGCCAATGAAGTTTGGGCAGGAAATCCCGCAAAATTTATAAGAAAACGGTAGGATTAATTCATATGGACATTATATCATTCTATAGGGTAGAACGTTGGCTATTTGAACGCCATATTCCGGTTTTGCCCAAAATCGTACAACTATTGATTTTTCTCATTTTCAATTCAAAAATAACCGCTGATTCAAAAATAGGAAAAGGGTCATACTGTGTGTGCAAAGGGATTAGCACTGTCTTAATACCGGGAACAGAAATCGGAGAAAATTGCGTATTAGGATTGCGATTTTCTACTGTACGGCAGTTTCCATATAAAGAAGTTCCTTGTCTAAAGAATAATGTTTGGGTGGGACCTAATGTTATTATTGCTGGCCCTGTTGTAATAGAAGATGATGTGGTAATCGCTGGAAATTCATTTGTCAACCGAAGTGTTCCCAAAGGTGCTATTGTAGCAGGATGTCCGGCAAAGATTATTGGCTGGAGAAAGAATCTTGATTATGCGATTGAGACAAACCCAAAGTATAAAGATGGCCGTATGCCATTCTTGACAAAATGAATAACACCAATGAATGATATTGCAGATGCTTTTTATAAGCTAAAAATTTATTGTGAGACTGAACATTTCAAGGGTTGGGATCCGTATGATGGTCTCAACTCTAAAATTTTTCAGGCAATTCCGCTGCTGAAAAAGTCTGTATTGTGCAGATTGATGGTCATACAAGGTTTCAAGCGTTGCCCTTTCAATATGAGACGGATGGCTTTCGTTCCGAAAGAGTATAACGCAAAAGGTATCGGGCTGTTCTTGTCCGGATATTGCAATCTGTATAAAGTTGTGGAAAATCATCCGCAATTATCCGAAAAAATGGGAACGTTGGAGATGATAAAGGCTCGGATTGAAGAATTGGCAGAGTTGCTTATATCCTTACAATCTAAAGGCTACAGCGGTGCTTGCTGGGGGTATAACTTCGATTGGCAGGCACGCCGTCTGTTTCTTTTTCCCAAATTCACGCCCACAGTAGTTGCTACAAATTTCTGTGCCACGGCACTGATGCAGGCATATGAAATAACTAGGAACAAACACTATTTGGAGATTGCATTAAGTGCAGCGGATTTTGTAATAAAAGATTTGCATCGCACGCCGTATAATGGTGGCTTTCTCTTTTCTTATAGTCCGTTAGAGGGTAATGACACTGTGTTCAATGCTTCGCTGCTCGGTTCTCGATTGTTGAGTTATTGTTTTTATTATACACAACAGGAGGAATACAAAAGACTAGCGGAGCTATCCATTAAAGCCTGTTGTTCCGGGCAACGGGAAGACGGGGCTTGGGTATATGGAATGCTCCCCGTACAGAATTGGGTAGACAGCTTTCATACAGGATATAATTTAGATGCGCTGATCGCTTATCAAGAGTTGACAGAGGATCATGCTTTCAATGGTTACATCGAAAAAGGTTTCGACTACTATGTCAATCATTTTTTCGAAGCGGACGGAACTCCTAAATATTATGATAACCGAATGTATCCTATTGACATCCATTGTCCAGGGCAGCTATTGATAACATTGACCCGCCTACATAAGATGAAAAAATATGAGGAACTTGCCAAAAAAGTATTGCAATGGACAATCCGAAATATGCAAGATAAAAAGGGGTATTTCTACTACCAATTAAAACCTGGCATCAGTTCTAAAATCTCGTATATGCGATGGAGTAATGCATTTATGTTTAATGCAATGTCGCATTATTTACTCGCAATATAAAATTTCCAACATAAATGAATAAAGTTTCTTTAAACGGAGTCGAAATATAGTTCGATTCCGAACAGTCTTTGTTGTCTTTTGTAAACGATAATAAGGGCATATTAGTAGCCATAAATGCTGAGAAAATTTTACATGCTACAGATCAGACACGAGGAATTATCAATCGGAACATAGGGTATTGCGATGGAGCCGGCGCACAAATGGCTCTCAAACAAAAAGGTTTTGAAAATGCGTGTAAAATTCCCGGTTGTGAGTTGTGGCTCAAAATTGTAGCTCAATTTTATAGAGAAAAGACTTTTTATTTGATAGGTGGTAAACCTCAAATCATAGAAGAAACTGTGTCTAAACTGCGTAAAGAATATGCAGGGATTCACATTATCGGTTATCGGGATGGATATATCAAGGCAAACGAGGAACGGGAAAGACTTATAAAAGACATAACCGAAAAAAGACCTGATGTGGTATTTGTGGCTATGGGGTCTCCTAAACAGGAATTACTGATGGAAGAAATACAGCATAGACACAAAGCCATCTTTCAAGGATTAGGCGGCAGCTTCGATGTATATACTGGCCATGTGGAAAGGGCTCCTAAATGGTGGGTGAACCACAATCTTGAATTTGCCTATCGGTTGCTCAAAGAACCGAAAAGAATAAAACGGCAAATTCACTTGATAAAGTATGCCTGGTGGCTGATAACTAAAAAATTATAGAACAATGAAGAAGGTAATGCTGGTCTTCGGGACTCGTCCGGAGGCCATTAAGATGGCTCCGTTGGTGAAGGAGTTCCAAAAAAAATCAGCAGACTTTGAAACAATCGTCTGCGTGACGGGGCAGCATCGTGAAATGCTCGATCAGGTGTTGCAGATATTCGATATCAAGCCGAATTATGACTTGAACATCATGAAGCAGGGGCAAGATCTGTATGATGTAACCGCCCGTGTGCTGACCGGGATGCGTGATGTGTTGAACAAGGCGAAACCTGATGTGGTATTGGTGCACGGTGACACAACCACTTCTACTGCCGCCGCACTCGCAGCTTTCTATCAGCAGATCCCTGTAGGTCATGTAGAAGCGGGCCTGCGTACCCACAACATATACAGCCCTTGGCCGGAGGAGATGAACAGACAAATAACAGGGCGCATTGCCACCTATCACTTTTCTCCGACCGCTTTAAGCAAGAAAAATCTGTTGACGGAAGGTGTGCAGGAGGACAAGATAACCGTAACAGGGAATACGGTCATCGATGCCCTTCATATCGTTGTTGATAAAATAAAGACTGACGGAGCTCTACAACAAGAACTTGCCGGGGTGCTGGAAAAAGCGGGTTACGATACCTCACGGCTTGCTGATGGCAAGAAACTCGTTTTGATAACCGGACACCGACGTGAAAATTTCGGAGACGGATTCATCAGCATGTGCACAGCCATTAAGGATCTGACGGCAAAATATCCATATGTGGACTTTGTCTATCCGATGCACTTGAACCCCAATGTCCGCAAACCTATCCATGAAGTATTCGGGGAGAATTTGAATAGTTTGGGAAATATGTTCTTTATCGAACCATTGGAATATCTGAGTTTCGTGTTCCTGATGGAAAAAGTGACCCTTGTCCTTACCGACAGCGGTGGTATTCAGGAAGAGGCTCCGGGGTTAGGCAAACCGGTACTGGTGATGCGTGACACCACCGAACGTCCGGAGGCGTTGGATGCAGGAACGGTAAAATTGGTAGGAACCGATTATAACAAAATTGTCTCCGAGGTATCGATTTTATTGGATGATGCATCTGCTTATGAGCAAATGAGTAAAGCCATTAATCCTTACGGTGACGGAAAAGCGTGTATGCGTATAACGCAAACACTTAATGTTCGGTTGTAACTTTTGTATTTTCTTGACACATTCACCAGAAGAAATATGTTAGTACCGAAGGTGAATGTCGTATTGCAGGCGGACAAAGACATCGGCAGCATAACAGAGGCAGACATTTGGCTCAATTGTATGGACGGCAACGGTAACTTCTTGTCTGTGGCTGCGGAAGACCATACCGGCGACGGACATTACATTGCCACCTTGCCGTTAGACTACAGCCCGGTAGAGCCTTTCATCCAAGTTCACTTGAATGAAATGGTCTATGATTACCTGTCCATTCCGAATTTCAAAGCGGGACAGGAATGTCAAATCTCGCTTATACTCGGTACGGACGGGCTTCGCACACCGGGAATAGGAGCTGAAATCGACGACTGGGAAGTTGTGGAAGGAGATGTCACATTCGTAAAATGACAAAATATAATAAATGACGCCTGCTGGTTTTGTTATCATTGGCAGGCGTTTCACTTTTTATCCCTCATTCAGGAATCCCGGCATTTACCGAGTGTTCCGCTTGTTCTGCACGTCTTTTTCCCATTTCGATGTGAAGGATTTACCACAAAGGGCTTGGAGAAGAAGAAACACATAGCAGAACTGAAAATCCGACCTAGCTAAAAAGAAAAACAGATTTCTTATTTATGCCTTCAGACTCCGGACAAATTAACTCTATAGTTTTTTGAGCATTCCTTCGTTCGTATTGGGATTTATGGTTATTTTTGTAATTCAATCAATAATATGACGATAATGGCAAAGACATACCAAAGGACTAAATTACAAGAAGTCACGATCAGAGGATATAAATCCATAGCCTATGACAGACCTGTGACCTTGAAGCTGGGTGATGTCAGCATCTTGTTGGGTGCCAACGGTGCAGGCAAGAGCAATATCATCAGTTTTTTCCGGATGCTGAGCTACATGATGAGCAAGTCATTCGGGAGATATGTGGAAATATCGGGCACGTCTCATGCCTTGCTGCATTACGGCATTAAACGGACACCGGTCATGTCCGGAGAACTGAAGTTTGCCGACAGCAATTCCATGGATGTTTATGGCTTTTCATTGGCCAATGCCACTCCCGACAGGCTGATTATCACGGAAGAGCGGATTACATGGCATCGCAAGGGGGAAAAAGCCCTATGAGATAGCACTGGAACCGAATTTCAAGGAGTCCGCTCTCGCAGAGTGTGAGGATCCGGTTGCCAAAACTATTTTCCAGATGCTTTCTTACTGCAAGGTATATCAGTTTCACGATTCATCGACAGAGGGGCCGCTACGTCAGGCTTGTCCCGTCGAGACGGCCAATTACCTCCAGTCGCACGGAAACAATCTGCCTTCTTTCCTGCTGTTCCTGCGGGAGAACTACAAGGATGCCTACAACCGGATTGTTGACTATGTCCGTGACGTAGTTCCCCAGTTCCAGGACTTCTATCTGGAGCCCGTGGGTGGTATCATTTCTCTCCGGTGGATAGATAATTCTGCCACGGACTATCGTTTCAATGCCTACGAGTTCTCCGACGGATCTATCCGTTTCATTGCCCTGGCCGCCTTGCTTCTGCAGCCTGCCCAGACAATGCCCAACGTCATCATTTTGGATGAACCGGAACTTGGCTTGCATCCCTATGCCATCAGCCAGCTGGCAGAAATGATTAAGGATGCGTCCATACACGCACAGGTCATTATTGCCACGCAGAGCAAGGATTTGGTCGATCATTTCGACATCGGCGATATCTCTGTGGTGGAAATGAACAAGGAAACGCAGGCAACCTCTGTCACTCACCTTGACGCCAAAGAATATCATCTTTGGCTTCAGAACTATACGGTGAGCGAACTTTGGGACAAAAACATCATAGGAGGACGTCCCGTATGAAAGCGAAGATTATTCATGTCCTTTGTGAGGGACAGACGGAACAGGGATTTGTGGAGGAAGTGTTGCGTCCCTACCTGCAAGCGCAAGGTGTGGCAGGTGTAAAAAGCATCCTGATTACCACTAACAAGAAAAAGAATGCCCGTGGTGGAATGCTGAGCTATGCTCAGGCGGTGACAGACCTAGAACTGTTGCGGAAAATGAAGATGGACGGCGAATACGAACGTCATGTTTTCACAACGATGTTCGACCTCTACGCATTGCCGGATGATTTTCCCGGTTATGAAGCAGCCAAAGCAATCGGTGAGCCTTACGCCCGTGTCGCAGCATTGGAAACGGCGTTTGCTGAAGCAATCAACGATAGTCGTTTCATTCCCTATATTCAGCTGCATGAATTTGAAGCTCTGCTCTTTTGCGGTATTGACTATCTGGCAAAGCGTTACCCCGGTTGTGAGAAACGCTGCGAACAGCTGAAAAAAGACCTGGAGAAAACCAGCAACCCCGAGCTGATAAACAATAGTCCGGAAACGGCTCCGAGCAAACGTATTATCAAGGCGATAGAAGGAGACAAAAAACAGCATTACAACTACAATAAGCCGGCTACCGGCAAAGATGTTACCAAAAGTGTCGGCATGGATGAACTTCGTGCCCGGTGCAGTCACTTCAATGAATGGATAGAAAAGTTGATAGACTGCTGATTCTGTAATCAGATAATATCAAGGTTCTGACAGACAGGTTCGAGTGTTTATCTCAAAAATGGAAGAGATGGGGATTATACAGAAAGAGGGTGTAGGAAGAAATACTCGCTATATAAAGACTGCGAGTTTCCCATCTTTTAATTGAGAAGACAATTTTTGCTCTGTCCAAAAAACAAGTTTTTGGTCAAAAAACAGCACAAATAACTGATTATCAATTATTCTTTCAATGCCCGAAAATCTGTTTTTTTGTACGAAAGAGTTCTTTCACTTTTCTATCCCTCATTCCGGAATTCCGGCATTTACCAGATATTACTAATTAAAAAATTTAGATAAGTAACGAGATGCTAGATTTGATTAGTTGCTCGTAAGGTATAAGGCATCGACATTCTTCTGTTATTTAGTCAGTTGAAAAAATGTAACAATTATTTCTCTGATACCTAATACTTTTTCTATTTACACCATCCACGGATTCTTATACGGATCATAATCCGTCTGGAAAGTAGCCAGTTGCCAGTCGGTGACAGGTTTCTTCGAGTCATCGACTTTGCGGGGAATCTGCGGATTAAGCCGTAGTTTGGCGGCATCATTGAGCCATTTCATGCTATCCTCGTAATCGCGCATGCGGACAACACTGACATTATTCGGAGCAATGAGTTTCGTGAGTTCGTAGATGGCCAGCCGGACCATGTGCTTCTTGAGATTGTAGTTGCGGGGGTCATGCAACGAGAGGTTCTGCCCGACTTGCGGTGTGTCCGCGTTCACATCCGTTTCCGGGTAAAATACCCGTCCGTCATAAACGACATATTCGTGTTCCGACAACTCATAGGCATTGTATGATGAATCGTAATCGGCTATGGCTCCCCAGCAGTCGGAAACCATCGGGTCAAGATTGTAATCGAAACCTTCAAGCGTCATCAAAGTATAGAATGCTCCTTCATACTCGACGACTGCCCACAGAGGATACTCGACAGGCTGCCATAACGAGGCTTCCGCCTCGATCCAACCGCCGACCAACGGGATACGGACATCATCGAACTTGTACCCGTTTTCATTAAGACAAGTATAAACAATGCCGTTATAATTCACTTTATCTCCCGGATAATAGGTGTTGAACTGGGAATAATTTACAACTTGTCCCGCATCGACACGGATATCAGAACTCTCTTCCCAATAGACAACCGTTGCCGGCTTGCGATAGCCGCTGACGGAGCGTATCACCTCATGGATTTGTCCCTCGAAATAGACATGCACACCCACGGGATAGGTAATCCGACGGTCGTATTCGGCGATATATTTTCCTTTTGCAAGTTCCTTTTCAATCTCGTAGTTCTCCGACAAATATTCCACGATACTCATCTCCGTCGATTCTTCCGCCTGGATGAATCGTGCATCATTGCCCCGCGTGAGTTGTGCCAGGGCTTCCGGAGTAATTATCCCAAGATAGTCGTCATTATTGAGAAACCGTCTGTACATATCCTTGTTCCGTTATTAGTATGAAAATCCTTCCTGAATTACCGATGTGGATACCACATACCCGTTCCCGTCGCCTCCGCTCTTGAACTTGTACCAGCTGTCACGCAGGTAGTAACAGAGCAGGTAGTCAAGGCAGTCGGACAAGTGCCCGTACCGTTCATATTTGACACCGGTTTTCGGGTCGGTAGTTTTCTGTTTATTCTTTGTACCGTCCTCGTTACGAAGCTGGTAAATCAGATCCTGGGTAAGTTTGCGACATTTGATATCGATTTGTATCTCCCAGCCTTCATAGCCCCCGAATACCTCGTTGACGAACTCGCACCGTGTAGCCTGCGGAGGCTGCTTGCGTAATAGCTTTACCTTCGGTCGCAGGATTCCTCTGCCGAAAGTGTCCGTGATGATGGTATAGTTGTTGATGCCGTCCTCGTTGGTGGTGGAGCGTTGTAACCCGGAAGGGTCACCGGTCACATCCACTCCGCCGATATGCTTGTCCCGGTAAAGTTTTAAGCGTACTTTCCGTGCCAACGCAGGTGTGTTGTTCTCCTTTTCCTCCGGCTTGCCGAGTATCTCTTCCAGTATATAGACCTTCCTGTTTTCATAGTCTATTTGTGCGGAGAGCACCGACATTTGGGGGGCAACATTGAAGTCCCACACCGTGATGAGCGGCTTGGTCGGATCGTATGCTTTTTCTTTCAGTCCGGTAACGAGATGCCGGGAGCCGTCGAAACTGTTATAAATCGCCATATCGTTGGCTTCCACGAAATCCCAGTTGCCATAGAGCAGGCGTTCCTTTGTCGCCTGATCCCGGATCTTGTTCAGGGCCGCCTCGTACACCTGACGGAAAGCGATATTCGGGTTGTCAAACACGGAAAAAGGTATATACGCTTCACCCTCGCGGCAGATGACCTTGTCTCCGTTTTCGTCCTGCACGAAGCGGGAACGCACCCAGTTAATCGTCGGATTGGTGGTGAGCAGCATTCTCGGAGTCTTGAATGTCTCATGGGTTCTCCAGCGGAGACGGGAGAACAGCACTTCGACGGCCCGTTCCGAGATTTCCGACACCTCGTCCACCATGGCGATGGTGTATTCCGAAGAGCCGAAACGCTCGAAGTTGGGGTCGCTGGGGATATCCGCCATCTCCTTCATGATGATGACCGAGTCATTCCAGAATGTGAGTGTGCCTTCGAGATTGTTTATCTTGTAATTTGTATCTTCCTTCAGTCCCCAATCCTTCAGAATCGACTTGATGGTATTCCATGTCGATTCCTTCAACGACTTGAGTGTCTTACGGGCCACCACCGCACGGATATTCTCGAACCGGATACATGAAGACACCAGCCAAACGCTGCCGATATACGATTTTCCGCCGCCGGCCGCTCCGCCTCCCAGTATCAGCTGCGGCAGGTTCTGCGACTTGCAATGCCTGCATTGGGGCCTGTACTGAGGGTTGCCTTGCTGGTCATAGCCGATAAGGATTTGCTCGATCTCCCCGCCACAATGGGGACAATAGTTCGGTTGCAACAGTTTCCAGAGTTCATACTGCCGTGGGGACGGTTTGAACTCGATGCGCAGGTTTCTGGGTGGTTTGAGCCTGTTGACCGCCATTAGATTTATACAATCTGAATGGTTATGTCCCTTTCGGACTCGAGTATAGCATACAGTTTTTGGAATGTAGTACGGGATTCCAAAACTTTTCCCTTGACCGTATTCTTTCCCACGATGATACAGCCGGCGGAATCGACTTCGGTATTGCCGGAATGGATCAGGATGCCGAGGAAATGCGGCACATCATGCAGATATGGCATTTTCTTCTTGTACCTGGGACTGTACTGAAGAGTAATTTTATATGTCCCGGCAGGAATGGCAGTCTTGGCATAGACCTTTTCCTTGCAGGTACAGGAACGGCCGCGAGGAGTATCCGGACAGGTTGCCGGAAGTTCCCTCACGGCATCTTCGATGGTATTACAGAAAAATTTGCCGTCGATGGACAGGTCACCTATGGTATAGGTCTGACCTTTGAATTTGCGGTTGAGTGTCAGCTTCATACTTCGATACTATTTGTATCGAAAGAGTAGAGACGGACGCCGGCTAATGTTTATTATATGTGTTTGTAAAAGGAGGATATTTCAGGAAATGATGTATCTTTGTGAACGGATTGACAGTATTTAATCAAGAGTTAATATGACAAAAGCGGATATCGTCAGGGAAATAGCAACGCAGACCGGTCTGGAGAAGCAGGTCGTGTTACAAGTTGTCGAAGGATTCATGGATAGCGTAAAGTCTTCCATGATAAACGGCGAGGAGGTTTATCTTCGCGGCTTCGGCAGTTTCATCATCAAGCACCGTGCGGAAAAGACAGCACGCAACATAAGCAGGAATACCACGGTGATAGTGCCTGCCCACAATATCCCGGCATTCAAGCCGTCAAAAGCCTTTGCAGGAAGGATGAAATCAGACAAATAAGGTGATTATATGCAACAGGAGCGTTATTCAGATGATCCTGTTACTTTATACAGGGCAACGAGGTTGGCATTGTCCGATTGGAACAGGAAACGGCCGTTGCTTAAAAGGCATTCGTGGATGGTGTTGTCATTAGGATCCGACTCCAATAAAGCCCCCGCCTTGTTTTCATCGATAAGAAGCATTTCTATGCCTTGTACGGTGGCGGCAGTTGCATCAGCAGGAATTTTCAAAAGTTCATCCATCAGATTCATGTCGTTCATAATATCTCCGTATTTGGCTTGAGTCCCGTCAAGCATTCAATGTACCAAGACCAAAAAGCGTGGGACATAACCCGTAGCACCGAGGTTCTGGTAAACCTATCCGCAAACAAGTTAAGCCCACGCAAAAGCATAGGCGAAAACTGTTTGTCCTGCGGATAAGTGAAATTTACCAGATTTCGGTGCATGACAAAAGCTAACGCTTTCCGTATTTTATTATGTCGTTCTGCCAATATGGTTTTTATGCCGCATCTGCAGAAGAACCGGCATTATGTGATAACGACCGGACGTGTAAAGCCTATTTCTTGGATTCTTCCAAGGAAACCTTACGAAACTCTTTCATCAGTTTTTCCAATTCCAACGAAGTCTTGCGGGCACGGGTACCTGCGGCCTTGTTGCCTTTTTCAATCTGAAGTGCCGCATCCGTGGAGAATGTAGCATATACTTCCTGTATCTTTGAAACCAACTCTTTCATATAAATATTATTTAAGTTATTGACTACAAAGGTAGTGAAAATAATCAAGAATAAGAGCGATTCTGTCAATATAATAAATATCACATTGGTAATCAATGACTTTTAACAGCCATTATACCGTATGATTTATCCATCAGAGAAATTGTCAAGGTGTTTACAACTTTATGGATATGTCTGGTCAGAACATTTCTTCCATCTGCCGCTTGATTTCTTCCCGCTTTGTATTCTTGTAGTAATGCTTATAGATGGTCAATGGGCTGTTACCAGCCATCTCTGCAACCACATACGGATTATTACCGGCATCTACCATCTTCGATATGAAAGAGCCACGGGCGGAATACCATGTGATGTTTTCTTTAATGCGCAACATCTTGCATGCTTTCGTCAAGGTTTGTGAAAGGCGTGTGGAAATTTGCTTGACACGTGTAGTCTTCTTGGAAGTGGTCGTGTGTTTATGAGTAAAAACAGGAAATACATAATTTCCATAACTTTGCCCACGGTATTTATTCATGATGGCTTTTGCTTTACTGAGTAATTCCGGTTTGGCTGTTTTGGGAAACTTGATACGTTCATAGACGATGCGGTCTTCCTGGACCAAATCCCATGTCAGGTTACATACATCGACATTCGCCATACCTCCGGTATAGTAGCTGAACAGGAACAAATCAAGATGCAACTGCTCTTTTTTCGTAAACAAGGTACGGTCAACATTTGCGATTTTAGCTATGACTGTTTCCGGAACTGCTCTTGAAGTGGTTTCCGGCCAATTAATATCATCACCGAGACAGAGGAAGTTATCCATATTCACCCCGTACATCTCTTTCTTTTCTGCCTGCCTGCATACGGCACGGAGCAACCTTAGTTTGTGTGTAAGTCCGGCCTTGTTGCCATTTCTGATACCTCTTTCTTTAAGCCAAAACGCAAAGTCAAGAAGAAACTCTTCTGTAATATCCGTAAAGAAATAAGAGGAAAAGGCTTTTTCATATTTTTCCTTTGTAAACGCCTGCAGTTCACGCTTGAGATAGACATACCGTTTAGCATTGGTCGTGCTGTCGACAATCTGACCGTTCTTGATGCGTTTCTTGTTTTTGAATGTCTCTTCAAGATAATCGATCATCTGCTGGACACTCTTTACTTTGACCTCGGGTTTGGCCGCCTTGATTTCATCGAAGCAATGTGATAGCTGGACGGGCGACCAGTTCCTGCCTTCCATCTCCCAGGTATCGGCGACATGCAGATATTTGGTTCGCAAATCGAAAAGCAGTTTGTTCTTGGTAGTGGCCTCCGCACTCCCTACACGGAAACTCTGAGACTTGACATCCCAGTCTTTTAATAGCCCTGTGATGTTTATAACCTTCGGCACACGGGCGTAACCGGTCTTGAAGAAAATTATCTCCAGCTTGACCATCTTGGTGTCTTTCGGGTTCTGCTTACCCCTGATGTTAATCGTGTACATAGACTGATAACGAGTTAGTTAATGACTTATTATTAATTCGCATTAGTAGGAATCAATTGGTATTAATTAACCTACATAGAAACCTACATGAAAAGAGTAGTTTCCTTAGCGAAATAATGTTTATACGGATAAATCCGTACTTGTGTCATTTACTAACTCGTTATCAATCAACTATTTTCCCTAATCACAAAAGTTGTGTCCGAAAAAAGGGTGTGCCGTAACGATTCCTCTTAGTATATGTTAAAACTCTGCAACTATTAATTGCAGAGTTTTATTTGTTTGGCATTTAGTTTAATATAGGGTTATCCCATCCTATTCCTTATATTAATTATTGTTTGGTAGGAGGTTGCTGTTTGCGGATATACGATAAATTTTGATTCCTCATGATATGGTCACCACTAAGAATCAGATACGGATTTTCTGTTAATAGTATCCAATAGTATTCAAATGCCCCCTCCAATAATTATTTTCACTGAAAAAGTCTCTATTATTTCATCTTTATGTCGCAATTTTTTCATATCTTTATGAAAAATTTATTTGATAGAAATGATTGTATATATGAATCGGATAAAAGAGGTCCTTGAAGAAAAAGGGATTAAACAGACTTGGCTTGCCGAAAAACTCGGCAAGAGTTTTAGTATTGTAAATGCGTATGTCTGTAATCGCCGTCAGCCAAGTCTCGAACAACTTTTCGAGATAGCCCGCATTCTTCAAGTTGATCCTAAAGATTTAATAGATAGCAAAAATTAAATATCATAGTATATGGCTAAGACACAAGCTGAAATAAACGAATTACTGGCTTCTGATCTCTTTCAAAAAGGGATTAAGGATAAGTATATTATTATCAATGAAGGGAAGTCAATAATTCATTATAATTGTAAAAATCAGACGAAACGCCGCCTGCAGACCCCCGAGGAGTTTGTCAAGCGGAAACATATCTGAAATTAATCTACGATTACGATTACCCGGCTTCAAATATCTCGGTTAATGAATCTGTGCAGATCGGTTCCGAAACTCGAGAAGCAGATATACTTGTATATAATGACTCTCATAGTAAAATATTGGTCGTTGTTGAATGCAAGGAAGAGAATATTAATGAACGACAATTTCAGGTTGCCGTAGATCAGGCGTATAGTTATGCCCACGCATCAGCCGCTCGATACGTCTGGGTTACATCCGGAATCAAAGATGAGTATTATGAAATAACAAATATTTCTCCGGTTTCCCGCATTAGCATCAGTGATATTCCTAAGCGAGACGGAGAAGTCAAGCGTTTTAAATATATCAAGGGGGTGACCGAGCCTCCTCAAGGAACGCAGGGTGAATTGATTCAAAAGTTTAAATCGGCTCATGATGCATTATGGGGAGGTGGGGCATTGGCCCCAACGACGGCTTTTGACGAGTTGGATAAACTCATCTTTTTGTAAGATATGGGATGAACGCTGGCGAGATAACGATCCTAAGAGCAAAGGGCAACCGTATAACTTTCAGATAATACATTATCCTGAAGATCCTCAAAACAACAAAGCAAAAGTCGAGCTTGAAGCTCGCATACGCAATCTTTATGAACATGGACGAAAGAAAGATCCCGAAGTGTTCAAGGACGATATTAAACTGGACAAGCATAAAATTTATACGGTTGTTCAATATCTTCAGGATATAAATCTTTCCAAAACAGACCTTGATGCCAAAGGTTTGGCATTCCAGAGTTTTATGGGGAATTTTTCCGCGGTGATTTCGGCCAGTTTTTACGCCCAAGCCTATTGTTGAGTTTATTGTATCAGCCATCGGGGTTAATAAAGACTGGAAAATACTCGATACGTCATGCGGAAGCGGAGGATTCCTGTTGCATGCATTAAAAGCCATACGGGACGATGCCAATGAAATTTTTAGTGATGAAATTGGCAGTGCCTCATGGCGAGACTATTGGCATGTATTTGCCGAAAAGCATTTGTTCGGTATTGAAATCAATGAGCAAATTTCGCGCGTAGCGAAGATGAACATGATTATTCATGATGATGGTCATACCAATATCATCACCTATGATGGCTTGAAAAACAACCGTACTTTGGAAATTGAGAATCGCAATCTCAATTTCCAGGATGGATTTTCGATTTGATAATGACTAATCCCCCCTTCGGTTCGACGATAAAAGCGGATGAGGTCGGATATTACAAGGAGTATGAACTATTCGAGAAAAATCTTGGATTAACGGAGATTAAGGATCGGATTGCTGACGATAATAACAAAAACAAATGGCGGGCCTCGCAAAGTACCGAAGTGCTGTTTTTGGAACGATGCTATAAATATTTGAACGAGGAGAACGGCTATCTTGCGATTGTTGTTCCAGACGGAATCTTGACCAATTCGTCGAGCCAATACGTGCGAGATTGGTTGATTGAAAAGTTCCGAATCTTGGCTGTCGTATCATTGCCGCAACACACATTTGCCCATGTCAAAGCCGGAGTAAAATCGTCCGTTCTGTTCTTGAAAAAACATCCCCAAAAATTGACTCAACAGTTTGAACAGACATTAAGTGATGTTAAGGCACTTGTCCGCGAAGAGAAAGGACTGGATAAGGAGCAACGGGCAGAGCGGATGCTTGAATTATATAAAGAACGCATTTTTAAGTATTCCGACAACTATGAGGTCCTAATGGTAGAAGTTGAGAATATAGGTTATGATCCGACAGGGACTCCAATAGCAGGGAATGAATTACCTGTAATTGCAAAGAAGATACAGTCATTTATACTAAATGAAAATGAAGATTAATAGAGTACATATTTCTGACATAATAGATGCTCGAAGAATGGATCCGATATTTTTAGATATGGTACCATGCAATTTGGGCGATATTTTTAGATTGGAAGCTATTAGTACTTGTATTGTCGATATACAATCAGGTGTTGGGGCCGGAAAAAAGGATCAAGCAGACAAAAACAATGGCATCATCCAAATTCGGCCTACAAATATTGACAGGAATGGAATGTTGATATTCGACAAGAATATATATGTTCCTTTCGATGCGGCTATGCCATCTCTACAAAAAGGATGATGTTTTATTTAATAATACTAATAGTCAGGAATTAGTTGGTAAAACAGCCATATATAAAGGCGATATTCCGTATAAATTTTCCAATCATATAACAAGAATAAGAGTCAATAAAGAAAAAATAATCCCTGAATTCTTATGGTTAATTCTAAACATGTACCAACAAAGAGAGATCTTTTATGCAATATGTACTAATTGGAATAATCAATCTGGAGTTGGGACTGAACTTTTAAAATCAATAAAAATTCCTCTCCCGGAAATGGGTATCCAACAAAAATTAGTTGATATCTATACTGCTGCCCAAAATGCGAAATTACAAAAGGATAAAGAGGTAAAAGAATTATTAGAAAGTATTGATGACTATTTGTTGGAGGCTTTATCTATTAATCCATCACAAGAGGTTTCATCGGCATCTGTATTTACAAAAAAATATCAGAAATGATCGGAAATAGATTGGATGTCTCTTTTTACAAAGATCGTTTTGATATGATTTCGGGAATATATCCCAATAAGAGATTATTCTCTATCGTCGATATTGATCCGACGATTCGCTTTACAGGATTGGCAGACGATACGCCGATCTCATTTATCCCGATGGAATGTATTGATGAAACGTTTGAGAGGTTAAGGAACAGCGAGAAACTACGATTGCAAAAACTAAGGGATATACAAAGTTCGAAGAGAATGATTTGCTGTGGGCCAAGATTACACCTTGTATGCAGAATGGGAAATCGGCCATAGCAAGAAATTTAACCAATGGCGTTGGATGTGGTTCCACGGAATATTATGTGATCCGACCTAAAACAGACGATTTGATAATTGACTATGTATATCTCGTATTACGACATCATGCGGTCTTAAAGGCTGCTCAAAATTCATTCGGAGGATCTGCCGGACAACAGCGTGTATCCAGTCAATATGTGAAATCCATTGTTATTCCACATCCTCAATTGATGTTCAGAAATCCATTATAGCGACCGTAATACAAAAAAAGAACGAGCCAAGCAACTGCAAAGTGAAGGTTCAAAAGTTTTGGAGGAAGCAAAAAGCGACAATAGAAAAAATGATATTAGGATAATGAAGGCGTTTTACGGGAACTAGTATAAAATAAGCATGTGGCATGGCAAAATTAGAAGGAATCATATATAAGACATTTGATCACTATGTAGTATTAAGAGGATTTGCGGCAATAAAAGATTTAGCCCAAATATCACACAGACCTCAATCTTACCAGCGAAATGCAGACAAAGAGCACAAAAAAGCATCATTCAGTTTTTGGCATCTGGTGAGTATAAATATTTTCCAGAGATAACATTGGCCTGTCGTGTTGCAAATTATACCGAGTTCGCTAAAAATATTGGTATAGACAGCGCAGTAGATCGGGATGATGCTCAATTTGTTCCCGGATTGAAAGTTTTAAGCGAACGACTTCCATATGAAGGATATAGGGCTCGTCATGCTAATTTGATAAAAAATGCGAATGACGAACTTGTTAGAGTAGACGGGAATCACCGCCTTGAAATATTTGATGAAAATAATGAGGCTCTCTCTGGGATGAAGCAAAAAGCGGACAAACATGAACTTGAAAAATTAATAGTTCCTTTTACTGTTATATTTTCGGAAAAAGAATTCGGAGATAAGTTTGAAGCCGGTATATTCCACAATATCAACTTTAAACAACTTCCATTACGACAAGAAGCGAGCCTGAGAATTATTCATGATATTGGTGCTTTTGATAATAAAGAATCATTAGGTAAGGAATATCCATTAGCGTTAGATTTAATAGAAGTCGTTAAGACTGGACAATTTAATGCAATCCCATGGTTATCGGTTGTAGATGATATTTCAAAATCCTATTATAGGACAACCTGTTTGTCTATTGCAAGGTTACTTATCTCTCAAAAGGAAACTCTTTATCTACAAAGGAAAGAATGTGTACTTGATTTAAAAGAAAACGAGAAGGATATTTCCAGCATTCAAAATGAAATAGATACCCTAGAGGAGACTGTCAAGGCAAAGTTCGATGAAATTCAGGAGCTCGAATTGAACCAAACGGGCTTTGAAGAGATGGTCACATATAAAAAACTTAAATTAGAGATAAGCCAAATCCAAGAGCAATTAAAGTTAAAACAAAATAACCACATTAGCTTAGAGTACAAAATAGCCCATTTAGAATATAAGGCAACTAATCTTCGACGTTATCTAAAAAGTTGTGAGAACACATCTATAATATCAGAAGCACTTACACTCTTAGTAGGAGTATATAGATCATTTAGTCAAGAAGCTCATGGAAACATTGCATTTTTATGTGCTCTTGTGTATTATGCGATTTTAGATAAGATGCAAATGCAGTCATTTATCGATTGGGCAGAACGCAATGGCATAAATAAAATAATAGAGCCTGATGATTTGTCTAAAGATTCTGCTGTCAATCTTATCATGATGTTTGAACAAATATATCAAGCAAAAAAAATGAAATCTTTATATCTATGCAATTCGGAGATTCTCAGAGTGAATTAATATATGAAAAAATAACACGAGCTATAGAAAGATTCAATGAAAAGCATAAGAGTATTCGTCTAAATGCGACTCCCATTCGTATTGATAGGACCGTCGAATCAAGTACCTTTTCAATACAAGATCGCATATTGGAGGCTATAAAATCATGCAGTTTAATCATCGCAGATTTGAGTAGTTCTAATATCAATGTTTATCATGAAATTGGTTATGCTATGGGAGTTGCGGAATCTCATAATATGATTCCTAATATGATATTACTGTATAAAGAAGATACAAACCATAATAAAGAGAAAAAAGATATTGATAAATTCGTAGGGTTTAACTTGAGAAATTTATCTCAGTTGCGATTTAAAGATTACAAACAACTTGTAGATGGCTTAGTTGATAGATTAGAAAAACATTATGGTGTATAATTATGGGAAAAACAGTAACAACATATCTTATAGATGGAGATCCGCAAAGGAATCAGTATGCATTTATAAGTAATAAGATTTGCCAGATGTTTGTGATTCCTCGTTCAAATTTGGCCTATTTGAACGAACAGGAGAAACTACATAAACCTGCGTTTTATATCTTGATCGGAGAAGATGAGTCGACTAAGCCTCAGGCTTATATCGGAGAAACGGAAAACTTCAGAGAGCGAGTGAAAGACCATGACAATAAAAAGTTGTTTTGGTAAAAGACACTCATATTCGTATCAAAGGATGCTGATTTAACAAAAGCTGATGTGCAATATTTGGAGCATAAGGCGATTGTCTCTGCGAAAAAAGCGAATACTTTCGTGTTGAGCGATAACAAGCAAGTTCCTAAAGCGCCTAATTTGCCTGAGTATCGGTTGGATACAATAGATGAGTTTTTCGAGGATGTGAAATTTTGGCGTCTTTTATAAGTTGTAATATTTTCAATTTGGCTAAACCCAAAGTTGAACACTTATTTTATACTAAGGAAGAGGTTGTGATGCAACGGGCTTTACAATTCTGACGGATTCACCGTGCTAAAAGGGAGTGTAATTGTTTCAAAATAGTACCTTCGTTTAAGTGGAAGGAGAAGCGCGAAAAGATGTTGCGTGAATATACTATGTTTAAAGGCGCTAAATTGATAATGACCTCTGATAAAACTTTTTCAAGTCCCAGTACTGCTGCCGATTTCTGTATCGGAAGCAGCAATAACGGTTGGCTTGTTTGGAAAGATAAGGATGGAAATACATTAGATTCCGTCTATCGGAAACAATTGGAATAATTGAGACATCTGATATTGTAACGCTTATGATAAACTTTGATGAATATATTCGCCAAAGCGAGCCGCAAAAACGGGAAAAAGGTTATGCATGGCAGACCGCAATCGGATTACAGGCCGTCGATGGCTTGAAACCTTCCGACTACTTGATTGAGACCGCACGTAAAGATATCGAGGGAGAGATTACAACCGACGAAGTGGAACAACTTATTCGGAGCTACTATCAATCGAAAATAGCACATACACCCGAAGATGCAGAAATCCACGAAGCGGATGTGGCATCGACCAACATCCGCCGACTTCTTACCGAGAAAACCTTTGCTTTTACGCTTGTCGGACTGACATCGATTCATCGCCGGATTTTTGATGGGGTATTCAAATTTGCAGGGCAAATCCGCGATTACAACATTACCAAAAAGGAATGGGTACTGCGCGGTGATACGGTGCTGTATGTTTCCGCGCCCGACCTTCGCAAAGCGATCGAATACGACTTGGAACAAGAACGTCAGTTCGACTATTCCAAAGTAGATCAAAACGGGCTCGTGCAACACATTGCCAAATTCGTATCGGGATTATGGCAAATCCATCCATTCGGTGAAGGAAATACTCGAACGACTGCCGTGTTTACAATTCTCTATCTCCGTTCTATGGGCTTCGATGTAACGAATGATTTATTCGCCAAACATTCGTGGTACTTTCGCAATGCCTTGGTACGAGCCAACTACCAGAATGTACAAAAGGGTATTATGCGTAATTCCGAATATTTAGAGCGGTTCTTTCGCAATCTTTAATGAATTGCGGAATCGATATATGGTGGTTAATGCTCCGGAAGAACTGACGGCAGAACAAGTACAGCAAATCAACCGTACAAGTACCGAACAACATACCGTACAAGTGACCGAACAAGTTAGCACTTTGTTGTTAGCTTTGTCAAACGAACAGTTATCGTTAAAAGTATTGATGGAGAAAGTCGGCTTGAAACATCGTCCGACATTTTTGGAGAATTATATCAATCCGGCTTTTCAAGCGGGTTTCATCAAGGTCCTCTACCCAGAAAAGCCAAATCATCCGAGACAGAAATATCTGCTTACAACCAAAGGATTAGCTTTGTATAATGAAATTGAGAAGAATACGGACGATTCATAGGAAATAAAATCGAGTAAAACATAACATCATGATACAAAGCGTTAACAAATATCATATCTACGAAATTCTTTCATCGGATGGTAATTTTACTATACTATTCCAAAATATCAGCGTGAATACACGTGGAGTCATCGCGAATGGGAAGCTCTTTACGATGACATCAGTGAGAACAACGATGAGTATTTCATAGGATCTATCATATGTATTCCTTTGGGCGATGCTATCAATCCTTATTTAGAAGTGATAGATGGTCAGCAGCGACTGACTACCATCAGCCTATTCCTAACAGCTATTTATACTCGCTTGAAGGAATATAAGGACGATTTGAGTGAGGATGACGAAGACGTGATACCATCATTAAGGAAGTCGCTGAAAAGCAAGAATTCTCCGAACGAAATGAAGCTGGTGCCACAGGTGCAGAATTTCAATAAGGATGATTTTGATTACCTATTGACCGAGGTAGGGTTGCGAAAAATCTACTGTACCAAAGCGCGCCTATTACCCCATGAGAAAAATTGCTCGTTGCTACACCTATTTCTTAAAGCGTCTCGATAAAGAGATGGAGGGTATGGATGGTCATAATGCTATCAATTTCTTGTTGGGTAAGTACAATAAAGTGAAGCAAGCCATGCTGGTTAAGATAGAGGTCTCTACTCATTCTGACGCTTACGTGCTGTTTGAGTCACTGAACAATCGTGGAACGCCATTGACCGCGATCGATTTGATGAAGAACCTTATTATGGCACGGGCGGAGAGTAACAATCTGACTATTGACGACTGCTTCAACCGTTGGCAAATGTTGCTCGGCAACCTATCCGATGACTATGGGATACAGGAACGTTTTTTCGTCACTATTATAATGCCTTTAAGCATCGTTTGAACGAGCCTTTCCAGAGTACCAATGACCGCAAGAAAGACCCGTTAGGTGTTGTGGCCACTCGCTCTAATTTGCTCAATATTTTTGAGAGTCTTATTAATAAAGACTTGCCTTCTTTCCTCGATGATATTTTACTTTGCGGGCAAGTTTATTCTTGGCTCATTCTACAAGATTCTACAGAAACGACCTATCGTAAAGCTCTGGAAGACCTCGACCATATCCAAGGTGCCCCTTCTTACCTTCTCCTCATGTACGTGATGAGAAATAAGAAAGAACTTACTGTTACTGAAGATCAAATCAACCAACTCATCCGATTACTTGCTAAGTATTTTGTTCGCAGAAATATCACGGACTATCCAAATACACGTGATTTGACTCGAATCTTTATGGATATTATCAGTAAAATAGAAGAATCGAATTCTGTTGGCAATGATGTAATGACACTGATTGTGGACATACTGAGTATACCTGCCAATTGTGCTTCCGATGAGCAATTCCGTCGAAGTTTGGAAGGTGATGTATATAAAGATAATGTAGGTGCTACGCGCTACATACTTTGTAAACTCGCAGAGTCTGCCATGACACAGGAGACATGGACTGATTTATGGAGACGTACTGATAAGAAGGTGTTTGTGTGGACTATCGAACATATCTTCCCCGAAGGGGAAAATATTCCACAATGTTGGGTGGATATGATTGCTAATGGCGATAAGAATCTAGCCCAAAAGTATCTGGAGGAGTACACCCATAAAATTGGAAACCTTACTATTACGGGTTATAATAGTACACTTGGCAACAAGTCGTTTGAAGAAAAGCGCGACCGAAAAAGTAAGGACGGCAAACGCTTTATCGGTTATAAGAACGGGCTTGAAATAAATCGTGGGATAGCTACTAAAGATACATGGACGATTGAGGACATCAAAGCTCGTACCACAGCCTTGGTGGATGAGTTGATAGCAATTTATGAATTTCCAGGAACAAGGACTCTATAATCGGATTAAAACATGAAGAAAGAAATAGTTATACAGAATTTTCCTTACATCAAGTGTTTTTACTTAAAAGTTGCAAAACTGTTACGACAAGTAGATGTGGTAGCAGGATTCTTTGTTCTTGTATTTACGATGTAATAGAAATGTTCCTCGTGCTTTTAATTTGAAATAACTAATTATAACATATTGGGCAGACTATCATTGTCTGCCAAATATGTTGCTAATAATTATGGGATTATATCCCGTTTTTGTCAATGTTTACTTTTTCTATTTCATCCCATTCTGCCAGAGAGATAATGTCATGGTATTGTTTCAATGATAAAACATTCTCCTCGCTATCCATACATTCGTACTCCCATGGAAGTTGATAAACGGTTCCTTCTTCATGATGGCCCATGTAGTCGTGAAATGTGTACGGAATCAATTTCACATGATCCTTCTCCTTGAGTATTCGTAAAAGTTTGGCAGCGTCGTGTATTTCCAAAGGAGCGCCAGTCTTGTAAAGCGCAGTGGCGACTTCTATCGCGACATCCGCATACGCCGAGTAGCTGTTGGAAACAATGATTCTCCAACCGGGGCTGTCAAAATCCGATGCGAGTACATTCAGCCGCGACAATCCCAGTTCCCCATAATGGTCTGAGGCGAATTTGTTGAAATCCGTTTCACTGTCGAGATCGTATTCATCTTGCAAATCGCAGAATTTAACCATGTTGTAATATGCGACATCTTGTAATTCCAATGGTACTCCATTCAGGAAGGTCCGCTTCTTTCGTGTAGTATCAAACCTTTCAAAATACCAGTCATAGGCTTCATGAGCGATCCGATAGTATTTGCAATACGAACGTATCGTCATTGTATCTAACGGCCGCCCGAAATTCTTGCAGACGGAATCCTCCAGTGCTTTTATTGCAGTCTCCTCGTCTTCGACTTCAATTTTAAATCTCGGTTCGATTCTGTTGAACTCCTTTCTCGCAATTCTTCCGTTTCGCTGCTGGTAAGGAAGATGATTCGCCACATAATCATTGAACCCTTTCGGATCTTGTATGATAGCATCGATTAGTTTATGAAAATATAAGGCCAACTTTGCACAAGAAATCCCTTTGCCATTCATTGGGAAAATTGTTGCCTACTCGGTTTATATATCGAGAATAATTCGCAATAGTAAAATACGAGTGTTTCCTATCCGTGAATTGTATGGTGCGATTTTCTCTGTACCTGGCGGAACTGACATGATACCATACCGTTTCTCTGGGATTTAACAATTTCCAATCCCGGAGGTATTCTTCCTTGCGCTCATATTCTCCGTCTACGATCGACGCTTCGCAATCTCCCCATTCTTCGGGAGTAGGGCGGGGCAATTCGATATAAAATCCTCTGTATTCATCGTCACTCATCTCTTCCAGTTGAGCAAATTGCTCCTGAAGTTTAACTAACATCTTCAATGTATCGTTATCAACCACGATTTCTGTATCGCGCCCGCTTCCGAGCTGTTCGAATATCGTAGCATTCAAACCGCATTCCTTTGCCAAGTCTATGAAAAAATGCCTGGTAAAGATTGTCTTCTTATGTCGTTCCATATGCTCATTCGTTTTCAATCGTTAAAAATTTCCCCGGATCAAATCCATTGATTACATGCTCATTTTCAAATACATATCCCATCTGGTTGCAGATCAATTTTGTACTCCCGATTTCTGTGTCGATATTGGTATGCGAATGTCCGTAAATCCAAGCATTGATCCGGCTGCCGGCTATCAGGTCTCCGTATTCACTGGCAAAGGCACTGTTCAATACGGAACCTTTATGCTGAGGAGCAACAACCTGCAAAGTAGGCAGGTGGTGAGTCACGACCACTATGTGTTCTGCCGTACTTTCGGCAAGACTTTTTTTGATATGCCCTAAACAGAAGTCATGCATCTGATTATATGCTTCCGTTTGGAGCAGTTTCCCTTTATACATGGCCTGACGGAAATCGTTAAGTCCTTTCCAAACGAAATATTCGTCTGCCGGTTCGATATGCGACCAAAATGTGCTCATTATGAAATCGGTATCGTCTATTCTCAATACTTGATTTTGATAATAACCGACATTCTCTTTGAACATCCATCGCCATTGTAATCCCCGTTCCATCGCATCGCAATAATTGTAATATTCATGGTTCCCGGGAACAATAAGAACCTGCCTATAGTTTTTAGATGCCCATTCCCAGAAATTCCCCAAAGGAGCTACTCTGTCTCTCAGATAGAAAATATCTCCGGCCAATATGAGTATATCGACCGTTATCGGGAATTCGTTATGTTTTATGTATCTGCTGTTCTCCCTGAAACTCCAGATGCAGATCGCTCATGTATTGTATTTTCATATTACTTATTTTTATTTGTTTGTTCAACCTGCTTTTGGATTATCCTCTTTACCTGCTCAAATGAGACCGGAATAAAGTCATTATTATCCACTCCCACATCATATTGCGTCGGGAAAATCATATCCAGCCGTGAAGCGTCTTTTCCCGTATTATTCTTGCTCGTATGCACGTGTCCGAACAATTGCCACGTATTCCCGTAAGCACCTCCATAGCAGAGGAACGGACAATGGTTCAGGTAGATTTTCTGCTTGTCAACCTCTATGTGCATTTGCATGCTTGTCAATTCAAACCTGCTGGCGTACCCTTGCCTGATATTTTTTAGATCATGATTACCGAGAATGAGATAGATTTTTCCATTCAGTCTGTTAAGAATCTTGGTCCATTCATGGGATCCTCCCAGGCAAAAATCCCCCAGATGAAACACGATATCATCTTGACCAACTACCCGGTTCCAATTTTCGATCAGCGTTTCATTCATATCTTCTACATTCTTGAATGGCCTCTTGCAAAAGCCAATGATATTCGAATGATAAAAGTGCGTGTCCGATGTAAAATACACCTTGCTTCCGTCAAATTTGTAATTCATTTTGCTCTCTTTTGTGCACATCGCTGTGCGGTTAATTAAAATTGGTTGTTCTTGTGCTCATTGTACGGAAATGACAGGAGAGGAATTGCACGGAGCAAACAGTCACCAATGGGCATAAAACAAAATAGTTGGAAAGTTTGGTAAGGACTCTCCAACTCTTCTGTTGTTTATTCTAAGATCAAGATACGAGCATTTATCGCATCTTATCTCCTATATCTGTTCGTTGGAAAGTATTTATGATATTCTCTGGCGTTTCAATGCTCCAAACATGAAGAACATACGACTGAACTTCGAAGCATTTGTTGCCTCGAATTGTCGTTTGGGATAATATGTTCATTCTATTTTGCTGCATTGTAAATTTTCAAAAGAGGCGCAAATGTACAGAATAATTTCGCAATACTCCAAATATTTTTAGTGAATTCTTCAAATTACCCTATAAAAATCGCTGTGAGACTTAAGAGGATGTTCAATATGCTATGATTCGAATACTTGCGAATAATGGTTGGGAATATTTATCAAATGTATTATATGAAATCTCATTGGTGATGATTTCTGCTGTTATATTCAAATATGTCAATTGATTGATTATCAGAATCTATTTTGGCTGAAAAAACAATTCAGTTCTATTCGAATATTATCTGTAATTTGGATAAGTTTTAGTGGTATTGATGAAATTTGCCTATTTACCACCGTTAAATTGCACGAGGGACAGAATTTTGTCCTTTATATCCGTTCAGGGAACAAACGGGGGACAAAATCATGAAAAATTGATACAATGCTTTATTATTCCTGTGTGTTTAATGTGTTGATTATCAATATTATCGAAGTTGAATTGTTTCTTCTTTTTACTTTCTATTGCGTATTGTGCAACATATTGATAACCAATTAATTATGTATGATTATTTGCCGATGCATCATCATATTCTCATTGATTATCAATGGTTTACAACTTAAAAGGTAGACTACTCAAAAATTTACTTGTTTTTTTGCGAAAAATCTAAGATTTAACGTTTTTTTTCATCGACTCTCTCCGAACAGAGGGAAAAAAAGGCAAAAACAGCCTTTTCAGGTCCCGACAGACACCGTTTGCAAAGATAGGGCATGTCGGGGTTTATTTCGCCAAAAAAGAGCTGTAAAATTGAGGACGGATTCATGGATATTTTCAGGCTCCAATCGTGGAATCTTGTCTTTGGTCAGAGTGTCATTTTGCTCGGCTTTAATAACACCAGGAGCACAAATAAATTTTGCAGCCAAAAGAAAAAGGCTGTAGCCAATTTTGCCATGGCGCAGCCATCTCTTTTCTTCCCTTAATTTGACTTTACTTTAATGAACGTATATATGAATACGGGGATAAAGTAAAGCAATTGATTTCATGGGAAAGTGAACGATTATTGCAGATTAAAGTGCTACAGACTGTACATAAGTATAGTTGTAAATGTCAATTAGCTATAAGATTTCGCCATGCTTTGTGCTCAAAATATTATTTAAATAAACAATTTGAAAATTAAGCAGTGAAATAACGAATCTCTGGAATGTTACCGACATTATCACTTGTCACTATTGGTAGAGCATTCATCGACTGCCAGATAGTAATCAATCAATTTTAGTATGCTTTTAATAGGTGTTACATATAAAGATTGTTTGCCAGCTACAACTTCATTAAGCATTCCAACCAAATTACCATCTTCATTAAATACAGGAGAACCACTAAGGCCCTTCCAATCAGATAGTATCACATTTGAGGGATTTTCCAATACGCTTAACCCGAAGCGTTGAGTACCTGCATATGTGATTCTTTCCCTGAAAGTGGTCGTCCTATTCATTACTATTCCACTAATCTTATTCCTAATACATCCGGTAATTACATATTCTTTGCTGATGTCCAAATCAGCGGTGTGATCGGCGTTGATAAACAGTTTCGGTTCTCCTTCATGCACCCATATTGAGCCATCGTAGCCACACAATCTATTTGTTAAAATAGGCAACATAAAGTCATTCTTTAGTTCTGCAAAAGTCACATCCTTCAATTCTGTTAATTCTGGCATATCAATATCGAACGTATCGTAATAAATAAAACCAGACACAGTTATTAGCCCCATGCTTAATGGATTGTCCGGATCAGAATAATTGCAAATAATACCAACGCCATAATCAATACCCTTACGTTCACCCTCGCTATAGTCGTCTTCCATATGAACATTGTGATCACATGTGACCAAAAATCGATGGCCTTTATACAACAATAAGAAGCCGCTTCCCCAACCCTCAATATCCGGATTAGGTGCCTTATTGGGAGTCAACATCACAATTTGCTGCGATGCTTTCCAGAAATACTCTACGAGCGTCATTGGTAAATTGTTATTCGTCATCTTCGCTATTTTTTAATAAACTGTGTTTGAACTTGGCCGTTTTTTTACTTCTTCCCAAAAATCATCGTCAAGCAAGAATGGATTTGCAAGCCTTTCAATAAACAGGCGCACATATCCTTGTGAATTCACCATATCAATAAATTCATATGGAATACTGCCTTCCTGGTAAGCCGGGAATTCTTCAAGTTCTTTGTCGGAATGTGTTCTAATGTACTCGTAATCAATCCGTGCATATTCAAAGAATAGCTGTCTGAATATTCCCGTTAAATGAATATCCAAATTGTTGCTCAAATAATCTTCGTCGTTATCAAGAAGGGTCTCCCACGTAAAATCACCATGTTCTTTTGAAACATAGTTTCTTTCAAATGTTTGTGTCAGGAAGTTAGGGACCTCAAACCCTATTTCGTCAAGTTTACTTGCCCATGTTTCTTCAAGATTCTCAAGATAGTTCTCGTCTGTATTAATGTCACCTGCCTTCGATGCAAGCGAAGGCAGAATATCGAGCATATTCACTCCAAACTTATTGATCCTATTAGCGAGCTTTTTTGTGCAGTTAGGTGCAATGTCTGATAAGAATCTTTCACGAGTTACTTTGTAAGGATTAACTCCGGCAAGGACAATAGCATTCATGTCGAAACCTGTTTTTGTAAATTCCGAAATTAATTGTGCGCAGTAGACAAAACCATGAATACCTCTTTCTTCCATAATTTGAGCTGCAATAGAGGAAACTTTGTTAAGACGTTTGTACATTTCGGGCGTTGGCTTTTCTCCAGGCTTTGGAGACCATTCGCCAGGAAGAGACTCCCACACAATCTTACTGACCGAAATATTTTCTTTATTGAAACATGAGTAACTTAAATCTTTAAACACCTTTTTATCTGGAATCCAGAGCTCTAATTTTAAAGTACTAATATCATTATTTTCATATTTTGGAACGAGTAAACACACTTTATTGTTGTCATAAATAAGTGTGTTGATTGTGGCCTGTTCGACGATTCTTTCGCCTATTGGAGAAATGAGAACATAGATAATGTCACCACCAGACATTGGCGTGAATTTGGTTCGCAAATAACTGCCATATGCGAGCAACTCAGTATATGCTTGACGTGCTGTCTGGTCTGACTTTTTCAACTCAATGACAACAATTCCATCATCACCGCATCGATTAGCAAGGAAGTCTGTCCTCATTGTAGATTGTCCTTCCTCTGTTAGTGACACTTCGCAGCCAAAGAAACCGATATCGCTTATTGATTCCCACAATTTTTTGTAACGGTCGATGACCATATTGTATAAAACATCCGAGGGAGAGGCAAATGCCGGATTTTCAAATTTTACTTTTTGGGAATTGAGGCGTCACCAACAAGTCGGCACTTTTCCCAAATATAGTTTTGTATTTGTTTCTCGTTCATAATTAATGAATTAATATACAAATGTAAGATAATAGCATGACATGATTGATAGAATCGATCAGAAAAGCGACATTGTATATGAAATTAGCTATAGAAGAAGGGATATTTGCGAACTGCAGAGTCATTGCACTGGCGCAAAGAATGAGAGTAGCGTCTGTTGAGCCTCGACTCCGTCGAGAGCCAGGAGATAGGCAACTGCAGTACCACTGAATACACAATAGTAGTAGATGTATAGGTTGGAACCGGTGTGTTTGGCATAGAAGCCGAGTATTCGTTTATTAGCCTGAGAGAGCAAATGCGTTCCAAGTGAGAATTTACGCATTGGTGAGAGATTTCCAGTTCTTGAAGAGCTGCCTGAAAATGGATTTCGCTGATGTTTGGTAGTTGGTTCTAACAGAATCACCAGTACCTTTGTTGAGAATGCACTTACGGTTGCATTATATGATATGTGAGCTATGACAAAAAGTACAATGGGTACCAAGTTGCCAAGGAAATTGGAGCAGAAGATGCAGATAGTAGGTGAGCAGATCAGGCTGGCCAGACTGCGTAGAAATCTCAGTATTGCTCAGGTTGCCGAACGTGCCACCTGTTCACCTCTTACGGTTTCACGCATAGAGAAAGGTGTACCGACAGTGGCAATAGGCATTTATCTTAGGGTGCTTTATGCACTTCAGCTGGATGATGATCTTCTTCTGCTTGCAAAAGAAGATGCAATGGGAAAGGCCTTGCAGGATTTGAGTCTTAAGAAACGAGAAAGAGCATCCAAAAAAGAATAAGCGATGAAAAAACTTTATGTATTTGCCGATTTCGATTGGCTGAAAGAACCAAGGCTTGTAGGAGAGCTAAGCTACGAATCACTTCGTGGCTCGGACAGCTATGGATTTTGTTATAGTAATGAGTGGTTGAAGGACTATGGTAGTCTGTTTCTTAGTGATGATTTGAACAATTATCCTTGGTCAGCAGTACACGGCTCTCGGCAAGGATATTTTCGGATGCTTTTCGGATGCTCTTCCAGACAGGTGGGGACGTACATTGATAAATCGCAGGGAGCAGATTCTGGCAAAGGATGAAAAACGCCCGGTGCGTAGGCTTTCTTCGTTTGACTATCTTATAGGGATTGAAGACTTTTCTCGTATGGGAGGTTTCCGTTTCAAAGAATCCATGGATGGAAACTATATTAATGCAAGTGAAACCTTGCGCATTCCTCCATTGACAGACATACGTGAGTTGATTGCAGCCAGTTCTGAAATAGAGAAAAGCGAAGAAGAGGATCAGCTTCCTGAAATGCGATGGATTGCACAGTTGGTGCAGCCAGGCTCTTCTCTTGGTGGTGCACGTCCAAAAGCAAGTGTGCTTGATGAAAACAAGAATCTTTGTATAGCAAAGTTTCCGTCCCGTAAGGATGATTATGATGCAGGTCTTTGGGAACATTTTTCGCATCTTTTGGCAAAAAAAACTGGGATCAATGCAGCGGAAACAAGAGTAATCTCTACAAATGATAAATATCATACTTTGCTTTCCAGACGATTTGACAGACGAGAAGATGGTAAACGTATACACTTTGCTTCAGCCATGACACTTTTGGGGTTGAATGATGGAGCTAATGCCAATACAGGCAATGGCTATTTGGATATTGTTGATTTTATCATTCAAAACTGTACCAATGTGGAAGATAATCTGAAAGAGCTGTATCGTAGAGTGGCGTTCAACATTTGTATTGGTAACACAGATGATCATTTCCGTAATCATGGTTTCCTTCTGACTGTCAAGGGATGGACTCTGTCACCGGCATATGATATGAATCCTACCTTAAACGAATATCAGAGTCTGTTGATTAACAGCTATACCAATATCATTAGCAACAGATTAAAAAACAAACATAGATATGAGTTTTACTTGGATTCCATATTACAAAGAATTTGCTCAAAGATTGACGCAATTTCAAAAAGATAGAAAGCGACTGTTGAATTTGATTTATAATTATCGAGATGAACTGTCTTGCTAAATACCTTCACGATCAAGGAGGCGAGGGAGATTTGTTAGAAGATATTGACCCATTTACCGTATTTGGCTTGTTTAATAGAGGTATTAAACATGAGAATAGAATAAATTCAGCAAAGTTATTTAAGAACATACTTGATATAAAAGCAGATATTCCGAGAGATTTTGAAGGTATTCCGGTTCTTAATAATCAGAAGTCTCATTTTTTGGATTTAGATCCCATCGAGGGAAAAAATGACATACAGAATTTGTGGAATCTATTTATAAAAGTTGTTAATGATGAAAAACTTTGAAGAGGAATACAATACGGTAATCAAGCAGTTCATTATTAAAGTGAATATTACAATGGGGCTATTTTGGATTCGTCCAGAAAAATTCTTGGCTTTTGATCGTACAAATAGGCAATACTTAAAAGAGCATTATGGAATTAAATTACCTAATAAAGCACCTGAGTATTCTGAATATATGAAAATTTTGGATAGCATTAATAAGAAAATGGCTTCAGGTGAGATTAAAGAAAATACTTTCTATGAATTATCTGCAAATGCGAATAATTTGGGATATGATAATTCTGACTATGATTCCTACTTGGAATGGGGTTCATTTTACACTGAATTATGGAAAAACGAAAAATATTATACTTCAGGGGGCTCCTGGCACAGGTAAAACGTATCGTATTCCAGAGTTAGTAGTACGTTTATGTGAGCCGGAGTTCGATGCTAATAACGCTACTCGCAAAGAGTTAATGTCTGTTTACAATAGATTAAAAGAAGAGAAACGTGTTATGTTTACCACATTCCACCAATCGATGGATTATGAGGATTGGCTGGGAAGGTCTACGCCCTGTTTTAGAGAACGATCAAGTAACATATAAAATTAAATCTGGCATATTCAAGAGGTTGTGTACAGAGGCAGAGCGTCCATTGTCTGCAAAAAAAAGATGTGAATATATCAGATGAGGCAATAGTATGGAAGGTATCATTGAGTGGTACTGGTGATAATCCTGTGCGCAGAGACTGCATGAAAAATGGATATATCCGTATAGGATGGGATGGATATGGTGAAAATATAACAGATGAAACGGATTGGTCAATACATAATGGGGAGGGTAAAACAATATTGAATGCTTTCATTAATACGATGAAGGTTGGAGATATTGTAATGAGTTGCTATTCAAGCCGTACCATTGATGCTATAGGCATCGTTACCGGTGAATACGAGTGGCATGATAATTTTGAACACTATAAACGAGTACGCAGAGTCAAATGGCTTGTTAAAGGTATAAATGAAGATATCGTAAAGTTAAACGATGACAAAACTATGACTTTAGGAACGGTTTATAGGTTGAATGCCATAACCTTGGATAAGGTTAAGTCTTTATTGGATAAGCATGAAGCATCCAAAACCTTGATTGATAATAATAAGCCATACGTAATTGTTATCGATGAATTTAACAGAGGGAATGTTTCGAAAATATTTGGTGAACTGATAACATTGCTTGAGCCAGATAAAAGGAAAGGAATGAGGGATGCTGAAAGCGTACTTTTACCATATTCAAAGAAAGAATTCTATATACCTTCAAATGTTTTTCTGGTTGCAACGATGAATACCGCTGACAGATCTCTTGATACTATTGATTATGCTATTAGAAGAAGATTCGCGTTTATTACAGTAAAGCCACAAGAGATTGATGATGATAATTTTAACTCTGAATTGTTTCGTGAGGTAAGTAGTTTGTTTATAAGTAATTATGACGAATACGCTGAAAGTGGATTTGACGACACGATTAAGCTTCTACCAGCAGAAACATTATCAGAAGAGTATAGACCAGAGGATGTTTGGATTGGTCATAGCTATTTCATCATGGATGGCGAATATGCGCTTCAAGACAGATTGCTTTTTGAAATTATTCCCTTGCTTGAAGAATATATTCGAGATGGAGTTTTGACATCTGAAGCACAACAAACAATAGATAAGCTTTTATTTGACTGCGACAGAACAATGAAACTAATACGACTTCAAGAACAAATAGCTGAAAATACTTGTATCCATCAAGATATAGCACAAGATATTATTCCTCATATGCAAGATGGGGAAGATATTGTGTTTTCTGTTTGTCGAAAAGATAAGGATAAAGAAATGTGCTTGTCCCTCAGTAGAGATAATGACCATATCTTTGCCAAAGGCTCATATTTCATTGGGCTTGATTGGCTTTCAACGGGAAATGTAGCTATACAAGTTAATCCCAAGATGAACGAGGGCTATGAGATAGATTATATACGCATGTTAAATGATTCATTAACAGAGTGTGAAAACTACAATCATTTAAGTGATCTTGTAACTATATATTTTAATAAGCCTTCAATTAAAGTTTCGCAACAACAAGATTTACTAAGTATATTTCTTATAACAGAGTACCTTAACATACTTAGTTTGATTGTAAAGAAGGGGCTGAAAAAGAGTTTTACATAGTAAATGAGAATTTGCATAATAAAATTAAGGGTCGTATAATGGTTGGCCAAAATATGCGAACAAATATAGCAAAAGGACGTATAACCAATAATGTATGTAAGTATCAGGTTTATGGAATTGATTCACCTGAAAATAGAATTTTAAAATTAGCATTTCGTTTCTGTGTTAAACAGTTGGAAGTATATAAATATGCTGTAAACACAGAGTTGTTGAATAAAAAAGTTAGATTTATACGACCTTATTTTGATAGTATAAGCGACGATATATGTGTTAGAACAATAAAAACATATAAAGGTAATCCCGTTTATAGGGATTATAATCAGGCAATTGAAATTTGCTCAAATGCTTTTACGCCGTTATAGTTATGATATTACGACTATTGGACAAAAAGACATTTCTACGCCACCTTTTTTGGATAGATACAAGTAAACTGTTTGAGCTATATGTATTTCATCACTTACGTAGAGTTTTTACTGGGAAAAATGAAATTAGTTATCATGTTCGTGCGCATTCCCAAGAACTTGACTATCTTCTAAAACCTGAGTTATGGCCTAATCCATATGTGATAGATGCCAAGTACAAACCTAGATATAAAGAATGCAAAACCATATCAAAGGAGGATGCCAGAGAAGTGTCTGGGTATGCTCGTCTAAGTAAAATTTACGAATTACTGGGTTTAGATGAAGAAAGTGCCACTCCCATAAAATGCTTGATAATATATCCAGACCAAGATAAAAATGAGTTCTTTACGTTCAGTCGGGGAAAAGGAGCCAGAATTCGAAAGAATATCAGGATATGTAAGATTGTACAAGGTGGGAATAAAGTTACCTCTTATAAATTAATTAGAAGGGGATATATTACCCATTCGAAAGGTATTAAAGACCCTCGCCAGATCAGGTCTGGTTCGGTGGAAAATGATGCAGGTGAATAAATTCAACCGGATGCATGATACCTGCATCGGTTTTTGAATGACGGTAGGATCAACATCGGCAACAACCTCATCGAGAATGCCATTAGGTTGCTGGCACTCGGAAGGAAGAACTATCTCTTCTGCGGCAACGATGCCTCTGCATATCTGGCAGCCATCATATACTCCCCTTATAGGCACCTATCGAACGCGAGATGGGTAGCCGCCACAACGGGCAATGAGCAAGCAGGTGCATACATCAATGGAGAAATCCCCCCGTGACCGCGATGGCATTTTCGATTCCCAGGTCGTGCGCAAACGAGAGAAGATCCTTGCAAACTCTTTGGCGGACCGAATCATGAGCCTATTTCCCGAAACTGTATACGTGACCTTCCCTTACGGGCATCATCAGCGGCGAAGGCTCTAAGCCCTGTTGCACAAAAGTCCGGATCGTACTTGAACTGTGAGATTTCATATCTTTGGTCCCAACGTACGGAGTCGATGGGCTGGCCGTATAGATTGCACGAGCTACATCTACTTTCGATTCTTCCCTATTTTTTTGTGTAACCTTTGGATGCTCCCTTACGCCAGGGTTTATTTGCTTTGTTGGCCAACCTCGTAGTATTCATAAGGGCTCAACTGCTCTTCCTCGATGGGCAGGACGAAGAAGTCGAGCTTGCCCAAGGTGCGCAGGATGCGTATCAGCTACTGAAGTTTTTGACCTTTCTGTATTCCATGCGCTTTATTTTACATATTCGTTATGATTGTCAGCTCATTGGTCTTTCAATAGGACTTTCTTTATATCATATTGTTGGTTCCTGAAAGCTCTAAAGTGCTTTTTAGCATATTACCATTATTTCTATGTTCATTCTCTATGTTCTGTTTAGAATTATGAATATCAAATATTAGGCACTTGCAATGACTTGCAATTTAATCATTCTTGTTTCCCACAAAAAATGCTTCAGTGATACTCAGTAGTTTTAATTGATCTGTTGATGCTGCGGCTTTTGATAATCCAGGTTGGACTATGTGAATTATGTATTCAGTATTATATACACTTCTAACTTTTTTCTTTAATGATAGACAGTTGGTTTCTGTCCCTAATTCGTATCTGTTTTTAGCTTTTGTAGTTCCTCTCCGCAACATTCGTCCGATAATATGTTCTGGTCTAGAATGAAGCCAACTTACACATTTTTGTGCTTGCCCATTGACTGCATATAAGTCATTAATTGAGCTCCTGGATGGTCTTCTTGTGAAAACTTTAGGTGAAATAATTCTACTTTAACTACTTTATTAATGTCATCAACTTTAATTG